>JAEEGK010005099.1_pt1 | contig 31824 bp, 24 predicted proteins | sample 8958771 | NCBI WGS metagenome assembly JAEEGK01 (sample SAMN16246547, study PRJNA631951) | gut metagenome | biome: gut microbiome; feature: rumen; material: SC-attached | host: Bos | place: Iran: Karaj | collected 2018-10
CATTAGGAATATCATTCATAGTATTATTCAAATTTCCAAAATTATTATCCTTATTTAAGTTCTGATAATTTAAACTTTGAGTATTATTATTATTCTCCCCATAATTCCCTTCATAATAATTAAAATTATTATTTTCATCAACATTTCCTACATTTCCATCATTATTATTATTATTATTATCATTATTAATAATATTACTTTTCTTAACATTACTCTTAAAATTTTTTTTACTTTTCTTTTTCTCATTTTCAATAAAACCTTCTCCAGCAGCATTATTTTTCCAAATAATTAAATTAGTATCTGTTCCACCAGAACAAAAGTAATCTCCATCTCTGGAAAAATTAACAGAGTAAACTGGACCTTCATGTCCATGAACAGTATATAAAATTTGTCCATTAACAACATCCCAAATTTTAATAGTGGAATCTAAACTACAACTAATTAAATATTTCCCATTAGGATGATATGATAAAGTCCTAACACCTTCAGAATGAGCATCATAATGCTGAATTAATCTATTACTTCTGATATCAAAAATTTTTATTTTTTTATCATCACTTCCTGAAGCAATGCAAGTTCCATCAGGAGAAAATTTTACAGTATTTACATTTTGCAAATGATCAATAAAAGTATGGATTACTTTTCTTTTAGAAACATCCCATAATTTTACTGTATTATCATTTGAACCTGATACAATTAAACGAGAATCTGGTGAAAATTTTACATTATTTACTTTATTTGAATGACCTTGAAAATGACTAGTAAATTTTTTATCTTTAATTGAAAATAATTTAATAGTAGAATCACTTGAACCAGTTATTATCATAGTTGAATCATTTGAAAAATCAACTGAATTAACAGGAGCTTTATGACATTTTAATAATTGAGAAGTTCCGTTACTATAAATTAAATATATTAATAATATTTAATATTTATTACATTGTGTTATCCCATAATCTTATTGTTTCATCATTTGATGCAGTTGCTATTAAATTACCTAATGGATTTATCGCTATTTCATTTATTGTTGCTTTATGTCCTATATATTTAAATGGACGAGATTTTGGCTTAAAATTAAATATGAACATATTTCCATCTTCACTTCCTGAAATCACTTGTTCCCTAATTTTTATATATATATAAATAGGATTTTTACATGTTTGGATTAAATATACATGTTCTTATTGTGTCTGTATTTCCTTTAAAGGTTCTATATAATACTGGGTCTGAAAATCTTGATTGGGGAAGAGTATTAGATGTCATTTTTTTTTATTTCTTTATTTAAATTTATGTTTAATTTTTTTAAAATTTTATTAAAGTTTTATTTTATATTTTTTTAGATTTTTATCAAAAAAAAAAGACCAAAAAATAAAAAATTAAATAATAAAAAATCATAAAAATAAGAAAATAAAACATATAAAAAATGCATAGACGTCAGAATAAAGATGATGAATTAACAGGAAAGATATTTTTTGGAAAATACAAACCTGAGAAGAAATTAGGTGAAGGTTCATTTGGTAAAATATATTCAGCAGTGAATGTGACAGATGGAGAGCACTATGCTTTAAAAATGGAGAATAAAGAGAGTGGTCAAAACTTATTAGAAAGCGAAGCATATTTTTTATGTTATTTAAGAGGATATGGAATTCCATCTGTAAAATCTTATGGATTTAGTGGAAATTATAATATAATGGTAATGGAACTTTTAGGTAAATCACTTGAAGATTTATTCCAAGATTATAAAAGGAAGTTTTCTTTGAAAACAGTTTGTCTTTTAGCACAACAAATGCTTGAAAGAATGGAATTTATTCATAATAAACATATTATTCATAGAGATATTAAACCTGATAATTTTGTTATTGGTGTTAATAATAAAAGTGAAATTGTTTATATATTAGATTTTGGTCTTGCTAAGAAATATAGAAGTAGTAGGACTTTACAACATATAAAATTTAATATAAATAAAAAATTAACTGGAACTGCTCGTTATGCTTCTATTAATGCTTTAAGAGGTTGTGAACAAAGTAGAAGAGATGATTTAGAAGCAATTGGTTATGTTTTAATGTATTTTTTAAGAGGAAGTTTACCTTGGCAAGGATTAAAAGTTGATAGAAAGGAAGATAGATATAAGAAAATATATGAAAAAAAAAAAGCCACTACTCCTGAAGAATTATGTAGTGGATTTCCTCCTGAATTAGCTGAGTATGTTAGATATACTAGAAATTTAGAATTTGAACAAAATCCTGATTATAATTATTTAAAAGGATTGTTTAGGAAAATTATGGAAGATAAAGGTTATGATCCTAATGATATTAGATTTGATTGGAGTAAAGATATTAAATATAAGGAAACTTATCATAGTAATAATATAAATACTATTAAAAATAATTTGGAAGATTTACAAAATGATGAAAAGGAAAAAGATATGCAGAATAATAATGAAATTTTAGGTAATAAACATTTAATTACTAATAATAATTTAGATGAAGTAAATAATGCTAATAAAAAGAAAAATAATGGGGAAAGAGTTAACACACAATTTGCTAATTATAATACTACTGTTCAAGTCACTGATAATCCACCTTATAATTCAGGACAAAAAGAAGATAATAATAATAATAATGATATGAAAGTTCAAGGTGTTATTAATCCACAACAACAAATAAATAAATATGGACAAACTGGAAATGATAATACTAATGGGAAGAAAAAAAAGAATAAAAAAGAAAAATGTATAATATTTTAATAAATAGATTTATTAATAAAACTATACTATCAATTATAATATATTTTTACATTTATTTTCAATAAAAAAAAATATAATAAATTCTAATTAAAATTTTTTATCAGATTTAGTAATATATTTATTATTTAATGTCTTTTTTCCCATCTTTCACTTTCAGTTGGTGTTTAATACCACTACAATATATAATAACATATTTTATATTATTAACTAAATCCTAATGATTTTCAGAGATAAATTAACAAAAATTAAAATTCTATTATATTTATTATAATTTCATTCTCATTCTAATAAATATATATTCTTTTAATAACAATTTCCTTCCTTTAATATTAATTTGATTATTAGGTTTTTTTAAATTTAATCTAATACTAAACTTCTAAATCATTTTGAATGATTATCTTAGATGAAAGAGTTTTTATATCATTTAAAACAATTAAAATTAAATTATATGTTCAAATAACATCTATAACTTATCTTTTTTTTTCTTTTTCTATCTTTAAAAATTTAGTTAAATTTAAAGGTTGTAAATTTTTTTTTGTTTTCTGGTGTAATATCATTTTATTTTTACAAGAGAATATTTACCAATTGAAGGAAAACTAATTAAACCCATTCTTTATTATTTTTATAAAATCCTTCTCACTTACTTCCACTCACCTCAGAATTATTTATACTTATTCTCAAAATGAATTTATATTATTTTACTTTTAGGAGATTTAAGGAAACTTTCCTTATTTTGTTTTTTTTGAGTTTGAGCTATTTCTTTTTCAAATATTTTGGAATTATTGATATTGAACTTAATTATTTCTATTTTTTCTTTATTTTTTCATTTTTTAGAATTGATTTATAATTTATTTTATTTTTTTTTTAAACTCCATTATTTATTATATTTTTTTAATTTGGTTACGATGATTGTAATTTTGTTTTATTAATTATTTTTTTATTTGTTTTATGTATTTTTTAATCAGAAGTCTTTTAAATTAATAATGGAGACTATAAATTTACAAGGTAAAATAAGTAAAATAATAAAAATCCAACCAAAACTTCCAAAATATGCATTTTTAACTAAAATACCAAATATTCCAATAAATCAAATTAAAACAAAAGAAAAAATAATCAACCACTCTCCACCTCAAAAAATAGAAAACGATAAAAATTCCAAAATAATAACTAAAAATAAGATTAATATTCTATTAAAAAGTTCAAGTGAAACAAATATGAAAGAACCTTTAAAATTTTCTCCGAGTAAAATAAAAATAAAGGAATCTTTAAATTTAACAAATCTGAATTTATCATTACAAAATAAAAATCAAAAAAATATTAAAAGCGAAAGTTTTAACAATAAAAATTCAGACAATATACATAATACATGTTTAACAGAAAGAAAGATTAGAACAAATAAATTAAATATTATAGATGAAAAAACAAAATCAGTTACAAAAAGATTACAATTTGATAATAAAGAAGATTCAGACATTGAAAAAAAAGATGAAAGAGAAAAATCAAATTCTAAAAATAAAACAAAAATAATAAAAAAGAGAATTTTAAAAACAAATTCAATTGTACCAAAATTACCAATTCATACATTAGAAACTGTAAAAGAAAATAATGAAAATGAAGAAAATGAAGGAATAAGTACTTCAACTTCAGCTACTTCAAGATTAGAAGGAAAAAAAATGTCAATGCTTCAACAGTATTTTGGCAATTTAAAAAAAAATAAAAATTTAACTAATATTTCAAATAATATTATCACAAAGAAAAAAATCAATCCTATTTCTTATACAAAATTATTTAAAAATGAATCCACTGAATATAATAATAATAATAATAATCGTAAAAAAATAATAAATAAATCATGTGATAAAAATAAATCCGTTGAAAATTATTATAATGATAAATTAAATATTAGTAGTAATAAAAAGAATTTATTGGATTATTCTAATTTTGAAGAATCTGTAAATATTGAAGATTTAATTATTTTAGAAGGAAAAATAGAAGTTATTGAAGAATTTATTCAAGAAAAAAAATATCATTTAATAAATAAAATATGTTTTGAATGGTTAAATTTTTATTTTAATTGTTCATTAAAAGGAAATTTAACACATTTTTTTATTGATTCAAAGGTAAAAAAAATTATAGAAGAATCAAATTTATTAATATTAATATCAATTATAGTTATTTATGATTTGAGTTTCAAACAAGAATTTTTTGAATCAAATATAAAAGTAATATCATCAATGTTAACATTTAATAATAAAAATTATTTATTAATATGTAATAATTTTTTATCAAAAATAAAAAAAGAATTTTTAAATAGTGTTTGGGTTGAAAGATTAAGAATTATAACAATAAACAGAGTAAATAATAAAGAATATTACATAACTCAAATAGATAAAAATGCTGATGAAATATATGAAAATATATCATCAATTATAATGTCAGTTAAAAATTATAATATTCTCAATAAGAAAATAATAGAAATATTTAATAATTATTCAAAATATACTCATGAACAAATTTATAAAATGTTTTTATCAAATATATTAAAATTAAAAAATGAAGATGGTTCAATGATATATTCAAGTTTAAAAAGTAGTCCTCCAATAATAAAAGCTCCTTTAAAACCAATTCCAACAAAACCATTATCTTTGTTTTTAGATTTAGATGAAACTTTAATGTCATTCGTTTTTAGTAATGAAAATGAAGGTATATCAAGATTAAGACCTTATTTATATCAATTTTTAAATACTGTAAAAAATTATTTTGAATTAATAATATTTACAACAGCAACTAAAAATTATGCAGATCCAATTTTAGATGTAATTGAAGTTAAAAAAGGAACATATTTTTCATATAGATTATATAGAGAAAGCTGTACAATAGTAAATAATTATATTATTAAAGATATTGGAAAATTTGGAAGAGATTTAAATAAATGTATTATTGTTGATAATATGCCACAAAATTTTAAATTACAAAAAGAAAATGGAATTTTAATTTCTTCTTTTTGGGGTGAAGATACTAATGATAAAGCTCTTCTTAATCTTGGAAGAATTTTAGTTACTATTGGTGTTGAAATGATTGATAATAATTATATGATTGATGTTAGAGACTTATTATTAAAATATAAAGATGATATTTTAAGGAAAGTTTCTATCAATTAATTATCAACTTTTAATTTTTTTATATTTTTTAATTTTATTAGTATATATGTGAACGAATTAACCATTTTATATTTAAATTAAAGATATATTATTTGTTCATAAAGTATTTTTAAAGGAAGGTTTGTTAGTATTAAATAAAAAATAATATTTTATTATTTTTTTAGATATTGTTTATTAATTTATTAAATTGTATCATTGGTAAAATAAATAGTTCAAAAATCTATTTAAATAAGTAAAATATTATCTCCTTTAATATTATTATTATTAAAACTATAATATAATTAGTATTAATTCTTTTTTTTATATTCTTATTATTTTTTTACTAATTTTTAATTATTAATCATGCTAACTAACTTCATAATTTATTTTATTAAATTGAATAATTAAAAAAAGAAAAATTGAAATGTTATTTTAAATTTTTCAAGATTTGTTTAATTATATAAATAAATTTATGCATATGTTCAAAATTTAATTCTGTTTCAAAAAATAAAAAATATAATATACAAATAATAGATAATTTAAGTATATATATAAAAAAGTCAAAAACTATTTTTATAAATTTTTCCAAAAATAATATAAAGTTCAAATTATAAATATATTATTTTTATATTTATTAAGAAAAAGTATATATTATTTCTTATTAATCAAAAAATGAATAATTGAAGAAATACCAAATATAATAATTTATTTTGATAAAAATATACATTATTTATTCAAAAAACAATTATTTCATTAGAAATCATAAAAGATATTATTAAAATTTTATTATATTTTTTACAAAAATAAAATGAATGAAATTCTGAAAAAACTAAAAGAAGCAAATTTCAATATTATATATAATGTATATAATACATCTTCTTCTAGTTTCATTGTTGATATATTATTTTCATTCATTGAAATTTTTCAAAACTTCGGACTAATAATGAATGACTTGGTATATATACAATTTAATTATTATAGACAATTCCAATTTGGAAAAAAACAAATCTTTTAATGTCTTTGTTACAATTTTTTAAATATTTTAGATTTTTACATTACTTTGACAATAATCAAAATTTATTTCTTTATTCAACTATATTTTTTTGTCTTTTAATTATATTTGTTTTTATAATTTATATTTATTTACTCATTTTATCTTATAATGGAAAAAAAATCGAAAATAAAAAAATTGTCTTAATGATATTACGTTATATAATGAATTTCTTATGTACAATATTTATAATTCCTTTACAAGGTAAATATTATATATAATTTTTTTAAGAAATATTTCTAACTGTCATTGTATGTGATTCAAAATTATATTTTGATCAAAAATTTTCATGTTGGAGTAAAAGTCATATATTTTTTCTTTCATTTTGTTTATTTTGTTTTATTGCGATGACTGTTTTAGTATATTTATTTCTTTCATTATCATTTCATAAAACAGATAAATTTTCTTCTTCTGTTTCAAAATATTTAATAATTAATGGTTCTTGCGTTATGATGGTTTGTAGAACTATTATGATTATTTTATTAGAAATTTATTGTGTAGCTGATATTTTAAATTATTGTATTTTTGGCTTTTTACTAACATCTTTAATTTGCACTTATGCTTTTTTTCTGGAAAGAAAATATCAAAATTATAAAAATAATCCTATAATTGTTGCAAAATTCGTTTTGAATGTTATTTATTGTTGGGGATGTATTTTTTTGTTTTTTGGAAATTTAATAAAGAAGAAATCATTTGAAGGTTTAATAGTAATTTTTATTATTAGTTCTATCCTTTGTGTTATAGTAATATTTTGTATTAAAAATAATAATTTTCAAAATTCAATTATTGATGCTTCAAAAGATATAGAATTATATAATAATATAAGATTATTTATAAATGCAATAGAATTAAAAAATAAAGATAGAAAAAGTATAATGAATTTAATAAGTTATTCATATAATATATCAGCTATAAGTCAAATAAAAACAGTTAAAAATGTAGAAAATTTAGAAAAAATAGTTGAACATTTAAAAGGTATATTTGAAAATAATGAAGAGTTGGATTTTTTATTATATCAACATATTGATGATATATATAAACAATCTTTAAGCATATTTAAAGGAAGTCCTATATTATTAGTTAATTATGCAGTATTTCAAATGGAAAAATTACATAAATATCAAAAAAGTTATAAAACTTTATTAAAAGCAACAGAAATTCATAATTTAAATTATTCAGAAGAATTCTTTATATATAGAATAAAAAGAAATATAGAAGAAAAAGGAATTGAAATGGGAATTGAACAAACTCATATTTCTTATGCTTATCAAACTAAAGAAATTTTAATCTTAATTCAGATAATTGCTTCTCTTTATTCTCAATTTTGGGGTTTACTTCTTAATAAAAATGAATCTATGGATATAAACAATTTAAAAAATTTAGGAGTTAAAATTGATGAAAAGAGAAAATTAATAAAAGAAAAATATAAAATTTTAGTCTCTAATGGTTTAAACACAAAAAAAATAACAACTCTATATGCTAATTTTGTAAAAGAAATATTAAATGATCCTAAAGAAAATCAAAATATAAAAATAAATGATTTAGATAATGATGAAAAATTTAAAGAATCCTTTTTTGATATTAATTACTTAATTTCTAAATCAGATTATCAATTTATTCTTGTAAATGGATACGGAGATTCTTTTGGATTAATAAAAAAAGTTTCTTTAGAAATTTGCCAATTATTAGGTTACACAGAAATAGATTTAATAGGAAAAAATATGCATATAATTTTACCAGATTTTCTAAGAAAAAAACATGAAAAAATGTTAACAACAAAAATAAAAAATTTAACTACACATGATTATACATTAAATAATTTAAAAGAACAATTTGTTTTTTTTCGAAACAACGCAAAATTTTTAGTTCCTGCATATGTTGAAACGGGAATAATATTTGATGAAAATAATAATGCAATGATGTTGTTAAAATTATCAACAAAACCAAATAAAAACACAGAACATTTAAGAAATAAATGTTTTGTTTTAGTTAATAGTAGACTTTTCATTCAAAATTTTACTGCAAATTGTTTAAATTTATTAGGATTTGAATCAAATTATTCAAATGGAAATTTAGAAGTAACCCAATTTATCCCTGAATTTAATGAAGAAGTTTTAAATATATTATCAAATGAATCTGAAAATATTACTCCCTTAAATGCTAAAATAAAAGTTTTTCAATCTAAATATTTAGATAAACCTGAAATTCCAATATTATGGAAAAATAATAAAAAATTTGAATGCTTAGTTCAAAAATTAATTATTTTAGATGAAATTATTGGATATTGGTTTCAATTAGATTATATTGATTCAAATCTTGAATCATCGAATTTTAAAAACTTAGATAATAGTAAAAATAGACAAAGTATTTTTCATTCCACAAATAAAACCAATGAAATATTTCATATTGAAAATGATTTTATTCCTTCTCTTGATGAAGAAATTGATTTTGATGTAGAGGGAAAATCATTTTTTTTAAAAAATAAATATGATTTCAAAGACGAAGGATTTTTATCAATTCAAAAAATTTTTGATAAAAAATATAATGATGATATAAGTTTAGAAAAAGAAGTAATTGAAGAAGAAAATTCTGATATGTCTTCATCTTATGAATCAAGAGAAGAAGAAGAATATGAAGAAGAAGAAGAAGATGAAGATAATAATAATATTATATCTAGTTCAAATGTAAATGAAAATCATAAATTAGATGAAAATAATTCAATATTTAAACAAGATAAGATAGATTATTTTAATTATTATCAAATTCATTCAAAAATTAAGTTCTCAATGTATGATTATAATACACATTCTTATATTGAAGTTAAAAATTATCATTTTGAAAGTAAAGTTGAAGAAATAATGAATGGAGAACGATTACAAACTAAAAGATTAAGTTTTGGTAAAAATGATATGGATAATCAAGATCCTTTGAATAAATATAATTTAATTACTGAGAAAAATAAAATAAATATTAATTTATTATATCCACAAAAATTCAGTGAAAGTAATGTTGTAAAAAAATTAATTTCACCTCATTTTATAAATAAAAGTATTATAATTTCATCATTTTTTTATTTTTTATCTCTTCTTATTTTAATCTTTGTTCCATATGTGGTTTATGATCAAATATTAAAATCAATTAAAAGAATTTATCATTTATCTTATTTTGTTCATATACAATGTTCAATTACTGAAGATGTAATTTTAACATGTTATTATCTTGTTGAATATATATTAATCAAAAATCCAAAATATGAAATTAAACATATAAATAATAGAAATGATTATTCTAATTTTATTTCCAATAAATTAATTACTATATATAATTCAACTCAAGAAAAATTATCTTATTTTATATATAATAAACCTTCTCTTTCTCCAAAAGCAGAAGAAATAATAAATAATTATGCATTTTCTTTAAAAGTATTTTGGAATACTGAAGAATATTCTCTTTATTCAAATGAAGAAAATATTTTAATGAATCCTTCATTACAAATGTATTTTTATTGTTCATTTAGTTTTATTCATTCAAATGATACGGAACAACATTTTATAAATTCTAAATCTCAATTTATTAGTGCAAATTCTCAAAGAATTTCAGATGGAATGGCAGTTTTAAATCAATATTATTTAGATGAAATTAATTCAATTATAAAAAGTAAGAAATTATATTTGTGGGTTATTTTTATTCTTTATTTTATCTGTGAAGTTTCTGTCAGTTATATTTGTGTTTTAGGGAAAATTAAAACTATAAGAGAAAAAGAAAAGTATTTAAATATTTTTTATAAAATAGATATAGAAATTATAAGAATGATGAATTTTAGATGTCAAAAATATGCAAAAATCCAAATTGATAAAAATAATCTTACTCAAAAACAAGATTTTTTACAAAGTAATGCTTCAGAAGATGAAGAAGATGAATCTTTACTAACAAATAAAGAAAATGTTTCTTCTACTCAAAATTTTGATGATAAATCAACAAATGTAATACAGTTAAAAAAGGAAAGTATTTTCAAAAATAAAACTTTTAAAAAAGAATTTACAGCAATAACATCCTTTCATATAATATTAACAATAATAATTTTAATATTAATAATTTATGTATCTAAAAGCTATATAAAATTTTATAATTCTGCTTTAATAAATGTATTAACTTTAGAACAAGAAAGATATTTTTTAAAAAATATAAATTATATGAGGAATCAAATAAAAAATTCAGGTTATTATTTGATGACAAAAAAAATAGGAAATGATTTAGAAACAATGTTAATATTTATAAAAGGAAATTTTGTTCAAGCAAGAGAACATCAAATTTATATATATAATAATATAAGTGAAAAAGGACTTCCTGGAAATGCATCTTCAATAATAACATTTAATTTAACAGCAGAATTATGTTCTTTCTTTAATAAACATTCAGGTTTATCTAATTTAACTTGTGTTTCTATTGGAAATGATATTGTTGATTATGGTTTAATGCCTATTTATGCTTATTATTTAAAAGGTATTTTAGAAATTACTTATGATTATTATGATCAATTTGTTGATGCTCTTAAAAATAATTTTGTTTATTATGATTATAGTTATGGAACTAGTTATTATAATGATAGTATTCCTAATGATACTGATGAAGATTTATATAAACAATTAAATCCTTTTTATTTATTTAATGATATTAGATTCAGAGATTTAAATATAATTGTTGTTAATGTTTTAATTCCTTTTTATCAAACTCAAATAGATATTTTATTTAAAAATTTTGAAAAATATTATAAAACTACTGATAATATTACTACTTTTACTAGTATAGGTATAATTGGAATTGTTGTTCTAAGTTATATATTTGAAGTTTTTCCTATGATTATAAGAGAAAATAAAGATATTAATAAAACCAGAACAATTTTAAGTGTAATTCCTCCAAATGTTATTTATGAAATTATAAGAAATCAAAATTCAAAAGAAAGTAATGTTTCAATGAAAAATTAATATTTTTTGTTTTCTTTAATTAAAATAATATAAAATTATATATAAAAAATCAATTTTTGCAGTAAAAGTATATAAAATTTTGATTTGTTTTTAAATTATTTTTATATGATTTACTTTATTAAAAACATTTTTATATAATGATTTATATTATTTCACAATATAATTTTTTTTATTTTATTAATTTATTTTGAGTTAATGTTCAATGTCTATCTTTTTTTTTGATTGTATATTTAAATTATTTTCAAAATGATATTTTTCCTTTTTAATATTTTACGAGTTTAAAAATTATTTTCTTCTTTTTATCAACTAAAAGATTTGAAAAGAATGAAAATTAATGAATTATTTAATTTTTCATTAATTAATTGTTTTTTTTTTCTTTTTTTAAGAATATATTTTTTTTTTATTTTATTTATTTTTAAGTTAAATTATTTTGGGTTTTTTATATATTATTTATTTATATTTTTTTCATAAGTTAAATTTTTTTTTTTTGAGTTTTGGTTTTTGATTCTTTATTATATAACCAAACTTTTTTCATAATAAATTTATTAATATTTTCAACTTCATTTTCTAATTCATCTTTTGGTTTAATCTGATAATTTTTATGATTTTCTTTAATAAAATTTCTCCAATCTTTTATTTGCTCATCATTTTCAGAGTTAATATATTCATTTTCAAGAACATAATCTATAACATTTTGATTCATGTATTTAGAAAGATTATATAAGTTAATTTTTGTCTCTAATAAATACCTAATTTGAATAGGAATATCAACTGAATTATTATTATTATCTTCATTAGATTTACAAAAACTAAATCTTGAAGTTTCTCTTGCATTTAAAGGCTTATTTAAAAAATTTTTAGAAAAATTATTTTCAATTTCTTCCTTAGATGAATTACTAGTAGATTCATTATTATTAATTAATTGATTTTTCTCATTACTTTTTGCTTTACTTTTATTATATTCTTCACTGTCATTTTTTTTTATAAGTCCATTATTATTATTTTTCTCATTAACACTTTTATCAATATTTTTATTATTATTATAAATATTTTTATTAATAGAATTATTTATATTATTATTTAAATTATGATAAGAAGGTGAATTTTCTAAAACATATTTAGATTTATAGAGAGTATAAGGAGGAGGAAAAACAGTTCTAACTCTTTTACCTCCTAAAATTTTATTTTTAACTTCAGGATTAAATATATCAGCAATTTTAATCGCAATAACATGTTGATTAGCAAAAATAGCTTTATTAACATTTAATTCACCTCTTTTAATAATTTCATTTTCATCAGCATAATAATGTAAAAAAACACAATCTTTATTATTACATTCACATCCATTTAAAAAATAAGAACAATATTTAGTAGTTCCAAAACTAGCTCTAATTAAATGATCATCAATTGAAGTTTCATCTAAACTTAATATAGCAATTGAAGCTTCATTTGGTTTTGAATATGTAACATAAGCTGAATAACTTGGACCATGAGGTGAATTTTTATTATATGCTTTATTTTTATTCACTACTATTTTCACTATTGTTCCATATTGACCGAAGTATTCATATTTAATTAATTTCTCCTTGTTTGCTAATGAGGAACTTAATCCTATTACATATACTAAATTCTTTGTTATTATTCGAAATTCTGATAAGTCATCTTTTTTGTCTGGAGATGGTTTTTGAGGAATATGATGCTTTGTTTTTGATTCTTTTCTAGTTTGAGACATATATTATTATATATTTATTATTATTTTTTTATTAATGAGTAATTTTTTTTTTTGGAATTTCTGGAAATGGTTATGTAAGTTTTGAGTTTTATGATTTCTTTGTTTTTGTTATTGTGATTATATAGTTTTTTAATTGGTATTAGGTTATGAAAAGTTGTTTATTAGGATATTTAAAGTTTTTATAAGGAAGATTATAATATAAATAATTATTTTGTTTTTTTGATTTATAAATAAATATTTAATTTTGGATAAATAATATATATAATTTTATTTAATTCACATATATATTTTATAAATCTTAAATAGATAAAATATAACAAATTTTAAGATAAATTTCATATGATATTTTTGATATATTTAGAAATATAAATTAATAATTTTTTAAATAAAATATAAACATTTAATAAATAAAATGAATTCAAATAATGGGAGTTCAACTGGAACAGGTAAGATTAAAAAATAAATAAAAATAGTTCGAATTAATTTTAATTCATCAAGGTCAAAAGATGGAAATTCAGGTAGTAATACATTATCAAATTTTTATTCAATGTCAAATGAACCAAATATAACAAATAGAAGATTTAATTTTAATAAAAATTCAAAACATATTGTTTCAAACAGTCAAAATTTTCAAGATAAACCAATTAATATGAATGTTCAAAACATAAATAACAATGAGATAAATTATAATAATGATAATAATGAAAATAATAATAAAGATAATCAAAGAAAATTACCAAAAATAATAAGTAGTATTGATGCAAAAGGAAGAAATCCTTATTATTTTAATAAAACAAGTGGAATAATTGGTTTTAATAAAGGAATATCATATAATTCTTTAAAAGATTTATCTGAAAATAATAATAATAATAATAATCCTCAATCAAAATTTAAAAGATTGAAAATAATAGAGAAAAAGAATTCAAAAGAAAAAAAAGATTTAATTGAAGAAAATAATGATTCATTTATAGATGAATTGACAGATATATTAAATAATGTAAATAATAATAAGAATAAAAATATAAATCAACAACAAATAATATTAGAAGATAGTAAAGATAATTTAAATAATAGTATGAATGATGAAGAAAATAAAAGCGAAGATGATATTGAACCTGATCCAAGAATTAATTTTGAACATATTAATCAATTAAATCAAAAAAGACCTCAAACTAGTTATGGTGGATTAAATACAAGAAGAAAAAATTTACAAACTGCTCTTCAAGGAAAACAAAATTATAATCAACCTCATTTTACTAATTACTTCAATTTCCCTAATTTTAATCATAATTATAATAAATAAGCTTATTTTATAATTAGATTTTGATATAGATATAATGATAAAAACTCAAAATGTTATAATATTTATTTATTTATTTATTTGAATATCATGAAAAAAATAATTTTGAATAATAATAATTTTATTACAATAAAAGATTGTTTTTAATTTTTTTCTCTTTTTCTTAAATTAATTTTATTTAATGAGTTTTTATATATTCACCTAATTTCTTTGCCTTTAAACAGAAATTTAGGATTTGTTTATCAAAATTAGATGAAATTCCAATTTCATCTTGATAAAAAGTAATAAATTTATTTTTTTCATCAATTGAGCCTTTAATATTACCATCAACAATCATTTTTAAAGTATAATTTAAAATAGTATCAATTTTCATTTTAAGGAATTTTTCAGCAGAATCAAAAGAAATATTGTCAAAAACTCGAGAGAGAGAATATAAATTATGTTCAAAAATAGCTTTTTCATAGTTAAATTTTTTATGACTTTCAGGACAATTTTTCATTAATTCATTAGTTTCACTTAAATAAACTAATTGATAATTTACAAATTTTTCAAGTAAAGGTTTAAAATTAAATATATTTAAATTATCATTTTGAATACAGAAATTAATCATTCTTTCTTTTTTAGGACCTTCAGGTAATAATATATTTCCAAAAATAAATTTATAAACTACTTCATTAAATAAATCTTTTTTTTTAGATAATTGTTCAATGTGACTTGAAAGAAGCATAAAATAATAATTTGATGATATAGGAAAATTTTGAACTAAATCTGAAGCATTTGCTCTTTGTAAAATTTCATCAAAGGAAATTGTTCTTTTTTGCTGAGGTTCCATATTATTAAATATATATTTTAATCTTTTAAAAATTTTAAATAAGTTTTTTTTTTAATTTTTTTCAAATTAATAAATTCTATTTAACTATATTTTTTTTTATTTTTAATTGTAAAGTTTGGTATCCAATAATGAATTTGCTTTTATTATTTTTGTTAATTGAGTATTCATTTCACCAATAAATTGAATAGTATTCATTGCTCTTGCAACATTCATATTTTCTTCTTTAGACTTATTTTCAATTAAAACATAATTTTGAACTGGTTTCCAACCCTTAGATTTTAAAAATTCTTCAGTTACTGTTTCTTTTCCTAAAATTAGTTCTAAATTTTGTTTTGTAATCTTTGAATAAAATTTACTAATATATTCTATTTGATATTCTTTATATGTTAATATTACTCCATCTACTAAAGAATCAATTAATGGCTTTTTCATTTTTAAACTTAATAAATATTGTGTTATATTTGGGTAAGGAGTTGTTGATGTTAATTGAACTATTTTTTTGAATTTGTCCAAATCATCTTTTAAACAATTTGTTTGAATTTCTCTTAAAGAATAATTATTTAATATGAAATTCAATAATACCATTGCATATTGATTATCTTTGTTTTTTTGTTCTTCATATATTTTATCCAATAAATCATTTGCTAAAACTTTAAATTGTTGGTTTTTGTTTTTAATTAAAGTCAATAAATTTTCTATGTCTTTTGAGTACTTTTCCATATTTATAATTAATAAATAATTCAAGGATTATTTATTATTTTATTAAAGGCAATGAAAATCTATTATATAATAATAATTGATTTTCAGAATATGATATTATTATATAATATATATTTATAATCTTTATTTAGGATTTTATAGTATTATTTTATATTAATTAGTTTTATGTTATATTATTTCTTGAGTGAATATTGGTTATTTTTTTATGAGAGGATTGTAAAGAAAAAATATATGAAAAAAACAAATAAAAATAGAAAAAAAATAATAAAAAATCAAAAAAAAAACAAACAAAAATACAAAAAAATCAAAAAAAAACAAACAAAAAATACTAAAAAAACAAAAAAAACAAAAAAAACAAAACAAAAATTCAAAAAAAACAAATGTAAAAAAACAAAACAAAGAAAAAAGAAAAAAATTCACTCATTCATATAACCTTATAACCTTACAATAATTATTTATAAATATTTTAATATATTTTCTTTTTAAAACAACATAAATTTTCATAAAAATAAAATAAAAAAACAGCCTAAATAAAAAAACTAATCAAAAAAAGTTGCAAAAAAAAGAAAACAATAAATAAATTAAGCTTGTTGATTTCCATTATTAACATTTGCAGTATTCGTATTGTTGTTATTATTATCATTACTTTGACCAACATTTTGATAACCTAAAATCATTAAAAATTGTTGTTGTTGTTCAGGAGTCATATTCTGTAATTGATTTAATAAATATTGTTGTTGTTGTTCAGGAGTCATATTCTGTAATTGAGAAAAAAATTGAGCATATAATTGATAATAATATCCATTTAAATATAATTGATTTAAATATTGTTGTTGTAATATATTAGGATCATTTTGCATATTATATAAAGCTTGAGCGTCATACATTAAACTATTATTTATATTATTATTATTTGTATTCCCAGGAAAATTACTTTTTTTCTCTTGATTTTTTTTATAAGCTGCTGTATTAATTTTCATTGGTTTTCCATTAATTAATTTTCCATTCATTTCATTTAAAGCTCTATGAGATTCATTTTGATCACTAAATTTAACAAAACCATAACCTTTACTTACTTTAGTTGAAGGATCAACAACAATTTTAGCACCAATAACACTTTTGAAAAATTGTTTAAAATAATTTTGTAATATTTCTTCATTAACACTAGGATCTAATTCACAAACATAAATAGAATATTCATTAGGATTTTGATTGCTTGAATTTTTTCCTTGAGAATATGAAGCCCAATTTAATTTAAAAACTTTATTATTTGAATTTGGCATTGGCTTTCCATTCATTAATTGAAGTGCTTCTGATGCTTCTTCTTTTGTATCAAATTCTATAAAGCCATATCCCATTAAACTTCCTGTGTTTTTATCACGCATTATTTTTACGTTTTTTACTTTCACATCTATAATTTTTTTTTTTTAGTTATATAATTTTATTTTACTAAATGATTCTGCAGATTTTGTTATGTAGTTTTCGTCCATCCAATTATCCAATTCTCCTATCCATAAATTATTATTTTTTGAGGAACTTTGATGATGGGAATCCATTTATTTATAAATTTAAAATGGATTAATTTTATTTATATTATTTTTTTTTTTGTAAAATAATATTGATTTATATAAAAAAAATTGTAAAAAATAAAAAAAATAAAAACCAATTTTATAACATCCAAAGTATCTAAAAAAATAAATGTTTGAAAAAATAATAAAATTACACAATAATAATATTTATAACTTTTTTAAGAATTTATATTCCCTTTTTGAGTATAAACATTTAATTTCAAATCATTTCCACTATCTTTCTCTTTGGCTTTCTCTATTAATTTATTGGAAAAATGAATATTAACTTGACTAATTCTTTTATTCCCAAATTTAATTTGACTAATTCTTTTAGAAAAATTAATTTGACTAATCCTTTTAGAAAAATTAATTTGACTAATCCTTTTAGATAAACCATTTACATTATCTCCTTTTTTATTTAAATTTCTTTTAGGACTCCATCCAGTTAATCTATGTTCCTCAGCTAATTCTTCCCATTTTTCCAAATTAATTTTAGCATTATCAACAGTATAATTTAAAGAAGGAAAGACAGTGACTAAAACTTCAAACATTGGAATTACAAAACCTTTAATAAAACCAATTTGACTTGTAGGTATATCATATCCTTCTCTATCACATAAGAAACTTACTGGTAAATTCATATTTTTTTCTTTATCACCTTGAATCCAAAATTCATTACTTAATAATTCTACCCATTTTATTGATATATTAAATAATTTAGTATTGTGAGCTAAGTCTGCACTGTGAATTAGGAAATCTAAAATTTCTTGTTGTTCTTGAAATTTATTATTTGAATTTTGAGATAATAATTCTATTTTTTTATCTTTTTTTTCATCATTGAATATTACAGATATTTTAGCTTTTATTACACTTAATAATTTACCATGAAATATCATATCTGTTGATAATATTTCACTTATCATTCTTTTTCTTACTATTTTTCTTTCTTCATTATTTAATTTTTCGAATATATCATTTTCTTCTTGTTTTAATATTTTAAATAATTTACAACAATGGAAATTTTCCAAACAACTTTTATCATTATATGTTATTGCAATTTCAGTATTTGCATTAATATGAAAATTATTATTTAATCCAGGATGACCTAAATCATGTCCTAAAGCAGCAATAAATATACTTAAAATATCCAATACATTTGTATCACATAATTTTTCTGCTTCACTATTTAAAAAAAATAAACTTATTGTATGTGTAACATCAGCTCCATGAAGTGCATTATGATATAATGTACTTTTATAATATTGTCTACTAACATTATATAAGAATGAATCTAATTTATTTACTTGAATTATATTATTATTAATTAAACCAAAAGCTCCTAAAATAACTTTGCCTATTATTGGTAATACATTATCGTATTCTATTAATGTTTCTAAATTGAAAATATTAAATTCTTTTGATAATATTTGATTTGGATTAATATTATTTTCATTTATTATATTTTCTATATTAGGAATTATTAAATTTGTTTTTGTTTGATTTTCAATTGGAGTTATTTTTTCATTATGTAAACTTTGACTTGATTCTATTCTTGGTATTATTTCTTTTTTTTTCTCAGAATTAGATTTTGGTTTTATTTCTGTTATATTATTATATATATCAGGCATTATTACTATTTCTTTTAAATTTTTATTACTATGATATTTATTATTATAATTTATATCACTATTCGATATTACATTTATTGTAGATGAAAATGGTTCTAATTTTGTTCCTTTAATTCTTTTTGTAAAATCCATTGATTTCACTTGAGTTTTTTTATATTGGTTTTTTAAATTTAAATAATTATTTAATTGTTGATTTGTTGTATTTAATATTTGTTTATTTTGAAACACTTTTCTGAAAGAATTTAATTGTAATTTTCTTGAATTTTTTAAAATTTCATTTGGACTGTAAGAATAAGTTAAATTATCAACATTTATTTTATCTTTATTTCTATTTAATATGTTGGAATTTTTATAAGAATTGAATAAAAAATTTTTTTTCTTTAATTTAAAAGAAGGAATTTGAAGTTTATTTGATATTTTATTACTTTTCGAATTAATAATATTATTTTTTTTATTCATTTGAATAACATCTTCATTGTATTCATTAACAAAATCAATAAATTGTTTAAAATCGGGATTTTCTTGAGAATATTTTTCAATTAAATCATCTTTAAGTTCATAAGTATAAAGAGAATGACTTGTTATAACTTTTATTACCCAATTTAATTCTTTTATTAATTTTCCTTGAGTTTTACTTATTTTATTTATAAATTTAATTGCTTCATTTATTATTGATATTACTCTTTCATATGGTGTAGTTATTAAATTATCTTTATATAAATTTGTTGTACTTGTTGATAATGGTGATTGATTAGACATTTATTATTATTTTTTTTGAAAGTTGTTTGTTTAATTTAATTTAATATAAAGCAGAAAAGTTTTTTATTTATTAATTATAATCTATAGTTTTTTATAAATAAATATTAAAATTTATTATCATATTTAATATCATTCTTTTTTTTTTCTAATGACAAAGACTTTATTATTTCCTACTCTTGAGGGTATTAATCTATTACTTAATTTATTATAATTATTATTATCATTATTATTTGAATTTTTATTTTTAGCCATTTTTTTTTTATATTTTTTATCTGGAAGTGGTGTTAATCTTCTAGTTCTTTCTTCATTATCAAGATTACTTAAATTCATTAGATTTTTATAATTATCTTGACTTATATTTAAATTATAATTGTTTTTATAATTATTATTTTTGTTAATTAAATCACTTTGTTTGTTAATTATATTTTGAATTGGAATAATATTCATTTTTTTATACCTCTTTTCTCTAACAAAAGAACAATCCGGAGATTTAGAAGTAAATTTAGAATATCTTTTTGAACTTTTTTCACTACTATTAACTCCTGAATTTAAAGAAGAATTATCACTTATTTCATCAATGGTAGATTTATTTAGAATTTTTTGATAAGTTTCTTGTTTAACAAAATCAATCAATTTATTTTGATTTTCAATTTCTTCATTTTCAACATCTCTATTAAAAGTAAATCCATAATATTTATTATTAATATCAGAAATATTTTTATTGTGATTATAATCAGGATAAAAAGGTTCATTTTTATCTTCTTCAAATTTATCAAAATATTTAGTATCAAAATCAGAATCTAATTGAGGAATAAAAGGAGGTTTATTTTTTCTAATATTATCCCAATCAAAATTATTAAAAAAAGGATGTTCCATAATTTCTTTAATTCCATTATAACCTAATCTTTTATCAGGAACAGTTATAAATTTTTTAATTAAATCAGTAGCTTCATTAGATATTTTACATTCATCAGGAATATTAAAATATTCTTTAAAATGACAAATTTTATGACAAGTTAATTGAGGAGTATCACTAAAGAAAGGAGGATAACCAATTAACATTTCATAAAATATTATACCAACAGACCACCAATCAATTTCTTGTCCATAACCTTTTTTCCCAAAGACTTCAGGTGCTATATAATCAGGTGTTCCAACCCTTGAAAAAGCTAAAAAACGATTATTTCTTTTATTTTTATAATTTTCTATTTCTTCTTTATTTCTTATTTTATTTACTTTTTCATTACTACCATTATTTTCTATTATATTTGATATTGGAAATAATTTTTCTTTACTTATTATACTCAAACCAAAATCACTTAATTTTAAATGACCATATTTATCGATTAATATATTATCTGGTTTTAAATCTCTATGAATACAACTCATTTTATGTATTTCTTCAACACATAATATTATTTCAGCAATATAAAATTTAGCATCTTTTTCTGATAAAACATCTTCTTTAATTAAATAACTCATTAAATCACCTCCTTGGCAAAAATCCATTACTAAATATAAATATTTTTCATCTTGGAAACTATAATGTAATTTCGTTATCCAATTTGAATCAGTTGATTTTAAAATATCTCTTTCTGTTCTTACATGAAAATTTTGATTTTTTTTATTCATTATTTCTTTCTTCATTTTCTTTATTGCATATATTTTTCCATTTTCTTTATATTTACATACTCTTACTTCACCAAATGCTCCTTTTCCTATTATATTTATTGGTTCAAATTGAAAAATTGATAATTTTTGCCTATTTTTTCTTAGAAATTCTAATTCTTTTTTTATTAAGGATTGTTTTATTTCTTCTTTGTCATTTATTGTTAATATTTTCTGGCTATTTAAATAATCATCAATTATTTTCCAATCTTTCTTCTTTTTTTCCTCTTTTATTCTTTTCATGTCATATTTCCTTTCAATGTATGATTTTGCTATTTTTACTCTTTCTATTGTAAATGATGTTATTTTTCCTTCTTTTAATAGTTGATCTAATGATTCAGAATTTTTACTTTCTGTGTTATTCATAAAATTCAATTTTTAAAATTAATATTTATATGAATATTTAATTTAATTAATTAAATTATATAAAAGATTAAAAACCTAATAATAAATAATAAAATATTTTAAATTTAATCGTTTTTATCAAAGTTCAAATCAATGTAAATTTAAAAAGAAAATAAATAAAATTTAAAAGAAAATGAAAAAAACAAAAAAATTAGATTTAAAAACCCAATTTCTTAAAATTTCATAGATTGAAAATCCTTATTTTTCTCTTCTTTAATATTTTGAAAATGTGCATTTTCTTTAAATCCAGAATACAAAGTAAAAAGAACATGTAAGCTTTCAATAAGGCTTTTACTTTTTCCTCCTTTAGAATTATGAATAGGAATATCAACCATATTGCAGACTAACTTAGCATAAGAATCTAAAGGAATATTTAATTTTTCATCAGGAAAGGGAATTTCTTTAAATTTCATTTCTTCTTTTTCAGGCCAAACTTGCATTAAACCTTCAATATCAGGCATTTTATTTTCATAATTAACTTCAGTAGGAACTTTTCTTTTTTGTAAATCTCCTATTTTATTAATCCAATCAGAAATTTCATTAGGTTTCTTTTCAGCATCAACAATACTTTTAACATTAAATTTATCAATTTTAGTTTTTGTGGTTTCAGCTAATTCCATTTCTAAAATATACTTATCAACACCTTTTATTGTAGGTTCATCCATTATTGAAAGACCTAATTCTTCAGGTAAATTATCAGGACGATTAATTTTTAAAAAAGCATCTACTTCACCAATTGAAGGTAGATAACTTGGAATAAAAGGTTTTAATTTTGTATCTAATTGCATTTCTAAAGGAGAGAAACTATAATTTTATATTATTAATTGTTTTACCTTTTCATTATTGAAAGAAGTTCTTTTTGATCTGGAGATGATGCTAAATCTTCAAATTTTGATATATCAAATTTTGGTAAGGCTTTTATTATTGGAGGAGCTACTTTCACTTCTTGATATGTTCCCTCGTTTTCTTCTTGATCTACTTGCTTTTTATTTTGGATTATTTGTTCAGGAGATTCATCATCATCTTGCTCTATGTTCATTTCCATGTCGTATGGTTGGTTGTCATAATATTTTAAATCACCTTTTTGGTCTGACATGTTTTTTTTTTAAAAATATTTTTTTAAAAAGGGGTTTTTAAAAATTGTTTATTTATTTATATAGGCTTTATATTTATTTGGTTAAAATTTTTTTTAAAAATGAATTTATAATTTTTTAAATTTTTTTTTTAATTACTATTTATTGTTTGGATTTGATATAAATTATCTTGTAACCAATCTATTCCATAAAATAGTTCATTTTCTTTTGTTCGAATATCAAAATTTATAAAAATTATATTAAATAAAATTGATTTTACATACAAATTAAATCTTAATTTTTCTAAATAATCATAATCTTTTTCAAGTTTTTTACTCATTATAAATAAAACAGGGACATTTTCTAAATAAGGATTACTTAATATACTTATAATCTCAGATATATTATCTTTACTTTCTTCTCCTTCATATAGTATTATAATCCCATGAGTTCCGATAAAATGGTGAATCCAAATTCTTCTAATTTTACTTGATAAAAATGTATAAATTGAGCTATTATCTTTATTTGTTAAATTGTAAAAACCTATATCTTCAGGAATTGTTATTATCTTTTTAAAAATAATTTTGGAAAAACTAGGAAGAAGTGAATCATCAAAAGACATCACTAAAATTTTTTTTAAACTAATTTTTCCTACTCCCATTTAATTATTCTATATTTATATATTTAAATAATTTTTAATATCAGAATTCATGCAAATCAATTATTGACTCTGATTATTCAGTTTTAACAGTAATTTTCAATATAATAAAAAATGGGCAATAAAAAATATAAAAATTGTAAAATAAATCCATAATTTAAATTTATTAAATATTATTATTTATTTAAGAAAAGGCCAATTCAATTTTATATTATTTTTTATTTTTATATCATCATACCACATTAAAATAATTTCTTTCAAAAATTGATTATTATTTTTTAATTTACTAATCAATAATTCTTTAGAAGTAATTTTATTATCTTTTAAAAGAGTAATTAATTTATTAACCTTAGTATACATATCAGAAAATTTATTAGTAATAATATTAGGATTACTATTTAATTTATTTTTATATTGTTTCATTTCACTTAAAATTTCTCCTTCTAAAAGTAATCTTGAAAAATATCTAAAATAATTAATATCACTTTTATCCATTTCAACAGCAACATTTGGTATATCCCAATTTTTATAACCATAAATAATATTAACAAAACAATAAATAGAATCTGTAAATTTATTATAATATGGTTCTTTAAATGAAAATGATAAAGAAGATTTTATTAAACTTCCTCCAATATTATATAACCATTCTTTATTTACTGTTGATAATAATTGAAGATAACTTTTCCCATTTTCACTTATTATTTCTTTATATATTATTAATTCAGGAAAATTTTCATTCAAAACTGAAAAATAATGTAATTTACATTCTATATTATTTTCATTACATTCATATATTGTTTTTTTCTTTAATATTTGAGTATTTTTTTCTGATATTGTATTCCCTACTTCATCATAAAGTACTTTTTTTCTTGCAATATTATCTATAAAACCTGTTAGTAATATTTGCATTATTAAATTTTGTTGTTCTTTGTTTGGAAAAGAGATTTCATTGATTTTTGTTAATTTACTTTTGAAAATATTTTGACAAATTGTATATAATTGTCCAATTAAATTTTTAATTTCTTCATATTTTTTATCATTAATTTTAATTTTACATTCTTTACCTTTAAATAATAAAATAAAATAATTTAAATAACAAATAAAATCACTATTTGCATGATATATATGAATATCTTTCATTTCATCAATAAAGTCTTTATAAGATAATTTCATATTAGAAAAATCAAAAGGATTTTCAATGCTTAAAAAAGAAACAATAATAATTAAATATTCACATAATTTAAATCCATTTCCCATAATTAATAATTTGGAAAATTTAGGTTCAATAGGAAATTTACTCATTAATTTTCCAATATCAGTAATAATTGTACTATCATTACTTTCTTCATTTTCATTTTCATTTTCTTTATTTAATTTCAATAAATTTATAATTTTATTAATTCTAACTTCATTTTCATTTCCATCACTTTTCAAAGCATTTAACACAATTAAATGTTCAATTCCTTTATATAAAAAGAAAGAATTAGGTTTAGTTAAAAAAGGAAATTTATGAATATTTTTAACATTCATAGATTTTAAAGTTAAAATAACTTGTGATAAAGGGCAATTGGAAATTTGAGGCATAGTAAATTTATCCATTTTATTAAATAATCCATTAGAATATAATCGATAACAATAACCTTCACAAGTTCTTCCTGCTCTTCCCATTCTTTGATTTGCACTTGCTTGAGAAATCCATTCAATTTCAAATGTACTAAATGATAATCCAGATTTATATATTCTTTTTTTTACTTTTCCTGTATCTATTACATATCTTATTGATGGTATTGTTAATGATGTTTCTGCTACATTTGTACTTATTACAAACATTCTCTTTCCTTTATGTTCTTCATATATTTTCATTTGGTCTTCTTTTGGCATTGATGAATATAATGGAAGAATTATTACTGGATTATATGATTGTTCTTTTTTTTCTTCTTCTAAGTTATTATTTTTTTCTTCTAATTCTTTTATTATTTCTTCCTCTGGTTTTATCATATTTGGATTTTCATTATTATTATCATTATTTGTGTTAGTTTCTTCTATGTAATTTTTACTAAATTCTTCTGTAAGTTTTTTACATAATTCTAATATCTCTTTTTTTCCAGTTAAAAAAACTAATACATTTCCATCTGGTAATTTCCTATGTATTTTAACACATAATTTAAAAGCTTCTTCCATATAATTAGGTTTAGTATTTTTACTATGAATAACATTAACTTTAAATTGTCTAGAACTTACTTCAACAACTTTAGGTTGAATAAAAGGTAAAAAAATATTACTTTCACTAAAATCAGAAACACTAAGTGTAGCACTCATAATAACTAATCTTAAAGGATATATAAATTTATTACTATTAGAATATTTTTTTCCTTTTCTCCAAAGTGAATATCTTAATTTAATAATTTGTGAAATAAATCCAATTAATAAATCACTATTAACAGTTCTTTCATGAGCTTCATCAATAATAACAACAGAATACTTAGATAACAATTGGTCATTCTCAATTTCTTTAAGTAAAATACCATCAGTGACAAATTTAATTTTAGTATTATTTTCATTATATAAATTTTCAAATCTAATTTGATATCCTACTTCATTTCCAAAAACAACATTTAATTCTTCAGATAATCTCATCGAAAGACTTCTTGCAGAAATTCTTCTTGGTTGAGTAATAATTATATTACCAATAATATTAGTATATCCTTTTTCATATATAAATTGAGGTATTTGAGTACTTTTTCCTGATCCTGTTTCTCCACAAATTATTGTTACTAAACAATTATTTATTGCATACATTATTTCATCTTCTTGTTTTAATATTGGTAAATTTATACGTGAATTTATTATTTTTTCTGTTCTTTTTATATATATTAAATCCTTTTCTGAAGGTTTAAATATTGGAATATCATCTATTATTATATCTTTTAATTCTAAATATTCTTCTAATTGTTCTTCCTTTTTTCTTTCTTCTTTTATTTTGGATAAAAGTTCTTCTTGATTTTTTAATTTTTCTTCTTTTGATAATATATTTTTATTTATTTTATCTTTTTCACTTTCTTTTTCTGATGATGATGATATTATTGATTTATTATCATTTTCTTCATTTGATTCTTCTGATGAAATGGAATTTTTATTATTTTTTTTTTGAGTTTTTGATTTTTTTCTTTTTCTACCTAAATTTTTCACTGATAATAAGTTTAGTGTATATTGGCCTTCTTTTTTATTATGTTCTATTAAAGAATTTATAATTTCTTGTCTTTTTTGATTTTCTATATTTTTTAAAGAAATATATTTTTCTCTTCTTTTTATTCTTCTTTTTTTACTTTTTGATAATTTTTTTGACTGTTCTTCCATCAAAAAAATATAATTAAAAATAATTATTTAAAATTTTAATGATAATAGTTTTAAAAATGAATAATTAATTATTATAAAAAATATTATCATATTGAAAAAAGATATGATAAAAAAAAACGAAGAAAATAATTTTTTTAAAGAAATAACTTCTGATAGAATATCATCATGGGAAGTAAATATTAAATAATAATAAATAGAAAATATTATTTGAATCAAATATTTTTCATCATGATTTTATGAAAGATGATTCAGAATTATTTAATATAAAATTAAATTTAAAAAATCAAAAAGTAATACATAATGATTGTGATAGAACAAGAACATTAGAAAGAAAAATTCAATTTAGTTTTGTTGAATATTCAGAATATATAATAACATATTATTGTCAAAAACATAATTTTAAATATAAACAAGGACTAAATGAAATAGTAGGTCCATTTGTTTTAATAAAGCAAAAATTAAATATTTCTTTTTCAAAATTATATAATTTATTTGTTGCATTTGTTGATAAATTTTTAACTAATTATTTCCTAGAAGATGAATTTTTTTCTTTACAATCAAGTTTATCTTTATTAAATATACTTTTAAATTATCATGACCCAGAAATTAAAATAATATTAGATAACTCGTATTTAACTCCTGAAGTTTATGCTACTTCATGGATATTAACAGTTTTTGCAAAGTAAAAATATTTTATTAAAAACAATATAGTAAAAATTCATTAGAAACTATTTATCATTTATGGGATAAATTAATATTATTTAATGATAGTTATTTAATGCATTTTATTTGCATTGCTTTTTTAATTAAAAATAAAAATCAAATTAAAGAAGTTGAAGAAGCACAAGTTCCTAGTATTATCAGTCAATTAAAATTTAAAGATAAGGATGATGTTGATGATTTAATTCAAAGAGCAATTGATTTATATTTAATAACTCCTAAAAGTTTATTTAAATTAGGAAATAATTTAAATATATTTACTTTTCAATCAAATCGAATTAAAGAATTATTTGAAAATTATTCTCCTAATTTATTTTATTGTTTACCTATTTTCCCTTCTGAAGTCTTATCTTTAATTTATCAAGATCAAATTAAATGTATTAATGATGAATGTCCTTGTTTTATTAATAAATTTCAAAAAATTAAAAATCCAGAATGTATTTATTGTAATTTAAAAATCCCAAATTTAGAAAATTATATAATTGTTGATTTAAGAGTTATTGATATAAAAGAAAAAAGAGGAGTGAATAATTTCATTAATATGGATGAAACCACTATTAATCCAGGTTATTTAATAGAATTTTTTATTCCTAATTTAACCAAAGTTAAAATTTATGAAAATAATGAAGATGAAAATGATGAATCTTTTACTAGTATTCACAATCAAATTTTAGCAGAAATTGGTGGAAAAAATATAGAAAAAACACATATAATATTTTTAATAACAGAAACAAATTATTTTAAAGAAACAGATTATAGAAAATATAAACAAATAATCAGTGGAAATGAAATTACAAATTTATATACTCATTTAAGAAGAAATAGTTTTCATAATTATAAAATAGATTTTAAAGAAAATGAATTTAATAATATAATTTTTGAAAATAAACTTTTGGAAAAACTTGTCAAATTTTTACAAACAAAGAATGTAAAATATATTTCATATGTTTATGGAGGATATAAAGGAATTCATGATCTTTTATTAAAGTTTAAATTACCTATAATTTCTCATGGAAATAAATGTTTATTATGTAAACGATTAAAATCAGAAGGAAAAAAAATAGAAGATGATAATAAAAGTGTTGAAATTGATAATAAGAATAATCCTTTTGTATCTTTTTTTAAGAAAAGAATATCATATGGTTTAAGTGAAATTAAAAAAAATTTAAATATTAAAAAAGAAGAAAAAGAAGATGATATAAGTAATATAAATTTACCAAATGAATTTTCAAATATCGATGAAATTTTAATAAATAAAAGTGTTGATAAAGAAAATATATATAAATGTCAAATGAAAAATGAAAACAAAATAAAAGAATGTTTTTTAGTAATAACCTTTTCAAAACTTTTTATTTATAATGAAAACGAAAATGAAAATTCAGATAAAAAATTTATATCTTTAACAGTTATAAAATATAGCAATTTACAATATATAAAAAATAATATAAAATATAAAAATTCTGTATTTATATATTTTAATGATGAAAACAAGATAAATCAATTATTAGTAATAGATTTTTTAAATTATGAATTAATAAAAGAATTTATTCAAAAAATTCAAATTTTCCTGGATATAAAAAGAGAACAAAATCTTAAATGACATATATAAAAATTAGATATAAATACTTATAAATAACTAAAATTAATTTAAATATAACAATTATTTCTTAACTTTATATCTTAAAAGTATATCTCCCTTATTAAAAGTTTGTGAACTTAAAAATTCTAAATTAACAACTTTCTGAATATTAATAATAGGTTTCCCATTAATATTTCCTAGAATAGGAGCAACAAATACTGCAACTTCATCAATACAATCAACATCAATAAAAACACCATTGAGTATAGAACCACCTTCTAATAAACATTTATCAATTCCAAATAAATTTTTTAATTTTGTTAAAGCAATTTTAATATCAATTTTATCTTTTCCTGCAATAATATATGAAACATTAATACTTCTTAAATACAATAAATATTCATCTGATACTTGTTCTGTTACTACATTTAAAAATTCTACTTTCTCATTTTTTCTTGGATAAAACCAACAATCATAATTTGATTGCTTGTATTGTAATTTCCCTTTTCCATCAAAACCAATTAAATACATTGTACAATTGTTATTTGATTTAAAATCTTCATTTTTATTTATTTTTTGATTTTTAAATGGAGATAAATCTATTTTGTAATCTTTAGGTAAATATAATTTTTCCATTGTAGATGAACCATTTATTATTCCTTTTGCTTTGAAATTCGGCTCTTGAATTTGAACTTGTTTAAATGTTTCTATTGTATATTGAGACCAATCACCATACGAACTTCCATCTAGTGATTGCATCATGTAACATATTATATATGGCCTATCTGGAAGGATATATTCCTCTAATTTGAAATCCATTTTTTAATTAATTTTTGCTTAAGCTATTTGATTTTTGTTATTATAAATATATTTATTATATATTTTTTATTAAACTATTCTTCTTCCTGCAACTGCAGTTTTATACTCTTTTCTAATTCAATAAAAAAAATAAGCAAGTAATAAAAGGATATTGTGAAATATATTTAGATTATAAAAAATATTTTCTATTTTAATATATATTTAATCAAATAGAGAATATATTCTTTTTATAATTATAAATAATACTAATTATGTCAATGATATGAGTATATATGTTTTATAATTTTCCTTCTTTTTTCATTCATTTAATTTTAATACTAATAATCTTTAAGATATATTATATGTTTAATAATTTTTCTTCTATAATTTCTTTAAATTTATCTCTGATTTTAATACTAATGATGTTAAAAAAATGAGTTATATATTCTTTGTTTAAATATTAAATGTAAAATTAATTTCATTGAGAATACATTTTACATTTTTAAATTTTTAAAAATCAATTATTATTTTATATATTTATTTTGACATTTTCTCTTGTAAAATTTTAAACCATTCATCTCTTTCATTTTCATCTTTTGCTTTAAATAAATATTTTTTTCCTTCAGCAACAAAACAAAAAGTTAAATTATCTTTAGTTGTAATTAATTTAGGACCAAAACATTCAGATAATTGTAAATCCATAGTACATTCAGAATCAAAATTATTTCCAATATAAGTTAAAATATATTTATCAGTCAATACAACATATCTCATTTTCCAATTACTTAAATATTTTGAACATTTCATAAGAAATCCAGTTTTAATTATTTTCCCATTTTCATCATTCATTTCAAAAAAATATAAATAAATCAAAATTTATATATTATTTTTATTTTATATTAATTGGATTAGTTTATTTGAGAAGGTTTTTTAGAATCAATTTTTAAAATTTAAAGGAGAAGAAAAATATTATTGTTTATGTATAATAAAAGTATTTTTAAAAATTAAAAATATATTATTTAATTTTTTTGTAAATAAATAAAAAACCAATAATGTGAATATTATAGTACATAAAATAATGTCCAAAATATATTTTATTATA
>JAEEGK010005100.1_pt1 | contig 31812 bp, 27 predicted proteins | sample 8958771 | NCBI WGS metagenome assembly JAEEGK01 (sample SAMN16246547, study PRJNA631951) | gut metagenome | biome: gut microbiome; feature: rumen; material: SC-attached | host: Bos | place: Iran: Karaj | collected 2018-10
TACCTGCGCATGTTTGATGTAATGATTCTTGTTACGATAAACGGAAACTGTCTTAGAATAAATCCTGAAACTCCGAATGATATGCTTTCTGATTTGGTTTGCGAAGATATTGTTATTCAGGCTGCAACACCTATTATAAACTGTAAGGAATTCAGAAAAGGAATGCTTTCAACAATTCCTGAAGATGATCCTGATCCAAAGCAGAAAGTTGTTGATGAATTGATGAAAATCTTTGACAGGCAGCATGATGAAATAGAAAAGATCCGCGAAAAAGAACTGGCAGAAAAAGGTCTTTCTGTCTGATTTTTGCGAATTGAAATTTGCCAATGAATAATTATATAAACATATAGAGGAAAGAAGGTAAAATATGAAAAAAAGAAATTCTATTGTTGTAATTTGTCTTGCAGTTCTTGCTTTTGCAGGCTGTTCAAATCAGAAGAAACTTCCTGCAAGTTCTCCTGATCCAACTTCAATGTTCGGTGTTGAGAAAAAAATCAACATGGAAACGATTGATAATTATTTAAACAGAAGCGATGTTGTTTACCGCGACATGCGCATGCTTTTTGATCCGGCAGATTATGGTGCAATCGGCGGTAATGCAGATTTGTCTGCTACGATTGAAGGCTTTAAAATCGTTCCGTATCCTTATCTGGCAACTTTAACAGAATTGCCGGTAAAAGGTGCTTATAGCGGAGATGCATTGTTTTCTTTAACATGGGATTCAGACGGTAAGATTGCAACTGCAACACCAAATTATGATGAATCAATGCTTGTACTTGAAGATTTGTTCCCAAAGGATAAGCCAATCTTTTTGATGTGTGGCGGCGGCGGATATGCCGGCATGACAAAAGCGCTGCTTATTAAGCTCGGTTGGGATGAAAAGAATCTGTATAATATCGGCGGAAACTGGTCATATAAGGGTAAACATGCTTATGAATTAATCAAATATGCTGAAAATCCTAATGACCATAATATTTTTGCAACATGGCGTGCCGATTATGCATATATCGATTTTTCAAGGCTTCATAAAAAATAGAGAACCGTATGAAAATATTGAAATCTTTTTTGATTATTTCTGTAATAATAACTGCTTTTTTGGGTCTTTCTTCCTGCAAATCTAAGGAAGGTGGAAACGCAACATTTAAATATGCCCAGTTTGCAAGCGGTGGAACAAAGACAATGCTTGATGCAACAATCTTGTTTGAAAACGCTAATTCAACGTTTACCAAATATCAGGTTGCGTATACTTCATGTACATGCCGCGGACCGGAAACAAATTACCGCTCTGTAATGTATATTGAGCTTTTAAACACAAAACCTACAAAAGACGAAGCAAGTATCCGCAGAATATGTTTTGACAAACTGGATAATGCAGTTGTTGGTATGTGGGGCGACAGTAATCCCGTTTATGGTAAACCTGATTATACCGCTGAATACATGAACGATAATTTTGTTCAAAAGCTTGTGGGAAAAACTAAAAAGGATTTTGATTCCTGGGGCGGCTACGGCAAACAGGTTTCTGGAATACAAGCAGATGCCGTTACAGGTGCTACAGTTTCTACAGGTAACCTGACAAGTGTAATCAAAGAGTTGTTTAAATATCATACAGATAAGTATTATAAATAATTTGCGACGGCCTAACCGCAGGTTAGGCCGTCTGTCCATTCTAAATTAAGAAGAAAAATTAATTTTTGACATATATAGAATACTGTGGTATTCTTAGGAAACTAAATAATAAAATTTTAACGATAATGCTGTTTCTGAGTTAGAGAGTGAAATTGCATCTATCCGAAAATCGGGGTAGGTGTGTCTTCGCTCTTTTTTTTTGCCAAGAGCGGATTACATACAGACCTTATGGAGGTTTTATGCAATACGATGTAGCGGTTATTGGTTGCGGAGTTATTGGTGCGGCTGTTGCGTATGAGCTTTCAAAATACAAGCTTAACGTAATGGTTGTTGAAGCAGAAAACGACGTTGCAGATGTAACCACAAAGGCAAACAGTGGAATTCTTCATGCTGGTTTTGACCCTGAACCAGGTATGACAATGACAAAATTGAACGTTGACGGCGTTGCTATGGCAAAAACATTGTGCAAAAAGCTGGACGTTCCTGTTACCTGGTGCGGTTCCTATGTAGTTGCTTTTAACGATGAAGAAATGAAAACCGTTAAAAAGCTTTACGACCGTGGAGTTGCAAACGGAGTTCCGGATATGGAAATCCTCAATGCAGAACAGGTTCATAATCAGGAAAAAAATCTTTCTGACAAAATAAAAGGTGCTTTGTATGCCCCGACTGCTGGTGTTGTTTCACCATGGGAATACGCACTTGCATTTATTGAAACAGCTGTAAGAAACGGTACAGAATTACGCCGCAATTTCCGCGTAAACGATATTAAAAAGGAAGAAGGCGGCTATGTTATTAAAAGCCAGAGCGGCGAATTTGTTCATGCAAAATACGTTGTAAATGCCGCAGGTCTTTATTCAGACTTTATCCACAACCTTGTTTCTAAGCCAAAGTTTAAGATTCAGCCGTGCCGCGGCGAATACTATCTTTTGGATAAAAACACAGGTGATTTAGTTAATCACGTAATTTTCCAGTGCCCGAACAAGGACGGAAAAGGTGTTTTGGTTTCTCCAACCTGCCACGGAAATATTATCGTTGGTCCTAATGCAGAAGATTCTGACCGCGATGATGTAAGCATTACACAGAAAGGTCTTGATTTTGTTGCAGAAAAAGCAAAACTTTCCGTACCGAGCCTTGATTTGCGTACTTCAATCCGCAACTTTGCAGGTGTTCGTGCAAATGTTGATACAGGTGACTTTGTAATTGAAGAAGCAGAAAATGCGCCGGGCTTTATTGACCTTGGCGGTATAAAATCTCCGGGACTTACCTCAGCTCCTGCAATTGCCGTTCGCTGTGCTGAATTACTGGATAAGGCCGGTTGTCATCTGGACGAAAAGAAAAGCTATATCGATACAAGAAAACGTATAAAGTTCAATCACCTTTCTGTTCAGGAAAAAACTGAACTTATTAAGAAAAATCCTTTGTACGGAAGAATTATCTGCCGTTGTGAAACAATTACAGAAGGCGAAATTATAGACGCATTGCGTTCTCCTGTTCCTCCTGTTTCTGTAGACGGAATTAAACGCCGCTGCGGAACTGGAATGGGTCGCTGTCAGGGAGGATTCTGTGGTCCTCGTGTAATTGAAATTCTTATGAATGAAACACACATCAGCTATAAGGATGTTCTTCAGGACAAAACAAATTCTTTCATTCTTGAAGGAATTACAAAGAAAGAATCAGAATGTGATCTTATGGGAGGTGCTCAATGAACGCATCATACGAATTGATTGTTATTGGAGCAGGTCCTGCAGGATTGGCCGCTGCTCTTGAAGCATGGAATAAAGGCCTTAAAAAGATTCTTGTTGTTGAACGCGCAAAAGAAGCCGGCGGTATTTTGATGCAGTGTATCCACAACGGATTTGGTCTGCATCACTTTAAAGAAGAATTAACAGGCCCTGAATATGCAGGCCGCTTTATTGACATGGTAAAAGAAACCGGTATTGAAGTTAAGCTTGATACCATGGTTTTGGAAATTACCCATGACCGTCAGGTACACACTATTAATACAGAAGACGGTTACTGTATTTATCAGGCACAGAGTATTGTTCTTGCCATGGGTTGTCGTGAAAGAACTCGTGGTGCAATCGGTACACCGGGAACCCGTCCTGCAGGTATTTACACAGCAGGAACAGCTCAGCGCCTTTTAAATATTGAAGGCTACATGGTTGGTAAGCGCGTATTGATTCTTGGTTCAGGCGACATTGGTCTTATTATGGCTCGTCGTATGACTCTTGAAGGCGCAAAAGTTTTAGCCTGTGTAGAAATCATGCCGTATTCAGGCGGATTAACACGCAATATTGTACAGTGTCTGGAAGACTTTAACATTCCTTTGTATCTTGGACATTCTATCGTAGATATAAAAGGCGACAAGCGTGTTGAAAAAGCCATTGTTATGAAGCTTGGCCCGGACCGTAAGCCGATTCCTGGAACAGAAATGGAATTTGATGTAGATACAATTCTTTTGAGCGTTGGTCTTATTCCGGAAAATGAACTTACACAGAAAGCAGAAATTACAATGGATCCGCGTACTAAAGGTGCCGTTGTATTTGAAAACCGCGAAACTTCACTTCCGGGCGTATTTGCCTGCGGAAATGCCGTTCATGTACACGACCTTGTAGACTTTGTTACAGAAGAAGGCGAAATTGCCGGAACAGGGGCAGCAGAATTTGTTCTTAAAAACAAAGATTCTGCAAAAACAAGTGACAGCGACATAATTGAACTTGTAAACGGAAATGATGTAGGTTACACAGTTCCTCAGAAAATCCGTAAAGGTTCTTTTGAAGGAAAAGTTGGCGTTTACTTCCGCGTACGTTCTGTACACAAAGAACCTGCCATGATTACTGTAAAAGAAGGTGACAAGGAAGTTTATTCTGTAAAGCGTAATCACCTGGCTCCTGGCGAAATGGAACGCATTGATCTTACGCCTGCAATGCTTGCAGACGTAAAGGGGAAATTAACTGTAGCCATTGAACCGGTTAAGTAACTGGACACTGAGTTTTAGGAGAAGTTATGAAAAATATAATTTGTATTTGCTGTCCGAACGGCTGTCATTTAACTGTTGATGAAGAACATGATTTTGCAGTTACAGGGCAGAAATGTAAACGCGGCGAAGTTTACGGCAAACAGGAAGTAAAAGATCCTCAGCGTGTAATTACAAGTACGGTTGCTGTAAGCGGCGGTGCTTATGTACGCTGTCCTGTAAAAACAAACGGAACAATTTCTAAAGGTTTGATGTTTGAAGCAATGAAAACATTGGATAATCTGATTGTACCGGCACCTATAAAACTTGGTCAGAAAATTGTTGCAAATGTCTGCGGTTCTTCTGTAGATTTTGTTGCAGCCCGCGCAATTGCGAGCAAGTAAAGTGCAATTTGCCTTAAACGGCACATGCTGCGGTCATTTATGACCGCAGAGGCGCGAAAATAAAAGAATGCGATTTTAGGAAACTAATTTTTACCGCACTGTTTGTGGCCGCCCGAAGGGCGGCCACCTCCTTTTTAAAAAATAAAAATGCAAAAATATAGCCGGATAAATCGGTTTATTTGGATTACTTTGAAGCCAGTTTATAGATTCGGCTGATTCCTACAGGATGGAATGCAATTCCTTTTACTCCAGGACGAATCATGTCGGAATTACACTGCTGATAAAGCGGCAGGATTACGGCTTCTTTCATAATGATTTCTTCTGCCTGTTTCATGGCAGTCCAGCGCTCGGCAGGTTTTGTAGCAAGTTCTCCGTCGTTACAGTTTGTTACGATTGCATCGTAAGTTGAATTTGAATAACGTCCGTAGTTGTATTCGTTGGCTGTTACCCACATGGCAAGATATGTCATCGGGTCGGCATAGTCTGGACCCCAGCGGGTTAAGGTAATTTCATATTCGCCTGCGCCAATTGCCTTTAAGCGTTTTGATTTCTGAATAAAATTTAAATTGAGCGTAAATCCCGGAAGTTCTGTTTCAAGCTGCTTTTTAATGGCTCTAGCTACATCTTTTTGTGTATCTGTATCGTCTGCAACCATTGTGAAAGTGAATGTTCTTTTGCCAAGCTCTTTCTGTGCCTGAGCATAATACTGTTTTGCAAGAGTCGGATTATAGGAACAATACTGCGGAAATTCCATAGTATTTGTTGTAAAGTCTTTTCCCTGCGAATTGAATGCAAAGTTTGAAGGTACCGGCGTGTATGTTGCTTCTGAACCGTCTGCAAGAACTGTTTTTGTAATATGTTCGCGATCCAGGGCGAAAGTCATTGCTTTTCTAAGGTTTACATTTGCAAGGTCTTTTACAAGCGTGTTTGGGCTTATGTACCATAAGTAGCCGGAAGCAATTGTTTTAAATTCCGGCGAAGTTCTTACCTGCGCAACCAAATCTCCGGAAACTTCAATCAAATCAAGCTGCCCTGCCTTATATTTTGAATAAGCTTCCTGACGGTTTTTGATAACTTCATATTTTAATCCGCCAAGTTTAACTTTGGCTGCATCATAGTAGGCTGTATTCTTTTTCATGCTGATTGTAGAACCACCTGCTTTGAAGTCTTCCAGAATAAATGCACCGTTTGAAAGATAATATTCAGTGGATTTTCCGTAATTATCTCCGCAGCTTTCTATGAATTTCTGGTTTGCCGGATAGAATGTAACGAAGTAAAGAAGCTGTTCAAAAAATGAAACAGGAACTTCAAGTTCAACTTCCAGTGTGTAGTCGTCCAATGCACGAACGCCAAGCTGATTTAAATCCATAAGTCCTGTGCGGACTGCAACTGCATTTTTAATATGAGCAATGTCACTCATAAGATAAGAATAATCAGCTTTCAGTTCAGGGCTGCATGCACGTTGCCAGCCGTAAACAAAATCGTGGGCTGTAACAGGATCACCGTTAGACCAAAATGCGTCCTTACGCAGTGTAAATTTATATATAAGTCCGTCTGGAGAAAGTTCCATTTTTTCTGCTATTGCATTAACAACAGAGCCGTCTTCAGCCATTTGCATAAGACCGTCTACAAGATTTCCGATTACTTCGAAGGAAACACCATCGGTTGCAATTTCCTGATCAAGACTTTCAACAGTTGTTTCTATTGTAACGTTAAGAATCTGTCCCTGTACATTTTTATCCGGTAGGGGACCTTTAGCATTTGATTTGGCTTTCTTTATAGAACCTTTGCAGGAAGTAAGCAGTACGAGGATAGAAAAAATACCAAAAATCAAACGGAAAGAAAAATGTTTCATATTCATATAAAGACCTCATCATATACTGTAATGTGCTTGCATTCTACTTTCAACTTTTTGAAAACAAATCGAGAGATAATAAGTAAAGTAAGAATTATTTATATAACAGTTGTTTTCTGTATTTTGCTCGATATACTGTAAAAGTGAGGTTAAGTATGGATATTACGACAAACACTGCAGTGGATTCTGCTGTTTCTGTTGAACCAGAAACTCTTGATGCTGATGATATGACAGTCAGCAGCGACTTTGGTGCTGAAAAATCAGAAAATATGGCACTTGAAACGGATGCCGGTAGTGAAACTTCTTGTACTGTGGAATCTACTGATTCTTTGCCAGATTCTTCGGCTGTAGATGCACTTGAAAAAGATGTTACAGAAAAAGAATCGGAATCAGAGTTAAGAAAATTTGGCAGGATGGCGACACAGATTTCTTTACGCGTATTCATAATTCTTGCATTGTTCTTTGTACTGCTTGTATTTGTTATTTCCAGCAGGGTTAAAAAATCTTCCAGAGACGACTATTCAGCTTTCAGTCAAAAAATTATAGAAGAAGATGCAGGAAAAATTTCTTACTGGAACGAAATCCTTTTAAATGACCTTCGCATTTATTCAGATAATGATGTAACTAAAGCCGGTAGAAATGAAGATATTATCAGGTGGATTCAGACTCATAGAAACATACAGAACAGCTATTTTAATTATATTTTGTTCTGTACACCGGACGGAGTCGGGCATTCCAGCGAGGGCGGTTCACGAACGGTAATTTCAAAGAATTTCTATCGCGATATTATGCAGAACAATAAAGAAACCTTTGTTTCTAACATTGACTTCCAGAGCGACGGAACTGTTTGTTATTATATTGCAAGGGCAGCCTATAATGCAGCCGGTAAAAAAATTGGTGTTTTTGCCGGAGCTGTAAAACTTGATGAAATTGACCGCATGGTAAGCTCACTTTCTTTAGGCAAAGACGGAAAAGTTATCCTTGCAGGAAGTAATGGTGTTCTTATTTCTCATATCAGAGGAGAAGAGCACTACATGGATTTATTCTATAGTGACAAAGCAGGTTATTCAGGGCTTGATGATATCGGTAAACGCACAGCCATCGGTGAAGTTGGTGAAGGCTACTATAAAGATCCTACAGGAACAAAGATATTTGCTTCTTTTGCACCTGTTCCAAAAACTCCATGGTCTGTTATTTTAACTATTCCAACAAGTCAGATTGACGAAAATGGAAACCACATGCAGATTGTAATTTCAATTATTGTATGTGTAATAGCAATTTTGATTCTTTTTGTAACTGTTGTTCTTCTGGAATTTGCTATACGGCCATTAAAAGCTGTAGGCGAAAGCATAGACCAGATTGCTTCCGGTGATGCAAACCTTACAAGAAAGCTTGAAGTAAAAAGCAATAACGAAGTTGGACGCTTAGGCAACGGATTTAACCGCTTTATGGAAAAACTCCGTACTATAGTAAGCGGTGTTAAGGATTCTAAGGAAACCTTGCAGGATGTTAATGTTGGCCTTCAGCAGAGAATTAACGATAACGGAAATGCAATTCAGGAAATTATTACCGACTTGAATAATATTGATTCTCAGATGCAGCATCAGGCAGCTTCTGTAACAGAAACGGCAAGTGCGGTAGAAGAAATTTCAAAGAATATTGAATCCCTTAGAGGTATGATAGATTCTCAGGCAGACGGTGTAAGCAATGCAAGTGCGGCTGTAGAAGAAATGATTGGAAATATCCGCAGCGTAAACCATTCTGTAGGTTTTATGGCAAAGGCATTTACAGGTCTTACAGAAAAGGCAGAAGAAGGTATAAGCCGTCAGCGCAATGTTGATGAACGTATAAAACTGATTGATGAACAGTCTAAATCTTTGCAGGAAGCCAATAAGGTTATTTCATCAATTGCAAGTCAGACAAACTTACTTGCGATGAATGCGGCAATTGAAGCGGCGCATGCAGGAGAATCCGGACGCGGATTTGCAGTTGTAGCTGACGAAATCAGAAAACTTTCTGAAACTTCTACAGTTCAGTCTAAGAAGATTAAGGAAGAACTTAAAAATATTGAAACTTCTATTAACGAAGTTGTTCAGGCTTCTCATGCTTCAAGTGAATCATTTGCAACTGTTTCCGAAAGTATCGGAACTACGCAGGAACTTGTTTCTCAGATTCAGGCTGCAATGGAAGAACAGCAGACAGGTTCTCAGCAGATTAACGATGCCCTTAAGCTTATGAATGATAACACCAGCGAAGTTAGGGAAGCATCACGAGAAATGGCTGAAGGAAACAAAGCAATCCTTCAGGAAGTAAATCATCTTAGGGAAACAACCGAAATGATAAAAACAAGTATGGTTCAGATTTCTAACAGTGCAGAAAAGATTAATGAATCAGGACGTGCACTGGATGATATTTCTTCGAGCGTACGCATGACAGTTGACCAGATTGGCGGTCAGATTGACCTGTTTACGGTTTAAGTTTCCGCCGTTGCTGGGACCCGCAGAGCGATTTTGTTAAGCAGGTATTGTTTAGGAAAAGTGAAATTTTGGCTATTTAATTTGTGGCAAAAAATTCCAGTAATCTGTCTATGTATTCGGGAGATTCATCATATAATGCATGACCATAGTTTTTAAAAACCTGTAATTTGCAGCTAAGCTTATTTGCCATCTTTCTTGAACTTTCATGCGAAAATATTTTGTCATCTTGTCCTGCAAAAACAATTGCAGGACATTTTATTTTAGAAAGCTCTGGCTGTAAATCAAAGCCGTCCATTCCTCGTACAGAAGCAGAAAATTTCTTGAATTCTTCATCGGTTCCGTTGCAGGCGGAAAGTATAACATCTTTGTATTTATTGTAAAAATCCGGAGTATAAACTGCTTTGCCGAAAGATTCTGCAAGTTCATTTACAGATTTTTTATCAGAAAGATTTATCCAGTCATTAAAAATTTTCTTTGCATCAGGCTCTATTGAGCATGCTGTAGATACCAGAACCAGTTTGTTTACAAGCTGTGGATTTTCTATTGCAATATACTGGCTTATCATTCCACCCTGGGAGACTCCTACAAGGTTTACGTTTTTAAGATTCAGCTTTTTTAAGACTTCTGCGGTATCTTTGGCCATTTCATGTACTGTATAACTTAAATAGCTGGAATCAGCGGAATCAGAATTAAAAGAATTTAATGAATTTGCCGTGGGAAAGTTTTTCCGTCTGTCAATAACATATACTTCATAATTATCTGACAATTTTTTGAAAGCAGCTTTAATGAAATCAGCTGAAGGCATTACGGACTTTAAACTTACACCCGGGATAACGACTATTTTAGGATTTTCAGGATTTCCAAATTTGAAAAAGTCCATCTCAAAATCACGGAGCTTTACTGTTTCAATTTTCATAGAACTTTCCTTTTCAAAGCAAAAAAGATTGTATGGAATAAAAATGCCTGCAAGTATAAGTATAAAAACTATTATCCTCTTGCGATATTGCAGATTATTTCCACGCATTTATCTATTCCCAGCTTTGAAGAGCAAAGGCACAAATCGTAGGTTTTGGCTTCAGTAAATTTTGAAGTTGTATAATATGCGCAGTATTTTGCGCGGGCTTTATCAACATCATGCAAGTGACGGCGGATTTCAGCTTCGCTTGTATCCTGCATAAAATCCCGCTTCATACGAAGAACACGCCAGTCTTCATCTGCGTGGATAAATACATGTAAAGAATTGTCATATTCGTGCAGGATGCTGTTTGCGTTTCTTCCGACGATTACGCAGTTGCCGCGCTCTCCGATTTTTTTGATTACTTCTTTCTGAGCCTTAAATAATTTTTCATCAAGCTGAGATGTGTACATATTAAAAAGACTCTGCGCAAATCCGAAGTGAAAAGAAACTTTTTCATCAATTTCTTTTACTTCCTGTGGATTCATGCTGATTTGTGAGGCAATCTGATAAATCAAATCTTTATCTGTATAGGTGTAGCCTAATTCCTTTGCAACTTTGCGACCGATTTCGCCGCCGCCGGCACCAAATACACGGCTAATTGTAATAATTTTCTTCATATAAAAATCCTGGTTAAAATGCTACAGAACCTTATTCAAGAAGCTCTTTGTTCGTTCCTGCTGCGGATTATTTAAAACCTGCTCAGGTGTTCCTTCTTCTATTATATGACCACCATCCATAAAAACAACTCTATCTGCTACTTCGCGCGCAAAGCCCATTTCGTGGGTAACGCAGATCATGGTCATACCGTTTTTTGCAAGTTCCTTCATTACGTTAAGAACTTCGCCAACCATTTCAGGGTCAAGCGCACTTGTAGGTTCGTCAAAAAGCATTACCGAAGGATTCATTGCAAGGGCACGCGCAATAGCTACACGCTGTTTTTGTCCGCCAGAAAGCTGCTGCGGATAAACATTTGCTTTTTCTAAAAGTCCTACGCGTTCAAGGAGTTTTAAGCTTATTTCCTTTGCTTCTTCCTTTGTTTTGATTTTTAGTTCAACAGGGGCAAGCATGATGTTTTCTACAACAGACATGTTCGGGAAAAGATTAAAATGCTGGAAAACCATTCCGATATTTTCGCGCACCTTGTTAATATTGATTGATTTATCACTTATATCCGCGCCGTTGACAATAATTTTTCCGCCGGTGATAGTTTCAAGCCGGTTAAGACAACGCAGGAAAGTTGATTTACCTGAACCAGATGGTCCGATAATCGTTACAACTTCACCTTCTTTTATGTCTATATTGATGTCTTTTAAAACTTCAAGACTACCGAAATTCTTTTTAAGGTGTTCAACGTGAACTTTTATATTTGAATTATTCTCCATCTTTCTTTAATCTCCATTCGATTTTCTTTGCAACTTTACTGAGGGTTACGATAACAACCATGTACAGAATGCCGATTATTGTCCAGGTCTGTAAGCTCTTAAATGTATTGCCGGAAATTGTTTTTCCCATGTTGGTAAGTTCAGGGTATCCGATTACAGAAAGAATTGAAGTATCTTTTAGCGTAATAATAAACTGGTTGATTACAGAAGGAATCATTACTTTGAAAGCCTGAGGAAGAATTACGCGGCGCATACTTGTGCCGTAAGGTAAGCCCAAAGAGCGCGCTGCTTCCATCTGACCTTTATCTATACTTTGAATTCCGGCACGGAAGATTTCTGCCATGTATGCGCCGCAGTTCATGGCAAGGGCGATTGTTCCTGCCTGCAATGCAGGAAGGCGGAAGCCCTGAACGCCAAGCATCTTTACAGCCTGAGGAACACCGAAATAAATAAAGAAGGCAAGAACGATAAGCGGAACACCGCGGACGGCATCAACATAAACTGTACCGATAAAGTTAAGCGATTTTTTGTGGCTTACGTTAAGCAATGCAAAAATAAGACCGATTATCATTGCAAAAAACAGTGCAAAAAGAGTAAGCACGAGTGTGTAGCCAAGCGAACGTAACAGCATTGACCAATAGACTTGAATAATCTGTGACATTTTGGGGAAACCTCCAAAACAGTTTTAAAATATGTGAAAAACGCGAAAAACAATCTCTGTCAGAAAATGTTATGCGGAAGTAAAACTCCGCTGTCGGCTTTTCCGCGATTTTCAAAATTATACAATAAATGAGTGAGTATTAGAAGATGTGGGGAAAAATATCATAAAAAAAGCCAGTTCGGCATTTAGTCAAACTGGCTTTTAGGATTATTAAAAAATCGGAAAAACTACTTCAGGTATTTATCAAGGATTTTCTGATATTTTCCGTTGGCGCGGATGTTTTTAAGACCTGCGTTGAACATATCAAGAAGTTCCTGATTTTTTGTGTTCATGATTGCAAAGCCGTATGGAGCACCGTCGCTTTCCATTCCTGCAGGAATCTTAAGTGGAAGACCAGCTGATTTGATGTTGTCAGCCATGATTGGTGTGTCTTCACAGCAGGCGGCGCTGTTTCCGTTGATTACATCCTGATACATTGTTGGAGAATCTTCAAAAACAGTTACTGTAAAACCGTATTTTGCTTTAAGGCTGTTTGCAAAATCTGCACCGGCTGTTCCGTTTTTAACTGCAACGTTTTTGCCTTTGAGATCTTCAAACTTTGAAATTTTGCTGTCTTTTGCTACAACGAATGTCTGTGTTGCGTTGTAATAGCCTTCAGAGAAAATCCAGCCTGAATCAATGCGGCTCTGTTTGATTGTAGCACCGGCAATAAGACCGTCTGCCTGACCAACCTGAACTGCTGCAACACCTGCATCCCAGCCTAATGACTGAAGTTCATATTTAAATCCCTGGTCTTCTGCAATTGCTGCAAGAAGGTCAACGTCAATTCCGACAAACTGATTCTTTTCATTTGTATATTCAAATGGTCTGAAAACTGTGTCTGTAGCGACAATCCAAACTTTTCCACCTGCATTTGAAGCAGATTCCTTGTTTCCGCCTGCAAATACCATTGCTGAAAGTGCAAGCACAGTAAGCATTACTGAAACGATTCTTTTCATAAACTCCTCCGTAAAATAAGTAATTACTAAATTTATGAAATGATAAAATGTATATAGATGATTGTCAATAACTTAAGCAAAAGTTAAAAATCTTTAATAAAATTAAAAAGCCGCCGATGACAAGAAGTCATCGGCGGCATAATCGGCCAAATTATCAGAAACTTTGCTGCAATAATCTACAGCAATCCTTCTTTTGTCATAAATGCAACAGAGTTTGCCCAGTAATCTGTAAAAAAGCCGTCTACGCCAAGTTCCGGAAGACGGCGTAAATCTTCTTCTTCGTTTACGGTATAAACAAAAACCTTAAGACCCTTTGCATGAGCTTTTGCAATAAATTCTTTTGTTACCGTGTTGTACCAGAGGTTTACCGAAGTTGCATTCATTTTTACGGCAGTGTTTAAAAGTTCATCGTTGTAGTAACCGCCGGAAAGCGCTTTTTTAACTTCATCCTTAAGGACTTTTGCAACGGCCGCATCAGAAACTTCTTTGTCAATTACGGCACAGCTTTCTTCGTAATTAGTTGTAAAAGGAAGCATGAAGTTTTCTTCGCCATAGTTAAAGATTTTAGAAAAAAGTGCATCGCGGCCTGGTAAATCAGGTAAAAGCGCTTTCCGGCGGATTGAGCCGTCAAGCAGGGCAATTTTTATTTCTGGATTTACCTTACGCATGGCAACAAGTTCCGGCCAGCTGAAAGAGCTTATTAAAAAATCGTCATATCCTAACTTTCCGCCCTCAACGTATTCTTTTATGAGCGAACCGCTTGCGCTTCCTGAATCATCGCCTTTTAGTTCCAGGTGGATTGCGGGGCGGTTCAATTTGGAATAAGAAGCACAAAGGTCAAAAAGTTCAGAAAGTGTTGGAATACGGTCAAAGCCGTCTTCTGTTTTTCCGGCATATAATTCGCGGATTTCTGCAAGAGTTTTTTCGCATACAAGCCCGCTTCCTGTAGAAACCTTTGAAAGGTTAAGATTGTGAACCACAACCATTTTTTTGTCTTTTGTAAGCTGAACGTCAAATTCAAAGGCCTTTGCGCCTTCGCTTACGACTTTTTTGAAAGCCCTGATTGTATTCTGGTTATAGCCTCTGTAATGGCAACCTCTGTGACCAATAACTAACATTAAGCGGCAACTCCATAGATAATATTTGGAATAACAAGTGTAAACCATGGAATGTATGTGATAAGAAGCAGAGTTACAAGCAGTGCAACCATAAACGGAATACATTCCTTTACAAAATCGCCGACCTTACAATCGGTGATACCGCAGCAGGTGAACATCATTGAACCGAACGGAGGTGTTAAACCTCCAATCATAATGTTTACGATGCAGACAAGTCCAAAGTGAATTACGTCAACTCCAAGTGAAGTGATTACAGGAACAAGAAGCGGTGCAAGAATGATTAATGCGGCTCCGCCTTCAAGGAACATTCCAAGTACAAGAAGCAGAATGTTAAAAATCATCAGCATTACATATTTGTTTTTGGTTATGTTCAAAAGGAATGCTGTAAGAGACTGCGGAATACGTGCGTAGTTTAAATAATAGCCGAAGACATTTGCTGCAACGATGATTAAAACTACAGTTGCTGTTCCGTAAACTGTTTCTTTTAGGATAGGAATTATGTGTTCCTTTTTAAGGTTTTTATAGATGAACTTTCCTACGACGATAGTATATAATACGGCAATAGCTCCTGCTTCGGACGGTGTAAAAAGTCCTGCGCGCATTCCGAAGATGATTCCAAACGGAAAGAGCAAAGCCCAGATTGAATCGATTGCCTGCAAAGCTAATTCTTTAGCTGTTGCTCTTCTTGGGCGGGTTGAAGCATAGCCGCGTTTTTTTGAAATTACGTGAACCGTTACCATTAATGAAAGCGTCATCAAAACGCCCGGAACGTAGCCTGCGGCAAACATACGTCCTACAGAACAGTTTGCAATTAATGCGTAAACAATTAAGTTGATTCCAGGCGGAATAACGGGCGTTACCGCAGAGGACGCAGCCGTAATTGCGGTTGAAAAAGCTTTTCCCATTCCTCTTTTTTCCATTTCTGGAACTAAAAGTTTGCTTTCCATGGCCGCGTCCGCATTGGCAGAGCCGGAAACGCCGCCCATGAGCATACTTAGCAATACATTGGACTGTGCAAGTCCACCCGGCAAGTGACCGGTAAGAACGTCTGCAAACTGCATGAGTTTTCCGCTTATGCCGCTATAGTTCATTATAGAGCCGGACATTACAAAGAACGGAATTGCAAGCAGCGGAAACGATTGTGTGCTTGTTACAAATTTTTGCAGGAGCAGGGCAACCGGCGTTCCTGTTTCAATAAAGGCAAAAAAGAATATTGTTGAACCGAAAAGCGCAAACGCAATCGGTAAACCTGTAAAATATAAAACCAGTACAAGAATTGCAGGAATATACGAAATCATTTATTTAACCTCCTGAGCTGGAGTTGCATTTTCCGCAAGGCGGGATTTAGGATTGTTCCGGAAGGCTTCTTCTTTTTCAACTTCAAAAGTTGTTTTCTTTATATCCTGAATAAGGAAGATAAAAGAATAAATGGTCATAAGTATAAAACTTACAAGGATTGAAGAGCTTATTGTTACGGAAGAAATTCCTAAAACAGCAGTTGGTTTTCTATAGGAAACTTTTACATATTTTACGGACATGTAAATGATATATGCGTTTATTAATAGAAGAATAAGGTTGATTATAAATTTAAAGGCTTTTTTTCCGCCTTCAGGAATGAATTTTATAAGAAAATCTACGCTTACATGAAGTTTGCGTTTATAACATGCAGCAGAGCCTAAAAAAACGCCCCATACAAAACAGCCTGTTGCAACTTCTTCTGACCAGGAAACAGGGCTTTTAAAAAAATAGCGCAGGAAAACATTTACTATAACTATAAGTGTTGTTGCGCACAAAAAAATTGAAGCAAATATTTCTTCAAAATTATGGAAAAATTTTTTAATGGCTTTCATAAAATCTCACTATAAAAATTGTGGTAAAAATAGGTAAGGACGGGCTGCCGGATAACCGGCAGCCCGTCTGGGGTTACAGTTTATTTTTTTGGCATCTTGGCAATTTCAGCACGGATTCTCTTAAGGATATCCGGATCTGCGCCTTTCATAATGTCTTTGTTTTCGTATACAGGAGCAACACGTGCAGCAAATGCGTCGTGATCAACTTCGTTGAACTTAATTCCCATTGTAGAAGCAAGCTTTTTCTTTGTAGCTTCATAATTGTTAGAAACTTCGCTAACCATCTGGTCAGCACCTTTGTTGAATTCTTCTACGATAATTGTCTGATATTCTTTAGGAATTGAATTGAAAAGGTCTGCATTGATGTAAACACCGCAAACACCTAAAAGGTGGTTTGTAAATGCCATGTTCTTTGCAACTTCTGCTGAGCCGTTTGAAGCGTAAGCATCAACAGTTCCTTCAAGACCGTCTACAACACCCTGCTGAACGGCAGAAATTGTTTCTGAGAATCCCATTGGAACGGCAGTAGCGCCCATGTAGTTCAAGGTTTCTACATAAAGTTTAGAACCAGGGGTACGGATTTTCATTCCTTTAAGGTCTTCCGGTTTTGTGATTACTTTGTTTGTCATCATGCTGCGGAAACCGAAGATATAGTCAAGAGAAAGAACCTTGATTCTGTGTTTGTCTTCAAGTTCTTTTTTCATGCCGGCAACAAGGTCACTTTTTGTAAGCCAGCGATATTCGTCAAAGTTGTTTACAAGCATTGGGCCTGCAAGCGCGTTGAAGTTTCCAACGTAGTCACCAATGTAAGAAGGATCTTCTACCGAAATAAATTTTGCACCCTGTGCAACCTGTTCAACACCGTCTTTGTAAACCGGAAGCTGGCTCTGCGGATACTGCTGAATTTCAATTGCACCTTTTGAGCGTGATTTAATGTTGTCGCAGACAATAGCCAGTGATTTTGTGAGCTGTTCATTTGGAGCAAATACGTGGCTCATTTTTAATACAAGCGGATGTTCCGGACTGATTTTTGCGTCTTTGTTTCCACCGGCGAAAGTAGCAGAGGTAAGGGCAACTCCTACCATTGCTAAAGCTAACAATTTTTTCATGTTTCCTCCTTAGAAAAAATGCTTTTTTAGTTGGTTTAGGTTGTTTAACATTTTGTTTAATAAATAATTAAACTTATGCTAAATCTTCATTCTGTGGCTATTGTAAGTGCTAAATATTTATCTGTCAAATTTTATTTTGTAAATAATATTTACTTAAAATATAAGAAATTATTTGATTTATTTTAAAAGAGAAGCTAGAATTATGAAAGATTTTAGTTAATGAATTGTTAAACATTCTGTTTAATAAATTGTTTAATAATTGATAATTGCTGATTTTTACGGTAGTTTTGCAGAATTTAAGGGGGAGAATCATAATGAAAAGGAATTTACCGACTATAAAAGAAATTGCTGAAAAATCTGGTGTTTCAACGGCAAGTGTTTCGATGATTCTTTCAGGCAAAAAACTAACCCGTTTTTCAGAAGCAACGATTCAGAAAGTTCTTTCCGTGAGCCGGGAACTTGGCTATACAAAGGCAAAAACCGGAAAAACCATTATAGAAGTTTGCCCTACTGTTTTTAATCCGTATTATTCTACTATTATACAGGGAATTGATTGTGAGGCTTTTGCTCATGGCATGACGACGATGGTTTACAATACGTACTGGGATGTAGAGCGTGAAAAAGCAATTTTAAGAATTGCAGAAAATCCTTCTGTCTGCGGAGTGATTTTTACGATGATTCCGCAGCAGCATGAAACGGCTCTTTTATTGAATAAAAAAATACCGGTTGTAGCTGTTGGTGATTATAACGAAAATATTCAGATTGACGGAGTTGATATAAATAATTTTAGCGCCGGCTCGTTAATCGGCGAGCATTTAATTTCGCTCGGCCATAAAAACATTGCATTTGTTTCAACAAGTTTGAACAGCCAGCATTCGGCAAGAACTCGCAGGCTTGAAGGGCTTGAATCGGTCTGTAAAAATTACCCGGATGTTGCAAAAATCAAGGTTTATTCAAAAGATATAACTTCTGTTTATGAACTTCAGAATGTTAATGTTGAATACGAAACCGGTTACGAACTTGCAAAAGAATGCATAAAAAAATCGCCTGAAATTACGGCGATTGTTGCAACAAATGACATGGTTGCTTATGGGGTTATAAACGCAATTAAAGACGGCGGATTTAATATTCCACAGGATTACAGCGTCTGCGGATTTGATAATATTTTCCCTTCAAAGTTCCATGATTTGAACTTAACGACAATTGAACATTCGATTATTCAGAAAGGAAAAAAGGCGGTGAGCCTTTTGATTTCCCGGCTGGGCTATTCATACGGATATCCTGAAGAAGCTGAAACCGTTACAAGAATTGAATATAAAAGCAAGCTGATTCCGCGCGGCACAACTGCTGCTCCAAGAAAGTAATAAAACTGATAGTTGAAAGCAAAAATTTGACGTATGAATAAATCACGGTAAAATTAATTGCATGAAAGGAATATTTGAAAAGATAAAAGATTTGTTTTCAGCATTTGCCAGAAACTACAGGGATATAAGCCGGGTTTCCGGTGGTTGTGCATACATCCCGCCAAAATGCCTTTCTTCAAATTCTTCTGGCAGCTCTAGTAATGAGGCGGCTTGCGGTTCGGAATCTCTTCCAGAGAATCAAGAACATCCTGAAGCTTGCCGGAAATAAGTCTGTTTTCTTTTGTAAGTTTGTCGATTGTTTTTCCCTGTTTTACAACTTCGTCTTGAAGCTGTTTTACAAATTCTTCAAGGTATGAAAGTTTTATTTCAAGGTTTGTACAGCGTTCGTTTGTTTCATTATCCATAAGCATATTTTATTATTTTTGATGTTTTTTGTATATGCGCGGATAAAGGACGCACTGTGTGCGGCGGACTTCCGGCCGACCGCTTTCTAAAATAAATCAAAAAAATGAGCTAATTAAAAATTTCTTGTTTGATTGCGGTTTGGGCGTTAAACTTATTAATAGAAAGAAAATAGTCAGGAATTGCCTGATATTCAAAAATTTTTAGGAGGAACTATGGGAATTTCAGTTTATTCTTTGGGTGCGGCTGGTGAAGTTACCGGTTCAAAGCATGTACTGGAGATTGATGGCATACCGTATATGATTGACTGCGGAGCTTTTCAGGGAAGACGTGCAGTTTCTGACGCAAAAAACAGGAATTTTGATTTTCCGGTTGATAAACTGGGAACTGTAATATTAACCCACGGGCATTATGACCACTGCGGGCTTTTACCTATTCTTGTAAAAAGGGGTTTTAAAGGAAATATTTATGCAACGCCTGCTACACGTGATCTGGCGAATGTTGTAATGATGGACAGTGCACGAATTCAGGCACGTGATGCGGAATATCTTGGCAAACAGGCAAAAAAGAAAGGGGAGAAATTTACCTGGAAACCTCTGTTTGATGAAGCTGACTGCACAAAGGCTGCAGACCAGATTATAACAGTTTCTTATAAACGGAATATGTATATTGCTCCATCACTTCAGCTCGAATTTTTTGATGCAGGACATATTCTTGGTTCTGCTTTTGCATATCTGACTGTAAAAGGCCGGCACGGCACTTTAAATGCTCCGTCTGCAGCACTTTATGATGAAGGTAACGAAATACGTATATTATATACCGGTGATATTGGACGCCCGGAAAAGCCGATTATCAGAAAGCCTTCCAATGACATGCCTGCACCAGACTATATTTTCCTTGAAAGTACATACGGGAACCGGCTGCATGAAGAATCATCTTTTGCAATGACGGAACTTGAACGCATCGTAAATGAAGCTGTTGCAAAGAAAGGAAAAATCATTATTCCGTCTTTTGCAATAGAACGTGCACAGGAACTTATTTATTATCTTCATCTTCTGGTTGATAAAAAGAGAATACCTTCTATTCCTATTTATATTGATTCGCCGATGGCTGTAAGTGTAACAGGTATTTTTGGTATTCATCCTGAATGCTATGATGACGAAGTACATGAGGCATTTCTTAAGCATCATAAAAATCCATTTGGTTTTGGTGCTTTGTCTTATGTTACTAGCGTTGAAGAATCCAAGGCTTTAAACGATAGGGAAGGCCCGATGATTATAATTAGTGCGGATGGTATGTGCGAAGCAGGACGTATCCTTCATCATCTTTACAACAACATAAGCAATCCGAAAAACACTATTTTGATTGTCGGGTATATGGCAGAAAATACGCTTGGAAGAAAAATCCTTGACGGCGAAAAAGAGGTTAAAATCCTTGATGAATGGTTCCAGGTAAAGGCTAATGTAGAACAGATTGATGCATTTAGTGCACATGCCGACTATGAAGAAATGATATCCTGGCTTAAGAGCATAGATACAAGCCGCCTTAAACAGATTTTCCTTGTACATGGTGAAACTGCTGCTTTGGACGCATTTACCCAGCATCTTTGGGAAGCAGGTTTCAAAGATGTAACAACTGTAAAATACGGTGAAAGATACGATTTGACATAAAGGGCGGTGAAAAAGGAATAGGGAGAAAGTTTAGCGATTAAATTGAACGGCAGGTGCAGAAAACCTGCCTGCCGTATTTATTACCAGCTCTTATTCAAAATCTTCGAGCGTGCGGTAATTAAGCTTTTTTCTGTCTGTGCGCTTTTTTGCGGCTTTGCCATTTTGGGCAGATTTTTTACCGGAACCTTTTTCTTTTAAATCGCCGTTAGTTAAAACGGAAATTGATTTTTCGCTTGACTGACGGCGTTTTTTTGCATCATTTTCCAGAAGCCTGAAAGTTTCTTCTTTTTTTATAAGAATATCGTTTGCAGCGTTCAAGTGAAGGGAAAAATTTAACTGATTATTTTCTGCAAGATATTCAATACAGGCTTCTAAATCTTTTAAGCAGATACCGGCTTTATTTTTACCTTGTATTTTTGCTTTTTCGCGAACTCTTTTGGCAAGAGCTGCTTCTGTAATCAAAGATTTTTCTTTTAACTGTTCAAGAGCAGAAACTATTTCTATTTGTATTGGTGTTAAATCGCTCATATTTTAAAATCCTTTTTTATACGCGTACAACCAGCACATCGCCGGCATTTTATTTCTTTTTTTCGGTTTCTTCTTCTTCGTCCCAGACAACTTCTATTGTTCGCCGTTCAACATTCTGAATCCTATGGAACATAAGACAGTCGGCCTTATGTATGATTACGCCGCGCCCGTTAGAAACATAACCGACAATCGGATCCGGATACGAAGGATTGCAACATTTTGCAAAATTAACCAGAAAGTTTGTTGTTTTACCGATACGTATTTTTCCTGTTCCCTGTTTGGCTGTATTTTCAGTTCCCTGCGGTTTTTTGTGAACCCGCTGTTTTTTAGGAACGGGCGCGGCGGCTTCAACGAGCTTTGCATGCAATGCCGGGTCTTCGTAACCTGTATCATTCTGCAAAAGCCATGAGCGGATTTTGCTCCTTGCCTTCTGTGTTTTTACAAATGCCAGCTGATTTACCGTAGGATGTGCCTGCGGGTTTGTAAGTATTTCTATAATCTGCGTATTTTTTAAAGGAGTTGAAAGCTGGATGATTTTACCGTCAGCTTTTGCACCAACTATTTTTTCTCCAATCGCAGAATGTACTTTATAGGCAAAATCAATTGCTGTAGAACCGATTGGAAGTTCAATAACTTCACCTTTCGGCGTAAAAACATAGATTGAATCGCCTAAAAGTTCATCCTTGAATTCGTTGAAAAAACTTTCATCGGAAGCATGATTTTCTTTTAGTTCTCGCAGCTGGTTTACAATTGTAAGATTGTCTGCGCTTACTAAATCATGGCTCATTCCTTTTTTATACAGCCAGTGACTTGCAACACCATGTTCGGCTACAGAATGCATTTTTTCTGTACGGATTTGAATTTCAAGCGGCTTTCCTTCGCACATAACTGTTGTGTGCAGCGACTGATAGCCGTTAGATTTTGGCATTGCAATATAGTCTTTAAATCGTCCGTCCAAAGGCTTCCATAAGCCGTGGACAATTCCAACAAGCGTGTAACATTCTGTTTCTGTGTGGCAGATTATGCGGAGCGCAAGAAGGTCAAACAATTCACTTGCTTCTTTATTTCGCTTGCGCATTTTCTGGTAGATAGAATAAAAATGTTTTGCGCGGCTTGTTATTGTTACTTCAAGCCCGGCTTTTACCGCCGATTTTTGAATTGCCTGAACGGCTTTTTCAAGATACTGCGCGCGCTCATTTTTTTTCTGTGCAACAATGGATTTTATCTGCTGAAAAACATCCGGGTTTATGTATTTCAGGCTTAAGTCTTCCATTTCGTTTTTTACGGTAGACATACCGAAGCGGTCCGCAAGTGGTGCCCATATATCAAGAATTTCCTGTGCAATAGCGCGCTGTTTTTCAGGCTCTAAAGACTTTAGATTGCGGAGCCGGTCCAGGCGGTCGGAAAGTTTTATCAATATAATGCGGATATCGTCTACCATTGCAAAAAGCATTTTTCTTATTGAATCTGCCTGCTGCAATGTTTTGTTAGAAATATTCAGGTTAGTAATTTTTGTTGCGCCGGAAATAAGGGATGTAACGCTTTTGCCAAAGTTTTTTTCTATTTCTTCAAGTGTTAATCCGCTTGTTTCCGGTAAAGAATGAAAGAAACCTGCTATGATGCTGTCTGCATCCATTTTTGTTGAAGCAAGGATTTTTGCAACTCTAAGAGGATGAAAGTAAAATGGTTCGCCACAGGCACGTTCAACACTGTCTGAGTTCTGCGTCAGATAATTCCAGGCGTTTTCAATGCGTTTTTTATCTTCGTCGCTGTAATCAGGGAATTCTTTAAAGAAATCCTGAATCAGTTCATCTGGACTTTTCGTAATCTCCTGTGTTTCCAAAATATCCTCCTTTTTGCAAACCGCACAGCATTGCCATAGTTACGCTTTATATTGCGGTTTGCACGGATTTTATGCAAAAAAAAACCGGAACAACAAAAGCAGCTCCGGTTTTCTGGTTATTTAATTTGTTCAGTTAAATCCCAAAAATTATAAAGCTCCTTTTGTTGAAAGGACTCCGTCAATGCGTTCATCATATTGTGTTGCCATATCAAGTGCTTTTGCAAAAGCTTTGAAACTTGCTTCGGCAATATGATGATCATTACATCCACAAATCTGTCGCATGTGTAAATTCATCATACCAGAATAAGAAACGGCATAGAAAAATTCGCGGAATAATTGTGTATCAAAGTCTCCGATTGCGGGTGCGTTGAATGTTTCTTCAAAGCCAAGATATGGTCTGCCGCAAAGGTCAATTGCACACATTACAAGAGTTTCATCCATTGGAAGGATAAAGCTGCCATAGCGTTTTATTCCTTTTTTGTCCCCGATGGCTTCTTTGATTGCCTGCCCAAGAACAATGCCGCAATCTTCTACTGTGTGATGTCCGTCTACGTTTAAATCGCCTTTACAGGTAAGTTCTATGTCAAAAAGTCCGTGGCGCGCAAAACCTTCAATCATGTGGTCAAAAAATCCGATTCCGGTATTGACCTTACATTTTCCGGTTCCGTCCAGATTTAGAGAAAGAGAAATGTCTGTTTCTTTTGTAGTCCTTTTTACTTCTACAATACGATTTTTCATGCTTTAACTATAAAATATAAAAATCTGCTAGTCAATTACAAATTACAAAAGCGCGCGTTTGGTAAACGCGCGCTTTTGCTTTTGCTGTAAGTCTGGATTACTGCAATTCTAAATCGTCTTCCTGTTCTTCTGTTTCTTCACTTTGTGCAGTTTGAGTTTCGCTGATTGAGGAATCGGATTCTGTTTGTGAATCAGAGTCTTTTTCTACCTTAAAGATTGCGGCGGCAGCAACAAGGTTTTGCGCGCTTGCCGAAAGTTCTTCCGACATTGCGGCAAGTTCTTCAGAAGAAGATGCGTTTTGCTGAACAACAGTATCAAGCTGTTGGATTGCCGTACTTACCTGTGAGCTGCTTAAAGTCTGTTCACGGCATGCTACAGAAATCTTTTCTATAAGATCTGTTGTATTTTCAATCTGCGGAATTACATTCTGAATCTTTGCGCTTGCGTTATCTGCGGCTGCAAGGGTTTGGGTAGAAAGTTCCATAATATCGGTAGCAGCATCTTTTGTGCGTTCTGCAAGTTTCCTGACTTCGTTAGCAACAACTGCAAAACCTTTTCCGGCATCTCCGGCACGGGCCGCTTCAATAGCGGCATTCAAAGCAAGAAGGTTTGTCTGATTTGTAATATCCTGAATTACGGCGATTTTATCTGTAATTTCTTTTACTGCCTCAACTGCTGAATTAACGGCTTCTCCGCCGGCTTTTCCTTCATCGCAGGTAGAAATTGCAATAGCTCTGGTTTTTTCTGTATTATCTGCCGTCTGGCTGATATTTTCTGCAATCTGTGTCATTGTTGCAGACATTTCTTCCATTGAAGCGGCCTGTTCTGCGGCTCCTGAAGAAATCATCTGGCTTGAACTGCTTATCTGTACGCTTCCTTTTAATACTTCGCCGGCAATTGTCTGTACTTTTATTACAGTTTCCTGCAGAATTTCTATAAATTTATTTACTCCGCGGCAAAGCTGTGTAAATTCGTTATTACCGTATTCCGGCAGACGGTAGGTTAAGTCTGCATCGCCTGAAGAAAGATTTGCTACAGCATTGTTTATTAATCCAAGCGGATGAGAAATCTGCCTTGTAATCAGTATTATGAAAAGAATTACAACAGCAACCATACATAATATGGAAACAAAAACGAGCGGCTGGAAAATTGCGCGGGAAACAAGCTCTGCAACTGTAAGCGGCTTACCAAGATACAGAGTTGTTAAGAACTCTCCGTTTTTGTTTAACAGCGGAAAGTAACATGAAATTGAATCCTTGTTTCCGATTTTGTTTATTACAGAGATTGATGTTTTTTCGTTTTTAACACGGTCAATAATTTCAGGATTTGCAAGTGTTGTTCCCTGCATTCCTTCGATTGTAGTAACAAAACGTGTATATTCATCAAAGATTGTGGCTTCTGCAAGTGTTGCAGTTTTTATTTTATCTACGGTGTGCTGAACAGAAACAGTTTTTAAACCTATAGCAACGCCATCGATTTTGTTTCCTGCTGTTAATGGTTCTGCGGCAACGGCAATAACTGCACCTTTTTCCTTAATGTAATCCGCACTGCTGCGCCCGTTGATTGCATCTTTTACCATTTCTGTTAAATGGCTGTTTTTTAATAATTCAGCATTAACAGCTTTGGAAGTAATGAGTTTTCCGTTTTTGTCATAAACGGCAGCACCATCTGCTCCTAGAATTTCAAAATTGTTGCAGACTGCGGCGGCAAGAGCCCTTTGGTTAACTCCGTTTCTCTGCATAAACTCGTATGCGGTTTTTGAACTGGAAGAAATAGAAACTATGCTATCAAGTTCTTCGTCAATTTCTTTTGTAAAATAGACTGTCAGGTCTTTTATTTCATCTAGAAAATATGATTTAAGACCGGAATTTAGTCGGGAAGAAACGATACCATCGATTATAACTGTATAAAAAATAATACCAAAAACTATTACAAGTTCTATAAGGCGTGCAACTGATTTTTGTTTTTTCATAACGTCTCCATTACTTTATGTTCTCCCACACAATATTATAATATGTTTTTTTGGGACGACAATTTTATGGATGTTATGAAACCGACGCGGGGCGTCGTTTGACGCAGCGGTGTGCTCCTGCGCCACTCGGAGCACTTCAAGCCAAGCGCTGCTATTCTCTGCCGGTGTCGCGTATTTGACCTGGTACGTATTCTGAATCTTTTATACGGATAAAGGCTCCCTTGTCCAGTTTTACCGAAGAATACAGAACACAATGGTGTCCGTTGCAAACCCAGCTTCTTTCTTCGCCTGTTTCAGGATCTGCAATTTTCCACTGTTCAGGCTTTAATGCTACGCTAACAATTTCCGGTGTAACAATTTCAATTGTCATGCTTGTGTCAAACTTATTAAGGGCTTCAAGCGTATAAAGCGACCAGCCTTCTTTCTTCTGTAAAAATATATGGGCTCTTTCAGGATGTTCTTCCAAATCGCGCAGGCGTGCTTCTTTTGCAGCAGGATGAAGTTTTTCAAATTCAGCTTTGCGCTTTTCTTCGCCTTTCTGTGCAGTTGCAAAAAATTCTTCGTTTTCTTCGGCTGTAAGTTCATTGCCTATTGTTGCGGCAAGTTCATACTGGCTGTCGCTTGCGCCGCATGTAGTTTTATCAGCATCGGTACGGCTGTAAAAAAATCCTGTTGTAGATTCGCGGTGACTTACGTTTTCAAGCTCATCAATAAAAGGTTTTGCTTCCTGCTGTGTTATCTTTCCGTCCAAAGCATCAAGGGCTTTGCGATAGGCTCGTGTTACAAGGGCTACATAGTAAATGCTTTTCATGCGCCCTTCTATTTTGATTGAATCAACGCCTGCTTTTTTAAGGTCATCAAGGTGTTCAATCATCCTTAAATCTTTGCTTGAAAGTATGGCTGTAAAATCATCACCTTCAAAAATCGGGAAGTATTCGTCCGGGCGTTCATGCTCGCGCAGCAAAAGAGTGCCTGACTGTGCTATAGCTTTTGCCTGTTCTGCATTTAACGGATGACCTTCGCCAGATATTTTGCCGGCATGCTGCGCGCTTTCGCCGGCATTTGGGTCTGACAGTAAATCAAAGTTCCAGCGGCATGTATGCGAACAGAAACCTGCCTGAGCTGAACGTCCTGTAAGATATGCGCTCATAAGGCAGCGGCCTGAATAGGCGATGCACATAGCTCCGTGACAGAATGTTTCAAGTTCCATATCAGGAACATCATCTTTTATCTGTTTAATTTCGTCTAAAGAAGCTTCGCGCCCTAAAACAATTCTGGAAAAGCCCATGCTTTTATACATTTTAACGGCACTGCTGTTTACGCAGCTTGCCTGTGTACTTAAATGAAGCTGTGCATTCGGAAAGTTTTTTTGAAGAATCGGAACAATACCGATATCCTGTACGATAAATGCATCAATCGGGTAAAGCTTAAAATAGTCAAGGTTTGCTAAAAGCTGTTCTATATCTTTGTTATGAAAACTGATGTTAAGCGCACAATGCAGTCTTCTTCCAGGAAACTGTTTTTTTAAGTCAATTACCTGCTTATATTCATCTTCATAAAAATTATCTGCCTTAACGCGAAGAGAAAAACGCTTTAAGCCGATGTATGCGGCGTCAGCTCCGTAAGTGTAAGCGTAAGAAAGTTTTTCAACGTTTCCTGCTGGTGCTAATAATTCCATAAATCCTCTTTTAAGTGTGCAAAATCTTAAGACGACCGGTTTTTCTGGTTAGCCGGCCACATACGTAAATTATGCTTCTGTTGCTAGACTGCTTCTGACTGGTGTTGAATAATTTGCAAAAAAATCTTCTCTGGTTGTTTTCTGAGTTGTAATAAGCTTACCGATTTTTTCGATTGCCTGATGAGATTCCGGCAACTGTTCATCTGCCATCTGGAACATAAACATCATGTCTTTCCAGACATCAAGAGTACATTCTATACCGTTTGCCGTAAGCTTTTTCTGAAAAGCCTGTGCATCCGGCAGAAGGATTTCCTTTTCGCCCATCTGAATAAAAACAGGTGGAAAATCTTTTAATACTTCTTCTGTTATATATTGAGGAGAAACAAAAGGATTTTCAAAATTAGAAGCGTACGTATAAAGCGAACTGCATCTTTTTATACATTCTGCAGAAAGAACTTCATCGCAGGCTTTTTTTGTTTTATAAATTGCGGCACTGGGTGCAAGGTTAAGCCACGGAGAAAACAGGATTACCTGTTTAATTGATTTTCTGTAGCGTTCACGCAAGTTTTCAAGAAAGGCAAGTGCCGGTATGGCACCAGAACCGTCCGCAGCTATAATGATTTCCGGTTCTAAAGGTTTGCCGTCAGCAGAGCTTTCTAAAGAAAGAGAAATCTGTTCTTCTGTATATAAAGTCCTGAAGCAAGACTGAATATCTTCTATGGCAGCAGGAAAAGCATGGGATGGAGCAAGACGGTATTCTGGAATTGCAATCCTGCTTGATGTAATGTTTGCAAGACTTGCACAGAAACCTCTCCATGAAGAGCGTGAACCGCCTACAAAGCAGCCGCCGTGAATATAGATAATAAGACGTTTAGTTGAATAAACTTCCGGAAGAAGCAGGTCACACTTAACCTTTCCGCAATCGTGTTCACTGAATGTAACTCTGTTTGGAAGTATTGGTGTATAAAAATTCTTTTCAATATTGTCTCTAAAAACGGAAATTTCTGTTTTAGGATTCAGAACGAGTGATTTTAATTTTTTTACTGCTTGTTTCCGCTCTTTTGAAAACATCATAATTCAATAGTATAGCAAAAAAATGCCTGAATTGCTATACTCTGCCTATGCCTATAAAAATTCAATCTGAATTACCGGCTTGCGAAATTCTTGCAAGAGAAAACATCTTTGTAATGACAGAGCAGCGCGCTTCGTGTCAGGATATTCGTCCGTTAAAGATAGCGATTGTTAATCTGATGCCTACAAAGATAGCAACAGAAACTCAGCTTTTGCGTCTGCTTGGAAACACTCCTTTGCAGGTTGAAATTTCTCTTGTTCGCATGGAAAATCATGTTTCAAAAAATACGGCAGAAAATCATCTTGAAAAATTTTATATAGGCTCAGAACAGTTATTTGAAAAAACTTTTGACGGAATGATAATAACCGGTGCCCCTGTTGAACAGATTCCTTTTGAGCAGGTTGATTACTGGGAAGATTTGTGCCGCATTATGGATTATGCAAAGAAAAAAGTTTTCTGTACTTTATATATTTGCTGGGGTGCACAGGCAGGACTTTATCACCTGTATGGCGTACAGAAACACCTTTTAGAAAAAAAACTGTTTGGGGTTTTCCCGCATGCCCGTACTACAAATGCAGATCCGCTTTTGCGCGGATTTGACGATATATTCCCGATTCCTCATTCACGCCATACAGGCATTAATATAGAAGATATTCTTGCAGAAAAGTCTCTTACGATTCTGGCACAGTCACCTTTAAGCGGGCCTTCAATAATAAAGTCTTCGGATAACCGTTCGGTTTTTATTATGGGCCATCTTGAATATGACGCAAATACTCTTGCAGATGAATACTGGCGGGATAAAAACAAAGGGCTTGCCATTGATATTCCTCAGAATTATTTTCCTGGTGATAACCCTGTGCAGATTCCTTCTTCTACATGGCGCAGTACAGCGCATCTTTTTTACAGCAACTGGCTCAATTATTACGTTTATCAGGAAACACCGTATAATTTCTGCTCTTGGTAAGCGGCGCGAACTATGCAGCTAGGGAACGACGGCTGCAAGCCGGCAAAACTCACGAGGTGAGTTTTGAGTGAGTCTCCGAGCAACTATGTTGCGAAGGCTCGATTTCGCCGCGGTCTACTAACGGCGGCCTTGTGTAAGGCGAAGCTGACCTGCTAAATCCTCAAATATTCTAACATTGCAGAACCCGGCTTTTTTCATTAATTCCGCAGTAGCTTCAGCATTGTATTCGCCTGATTCAACTAAAAACAATCCGCCTTTATTCAAGTGCCCGTAGGCCTGCGGAATAAGGCGGCGGATAATTGCAAGTCCGTCTGAAGTTTCTGATGTATCGCCGTCCAGGGCTAAAACAGGTTCACTCCTGCCGTCTTTTAAAAGTTCACTAACCATTGCAGAAGGAATATACGGCGGATTAGAAAGAATTAAATCAAAGTGTTTATCTTCTGGAAACGGTTCAAACAGGTCGCCCTGTAAAAAAGTGATTTCAGTATCCGGCAAAAGTCTGGAAGCATTAGTTTTTGCAATTTTAAGGGCGGGTTTGCTTATGTCGCTGGCGAAGGCTTTTATTTGCGGCATAATATCCGGCGAAGACCTTAGCTCATTTAGTTTAGTCAAGCCGGTGAAAGCGTTAAGCCCGATAAGCTCATGCAAAACAGAAATTATTATGCAGCCGCTTCCTGTACAGATGTCGGCAATACTTATTTCTGTAAGATTTTCGCGCAGGAAATCTTTTGCCCAATCAACGGCGTGTTCAACTAAAAGTTCTGTGTCAGGTTTTGGAATTAAAACATCAGGTGTAACATAAAAATCAAGACCGTAGAATTCTTTGTGCCCTGTAATGTAGGCAACAGGAAGCCCTGTGCGTCGTTTTGCAACGGCTTCTAAAAACGCAGTTTGCTGAGCGTCTGAAAGTTCTAAATCCCTGTGAATTAATAGAAAAGTCCTGTCCTTTTGCAGGATATGTTCAAGAATACAGTTTATGTCTAGCGCAGGTGATGGAGACAGCACAAAATCTGCTGAAGGAACAATACCAGACAGCTGGTCAGACGGCGGAAGAAAACTCCCGTCCGTCAGCATTGCTTTTCCTGTTTTTATCGCTTCTGCAACCGTCATAAAATCCGCCGTCTAGCTGTAGTTATAGTAACCGCGCTTCCTTTTACCAAACTCCGCATTTAACAAAATGCCAGCTTTGCAAAAAGTTAGTTCGATCCCATTTCGGTAATGTCGGCTTTAAGCTGCTCTTCTTTTGCGTAAACGTTAAGAGCGTCAAGCATATCATCCATGTTGCCCATCATAAAGCCCGGAAGATTGTGTGCGCTGTAGTTAATGCGGTGGTCAGTTACACGATCCTGAGGATAGTTGTATGTTCTGATTTTTTCAGAACGGTCACCGTTACCGACCATGCTCTTTCTTGCAGCTGAACGTTCTGCATCTTTTTTGCTCTGTTCAAGGTCAAAAAGACGTGCGCGCAGAACAGACCATGCTTTTTCCTTGTTCTTAATCTGCGACTTCTGGTCCTGCTGAATTACAACAATACCAGTTGGAATATGAGTTAAGCGAACGGCAGAGTCGGTTGTGTTTACGCACTGACCGCCAGGACCTCCTGCACGCATAACGTCAACGCGGACATCATTCGGATTAATATTAACTTCTGTTTCTTCTGCTTCCGGCAGAACTGCAACCGTTGCTGTTGAAGTCTGCAAACGTCCCTGACTTTCTGTTGCAGGAACACGCTGAACTCGGTGAACACCGGATTCCCAGCGCAATGTACCGTAAACAAATTTACCGCTGATATTAGTAACAATCTTGTTAAAACCGCCGACTTCAGTTTCCTGGGCTTCCATTGTTTCAGTCTTCCAGCCCTTGCGTTCGGCAAGATGGCAGTACATTTCCCACAAATCTCGTACGAATAACGAAGCTTCGTCGCCACCGGCTGCCGAACGGATTTCAAGAATAATGTTTTTTTCATCCAGAGGATCCGGCGGAACCAGTTTTAATTTAATTTCTTCTTCAAGTTTCGGCTGCTTTTCTTCAAGTTCCTTTAATTCTTCGCGAGCCATTTCCTTCATATCTGCATCGTCTTCTGCAGTAATCATTTCCTTGGCGTCCTGAATTCCAGACAAAACCTTTTTATACTCTGCACCAAGGGCGCAAACTTCAGACAAATAACCATGTTCGCGCATTGTGTCC
>JAEEGK010005102.1_pt1 | contig 31804 bp, 27 predicted proteins | sample 8958771 | NCBI WGS metagenome assembly JAEEGK01 (sample SAMN16246547, study PRJNA631951) | gut metagenome | biome: gut microbiome; feature: rumen; material: SC-attached | host: Bos | place: Iran: Karaj | collected 2018-10
GCCACCTTGATTCACGGGACTTGCCCGTGCGCTCAGCGGGATACCATCATATCCCCGGCAACTGACGTATGCCTCCACGTCGCAGCTTTCACTGCGCCCTCCGCGGACCATTATGACGGCTTGTTTCTCACCCGACTCTCAGCAGCGCGGGCTCTCTGTAGGGGCATGACCGCCTTTACTTCCGCATCAACGGTTTTCTTATAGAATTGTTCGGATTGTAGCACAGGCCTTTCATTCTGTCAATAGGAAGTTTTGAAAAGTCTCGCCGGTCCCTCCGAGCAGCGGGGTGCATTTGCGTCTGCGCTGCAGGGACCGAGGAACTGGGACACCTGGAGATGATCGGCGCGCTGGTGCATCAGCTGACCCGCTGCCTCACGGAGGAGCAGCTGCACACCGCCGGCTTCGACGCCTATTTCGTGACCCACACCGCGGGGGTCTACCCCGCCTCCGCCGCCGGCGTGCCCTGGAGCGCCGCTTCCATGCAGGTCAAGGGCGATCCCATCGCGGACCTGATGGAGGACATGGCCGCCGAGCAGAAGGCCAGGGTCACCTATGACAACATCCTGCGCCTCAGCGACGACCCGGACGTGAATCAGGTCATCCGCTTCCTGCGGGAGCGGGAGATCGTCCACTTCCAGCGCTTCGGGGAAGCCCTGCAGCTCACCCAGGAGCGGCAGGACCAGAAAAACATCTACGCCGTCAACCCCGGCTTCAACGCCGCCTGCAGGGCGGACTGAGGTCCGGGCAAGGAAACCGGGCGCGCTGCGGGAAAACATGCAGCGCGCCCGGCGTCATTCCGCTTCATGCGTGTGATACGGATCTCCCGCTTTGCGCCGTGAACTGCGGCCTTAGACCGCGCTTTCCGTGTCGCACCGGGCTTTCTCCGGCCTTCCCGGACCGGCCGCGTTGCGACGCGGCCCGCGGCTCCTTGACAAGCCGTTTCACTTTATTGTATTATCGTGATATCGTAGGATTTCGGATGCCGTGATCCTGCGCTTTGTTGCGATCTCACGGAAAAAAGAAAGGGGCGTTCTCCAATGAAAAAAGCACGGTTTCCCACAAGGACTCTCGTTCTCCTTCTTGTTCTGACGCTTGCATTTTCCCTTGCTTCTCCCGCTCTGGCGAACATCGGCGGCGCGACCTCTTCGATTCTGATCAACGGAGCGTACCCCGAACGCTCCGATGATGAAATCACGCTGTACGAACTGTTCACAGAGAACGGTGCGGCTACCTATCTCTTTGGGATGACGGAGAAGGTCGTGTACCTGAAGCCGGGTGATACGATCACCGTGGAGAATGTCGACCCGAACAGCAAAATGCAGATCTACTATGAGGAGTTTACCAGATATCCCTCCCTGAAGAGCGTGTCGGCTTATTCGGAGGAGTCCGGTGAGGGAACGTTCGATCTCAGCAGCTCCTATGTCCATCTGTACCCTAAAGAGCCAGACGACCCCAATAATGAAAGAGTGAAGCACTACCTGCACAGCGACGGGACATGGTCCATGGGAGACCCTGCCAAAGTGCCGGACCCCAAGCTGAAGTCGTATGACCAAAGCTATTTTCTGCCCAAAAAGATCAGCTTCACGTTTCCGGAAAGCGCATCCAAAGACGCCTATTACAACCTGATGGTCTTAACGGGGTTTTCCCTCGATGCTTTCAGCGGAGACTCCTATGTCTACTACGGTGATCCTTTCTTCATCCGCCTGATCGGCGACAAAACGCCGGCGCCGGAAGCTGACCCCCCGTCCCCGGCGGTCGTCCCCCCGTCCCCGGAAGCCGCTCCCCCCGCTCCGGAAGTCCTTCCTCCGGCCCCGGAGGTCCTTCCCCCGCCAACCGTCGTTCCCTCTAGCCAGAAGCTGACCGTCGACGGCGCGGCATGCAGCGCCGAGATCTACAACATCGACGGCAGCAACTATTTCAAGCTCCGGGACATCGCGGCGCTGCTCAACGGCACCGATGCGCAGTTTTCCGTGAATTACCAGTCAGAAGTAAAAACGATCTTCATCTGGACCGGCGACCCATATCAGAGCGTCGGCGGCGAGCTGCAGATAGGCGCCGACAAGTCCGCCAGCGCGGTCAGGAGCAGCCAGCAGATCCAGATAAACTACCTCCCCGTGGATCTGACCGCTTACAACATCGGAGGCAACAACTTCTTCAAGCTGCGGGACCTGGGCGACGCTCTGGGCTTTGACGTCGACTATGACAGCGCCACCCGTACCATCCTCATAAGCACGGTTGCGAACCCGGACTGGGATCGTCTCGAAAGCATGGGCAGGGTCCAGAAGGAAAACGGCGTAGGCTATTTGTTTGTGACCCTTCCGCGGGACTATTTCGGCGACGGCGTCACGCAGGCGCAGCTTGACGCAGAAGCCGGCGGGACTTACACCTCCGCTGTGCGGAACCCGGACGGCTCCGTTACCTACAAGCTGACTAAGTCGCAGCATAAGGCGCTGATCGACGATACCGCCGCGATCATCGATAACGCTCTCTGGGAGATGGCGGATCAGCCGGATTACGGAATCAGCGGTATAAGCCACGACAGCCTTTTTTCCTATTTCGACGTCTACCTGGAAACGAATACCATCTATTACGCGGATTATGTGAACATGCTCCTGGAAATCTACGGTGAAATGTACGCGTTGATTGCCGAAACCGATACGTATTATATCGTGGTCGATTACTATTCTTCCAGCGGCGAACTGATCCAGTCACACTATTCCGAAGATTTCGGCGGCGGCTACGACGGTTACGACGGTTACGACGACTACGATGGTTATGATGATTACGGCGATTATGACGAAGATGATTTCGATTGGTAAAGCTGCGCGGCCGCCGCGGTTTCCGCTGCGCTGCCGGACGGCGCCGTACGGAGCCGCGGAAAACCTCCATGATCCTACTTGATTTGAGGTGATCAGCTCATGGATCCACAGAATCATATGTCCGACACGGAACTGCGTTCTTCCCTAAAGCGCAGCCGCAGAAAAACAAAACTGGCGGGAGCGCTCATCACCCTCTGCATGATCCTACTTGTGATACTGTTTTTGTTCGGCAAAACCCTTTATGGCGTTCTGATGCTGATTCCCGTGATCATCCTCTCTGTTTACTCGATGAACGTGAGCGCCAAAATCAAAAACGTGATCAGCAGCGAGATCGTGGACGGCGTTGTGAAGGAAGCGCTCGACGACGCCGCTTATGTCGCCGGCGGTCATCTTTCCGACGAGCTCATAAGCGAATCCTATATGGTTTTCCCCTTTACGTATGACAAGACCGGCGGCGACGACGCTGTCGTCGGCGAGTACAAAGGGCTCCGTCTGAAGATGAGCGACGTTGTTCTGAGCTGCAGGGTAGAGACAGACGACGGAACTGAAAATCAGAAGGTTTTCGAGGGCCAGTGGCTCGTATGTGATCTCGGCAGGGAGCTGCCCGGAAAAGTCCAGCTGTCACAGATCACGAAGGGCATGGCGAAAAGCATCGTCAATCAGCGGATTCTTACGGAAAACGAGCCGTTTGACAGCAAGTTCGTCGTAACGGCAAACAATCCCGAGGAAGCGTTCCGGATCCTCACGCCGCAGCTGATGGACTATTGCCTGGCGCTGGCAGACAGGAACAAGGGAGGCGTCTACCTGAGCTTCCTTCGGGACGGCAAGGTCCACGTCGCAGTCAACAGCGGCGCAGAGTTTTTCGAGTTCGGCAAAAACAAAGGCGAGCCGGAGAAGCTCCGGCAGATGTTCCAGGAGCAGCTTCACTGGTACACGGATATCGTCGACGGGCTGCTCTCTGTGCTCCGGCTTTGACGGGGACGGGAGCCTTGCCGGCAGCCTGCCCGCTGCCGCTCAGGGCGTCCGGCCCACAGGCTGTGAAGCGCACGGCGCCGCCCCTTTCCCTTCATTTTTTGCGGCAGGCGCCGAAAAAGGACACATGAATCCCGCAGACCGCTTCATGAGCGGCCTGCGGGTTCTGTTTGCCCATCTGCGGCTTCAGGGAAACGAGGCGCTTCCCGTCCGGGAATGCCAGAGGCGGAGGCCTTCTCCGCGTTTTCCCGTTTTTGTCAGCCCAGGGGGATCTCCACGACCTCCGCCATTTTGGTCAGGCACATTTCGATCTGATCTGAGATATCCCCCACCAGCTTTTCCGTGATATCCTCGTTTTTCTCCTGCTCCAGCTTTTCATACAGCCCGGCCTTGACCTCGCCGCTGATGCGGTCCGCCCTGGAACGGAGATAGCTCTTGGGCATCAGTTTGCGTATGGGCTTGGGGACGTTCATGCGGAGGAACGCCCCCTGCATCTGCTCTCTCCCCAGGGCCAGCACCAGGGCGGAGACCACAAAGCCGATCAGGATGCCCTGCACGCCCGTGGCGATGAGGGCAAGTCCGCCGCCGCCGCACAGGAGGCCCACCACCACGGAGACGATGGCGTCGATCAGCCAGGTCATCTCCCGGATGGCGAACAGGTCCTTGGCCTCCACGTGGATGTCGATATCCGAGAGGGAAAGATAGGAGGTCAGGTTCAGGGCGGTGAAGGGCACGTTGTGGCGGACGCAGACGGGCATGGTATATTCCTCCAGGCCGGAGGAGACCTTCTTCAGCCATGCGCTCACGGTCTTTGCCAGCAGCTCCCTGCCCTCGTCGGAATGGAGATAGGCGTCGATCTCCTTTTCCAGGATGGCGTCGATCTCCTCCAGGCGTTCGATGCCGCCGTCCCGCCAGCGGTCCACCACCGGGATGGCCACCTTCTCCAGGATCGGGTCCACGACGCTGTCCACCGTGCTGCGGTAAAGCTCGCCGATATGCTTTCCCACCACGTCTTCCACCGCCGTCGATTCGATCAGCCCGGCGATATCCGCCTTGAAATCCCGTATCTCCTCGTCGATGAGCCCGCACTGTGCCAGGCCCTTGGCGACGGAATACTCCGGCTCGCTGCCGCAGATGACGACGGCCTCGGGGAACACCTCCCGGCACCACTGCCTGAGCTCCTCCATGCGGGATACGCCGCCGGTCATGAAGATCAGCTCCGGCTGACGGTCGGAGATGCTCTCCCGCACCTGGCGGAGGCTGTCGGTGAACACCCTGCGGAAGGACCTGCCGTCCAGCCGGTCCACCTTTTTGTTCAGGAGCTTATCCGCGATTTCCGGGCTCATGGCCAGCTTCAGCCGCACCGGGATGCGCTGGGCGCGGATGCTGACCGTCTGCGTCAGGGGCTGATCCCGCCAGTATTCCACGTCGGCATAGTATTTCTCCTTGAGGCGGCGGGCGGCAAACTCGCAGTAGGTGCGCCAGGCTTCGTTTTCCTCGAAGATCCGGCGGATCTTCTCCGCCTCCGGCGACGCTTCGACGGCTTCCTCCAGCAGGATCTCATCCATGACGCCGCCCCCCAGGGCCACCTCGCCGCCGGTCTTCAGCTCCACCTCCCTGCCGCTCATGATATAGGCGAAATCGGTGGTGGAGGAGCCGACGTCCACGACCAGCACCGGCTTCGACAGGATATCATAGCCCACCTGCAGGTGCTTCGAGCGGCAGGCGCTCACCAGGGCGGCCCGGGATTCCGACACGATCTTCAGGGGCGGATAGCCTGCGCTCTCGAAGATGCCCCGGTATTCCTCCCGGGCGGTCTTGTCCCATCCGGCAGGGCAGCCCACATAGAAGCACTGGTCGTCGCCCCGCACCAGCTCTCCGGAGAGCAGCAGCTCCCCCAGCACGCCGGCGGCGAAGCTTTTGAGATCGCCCTTCGCGGCGCTCTCCGTCAAAAACCTGCTCTTGAAGCGCAGCCGCCGGACCAGCACATCCGGGTCGTAGCAGGCCCCCTCGCCGATCAGCATCTGCCCGTCCCGCTTCATGGCGTAAGCCGTGATGAAGCTGCCGGCCTCCTGCACGGGGATCACCGCCGGGGCAGTCCCCTCTCCCTTGACGAGCCTGGTGACGGCGCTCTCCGCGTCGCCCAGGTCAAATCCGTAAAAGCGTTCCATCCTTCATCCTCTTCCGGCGGAGGCCATGCCCTTTTTCAGCAGCCTGCCGCCGGCAGCCAGGGCGGGCCGCAGGGTGCCGCCGGCAAAGGCGGGCATCATGTCGAACCACGCGCTGTTGTCGACGCGCGCGCCGCCCTCGTTCCCGCTCTGCCGGACGGCGTCCATGGTCCAGTCCACCACGTCGATCCCCTTTGTGTGCAGGTAGAACCGGATCCGGGAAATCTCCTCCTCCGCCTGCTCGTCTTCGCCCCGCCTGCCGTAGGCGTCCTCCAGCAGCCGGCCCAGCAGCTCCAGCTCCTCCGGGTCCGCGGCAAGGGCCCGCTCCGTCATGCGCGCCTTCGCCTGCTGCCCGGCAGCGCTTCTGACCTCCTCCAGGCGCTTGTCCATGACCAGGATCACGGTCAGGAGGCGGGTGTAAAGGAGGGAAGCGTCCACCGTCGTCTCGGCGTGGAGCGTCTCCTTCGCGCCCGCTTTTCCCCGCCGGAGCAGCATCCCCGCGAAGAACAGCGCGGCGGAAGCCAGCAGCGGCGCGCCCGCCAGGAGCCAGCGCGGCGGCAGCCCGGAAGCGGACGCCGCCTCCGCGCCCGAAGCCAGCAGCAGCGCGCCTGTCACCGTGACGGCGGCGGCGATCAGCCCCAGGATCAGGAGCAGGAGGCCCGGCCCGGACAGCTTTCCCTTCCCGGGGGCGGCATTTCCGTATTCCGTCCTGCCGTAGATCCGCGTCTCCCCGGCGCAGTCCGCCAGGGAGCAGGCCGCTTTTGCCGCCAGCATCATGCTTCCGGCCGCCTCCCGGACGGCGTCGCTCTCCTCCCGGTCGTTAAAGGCATACAGGATGCGGTCCAGCTCGGCGCTCAGCGCTCTCACCGCCGCGGCGCTCTCCGCCCCGCTGAGGGCCGTCGTCAGCTTCTCCCGGTCCTGTTCCAGCAATTCCTGCATCGTCACGGAGGCTTCTCCGCTCTTTTCCGCAGACGCCGGGTTTATTGGCGCCCGAACATCATTCTTCATCCGGTCGATCCCCTCTCTGACGGTCTTCTCCCGAAACCGGCACCGTCCGTCAAAGGCGAACGGCTTTCCTTAAGCATAACGCAAGATGGGAAATGAATCAACTTCATTTCGCGGAATATCCCCCTGACGGCCCGAAAAACGGCGCAAACCGGCGCCGTAAAACGGCGCAAACCGGCGCCGCGCATTGTGCGTCCGCCGATCCTGTGGTATAATCGGGAAAACATCGCAAGCGAAAGAGGTGCGGCATGAAGCTGAGCGTGAAAACATTTCCGGAGCTCACCACGGATGAGCTCTATCGGATCCTGCAGCTCCGCGTCGCCGTATTCGTCGTTGAGCAGCAGTGTCCCTACATGGAGATCGACGGTCTCGACCGGGGCGCGCTCCACGTCTGGCTGGAGGACGAAAACGGGATCGAAGCCTATCTGCGGGTCTTGGATCGGGGGAAAGCGCATGCGCATTGCGCCATCGGACGGGTGATCGCGGTCCGGCGGCGCGAGGGACTGGGGAGCCGGGTGCTGGCGGAGGGCATCCGGGCGGCGGAAGCCCGTTTCGGCGCGGACGCCATCTATCTGGAGGCCCAGACCTATGCCCGCGGGCTGTATGAAAAACAGGGCTTCCGGCAGATCGGCGGGGAATTCCTCCTGGACGGCATCCCCCACATCCCCATGCTGCGGCAGGCGCAGGGGGGCCGGAGCGCAGGGGCTTCGGCAGCGGAATGAGAAGGTGCAGCCTGTGAAGCGGCAATTCATCGCCATCGACCTCAAAAGCTTCTACGCCTCCGTAGAGGCGACGGAAAGGGGCTACGATCCCCTGGACGTGAACCTGCTCGTCGCCGACGAAGGGCGCACGGACAAGACCATCTGCCTCGCCGTCTCCCCCGCGCTGAAAAGCCTGGGCATCCCCGGACGGCCCCGGCTGTTCCAGGCGAAGCAGCGCATGGAGGAGATCAACCGGGAGCGCAGGAGGCTCGCGCCGGGGCACCGCTTCACCGGCAGTTCGCCGCTCTCCTCGGAGCTGGCGAAGGACCCCTCGCTGGAGCTGGACTGCATCGTCGCCAGGCCGCGGATGAAGTATTATATGGAATACTCCCGGAAGATCGTGGAGATCTACCTGCGCTACGTCTCCCCCGAAGACCTGCTGGTCTACAGCATCGACGAGGTGTTCATCGACGCCGGCAAATACCTGGAAAGCCGCGGGCTCACGGCCCGGGAATTCGCCATGACCATGATCCGGGACGTGCTGCGGGAGACGAAGATCACCGCCGCGGCGGGCATCGGGACCAACCTGTATCTGGCGAAGGTCGCCATGGACATCGGGGCCAAGCACATCCCGGCGGATGCTGACGGCGTCCGCATCGCGGAGCTGGACGAGATGCGCTATCGGGAACAGCTCTGGTGCCATCGCCCGCTGACGGATTTCTGGCGGATCGGCAAGGGGATCGCCCGCAAGCTGGAGGCCAATGGGATGTACACCATGGGGGACGTCGCCCGCTGCTCGGTGGGGCCGGAAAACTCCCTGCACAACGAAGAACTGCTGTATCGCCTTTTCGGCGTCAATGCGGAGCTGCTCATCGACCACGCCTGGGGCTGGGAGCCCACGGAGATCGCCGATTGCCGTGCGTATCAGCCGGAATCTCGCAGCCTCACCCAGGGGCAGGTGCTGCCCCGCCCCTATACGGCCGCGGAGGGCCGCATCGTCGTGCGGGAAATGGCGGATCAGCTCTCCCTGGAGCTGGTGCGCAAGGGGCAGTGCACCGATCAGGTCACGCTGGACGTGGCCTACGACCCGGAAAGCCTCAGGGACCCGAAGCGCGCCGCCGCTTACGGAGGCCCCGTCGAGGCGGATTATTACGGCCGGGAAGCGCCGAAGGCCGTCCACGGCTCTCAGAATCTGGGCTGCCATACCGCCTCCACTGCCCGGATCATGGCGGCGGTGGCCGCCATCTACGACCGGATCGTGGACAGGAACCTGCTGGTAAGGCGCTTCAGCATCGCCGTGATGCATCTGCTGCCCGGGGAAGAAGCGAATGCGCAGCCGGAGGCGGAGCAGCTGAGCTTCTTCACGGACGACGCTCGGGATCAGCTTCGGGAAGCGGAGGAAGCGGCGCTGGCGCGGGAGCGAAAACGGCAGGATGCGATCCTGGCGATCCGGGAGAAATACGGCAAGAACGCCATCATCCGGGGCCTGAACCTGGAGGAAGGGGCCACCGCCGTGGAGCGGAACAAGCTGGTGGGCGGCCACAGGGCCGGAGAATCCTGAACGGGCCGCGCCGCAAAACGGGACGCAGCCATTGCGCGGACGCAGGGGGGCGACGGAAATGACCGACGCAAGAAAGGAATACGCAGATATCATCGACCGCGAGCATCCCGTTTCGGAAAAGCATCCCCGGATGCCCCGCAGGAACCGGGCCGCGCAGTTCGCGCCCTTCGCGGCGCTGACGGGCTACGACGACCTGATCCGGGAATCCGAACGGGAGACCGACGCGCCGCCGGTCCTGGATGAAAACGAGCTGGAAGCGCTGAACGACAAGCTGATCCTCCTGACAAGGTCGGCGGACATGCCGGAAGCGGAATTCACCGTTTTTCTGCCCGACGGGAAAAAGCCCGGCGGAAGATACGAGACCCTCCGGGGCAGGATCCTCCGCTTCGATGAATTTGCCCGCAGCCTCACTTTGGACAGCGGCGAGCTGGTCCGGGTGGACGCCATCGCGCAGATCCGCTGCGAAGCCCTGTCCCGGTATGCGGAGCCGTGAAGCCGCCGCTCGTCCCGCCGGGCTAAGCCCGCTCTTTCCCTTGCTTCCGGGCGCGGGGCGGGATATAATGGATGCAGAAAAACCAATACCGACACAAGGAAAGGAGCGCAAATCATGGTACCTATTACGGAAGAAGAAAGAAACGGGCCGCTTTACAAGTATTTCCAGCGGGAAATGGTCGAGCCCGATCCCGCGAAGTACGCCCGGACCCAGGACCCCGTCGATTTTCCCGAGGAGGAGAGCGCCCTGCACCTGGACAATCTCTTCGACCCCGGCTATATGCCCGTGGAGCTGGGCTACGGCTATCTCCCCGACGGGTGCGCCATCCTCGCCAACCTGACCGAGTTCCCCGGCGCGACCGTGGAAATGTTCGATTTCTGGTTCGCCTGGCACCCCATCGAATCCATGCGCTATAAGATCTGGAACCGGGACCAGCACTACTATTGCCAGACCATGAACCCGGAGATCGCCCTGAACAAGTCCCTCTCCCTGCGGGAGCGCCTGTGGAACACCACCCACGACATCGAGGAAGACTGCAACATGGGCAAGCAGCCCCTGAAGATCACCTTCTGCAACCCCGCGGACATCGGCTTCAGCAAGGAAAAGCTGGCGAAGTTCGACGGCACCATCGTCTGCTCCGCCGCCGGCAACATGGTCCATTTCTTCCGCCCCACCGCGAACGGCTGCGAGCTGCGCACCCGCTTCTTCTTCGGCTACAAGGTCGAAAACGGCAGGATGGTGAAGGCGCTGCCCGACGGCATGAAGTTCCCCACCCTGGCGCCGGTCAAGGCCCTTCTGCACCACAACATCAAGGAATTCACCAACCTGGCGGCCATCCTGCCGGAGGTCTACGCCGAGTTTTACGACGACTTTGTGAAATGAATCCGCCGCTTCCGCCGTTCTGAGGCAGAGCATCCCCCGGCCGGGGCGCCTGGCGCCCGGGCCGGGGGATGTTTTTCTCTCCGAGGCAAAGCCGCAAAGGCTGCGGCGCTGACCCGGTACGCTTATCAATCCAGCAGATAGCAGCCGGTATAGCAGATGGTGTCCTTGCCGTGGTTGTACTTGAGGCCGTTGGCGGTGCATACCTCGTTCACCACCAGACCCGCGCCCTCCATGGAGGGACAGAGCTTATCCGGGAAGCGGCAGGGCGCGTCGGGATAGGCGCACTTCGCGCAGCGGCTGCAGCCGCCGGTGCCCATGGCCATGAGGCCGGGCCATTCCTTCCTGAGCTCATCCCACAGGGCGTCGAAGTTCTTCTTGTGGTTCGCCGCCGTCTCCATCATGGTCTCGATGTCGAAGGAATCCTCCATCTGCCCAACGGTCTGCACCAGGATGCCCCGGTGGTAGCCCTTGACCTTCTCCCGCATCTCCTCCAGGGTCCCGCAGGCGGGAGGACAGGCCCAGGTCCGGTTCCACTGGCCGCAGGTGTTGGCCTCGCACATATCCCGCACCTCCGGCTTGAATTCCAGGGTGCTCATATCCAGCTCGCCCCAGGCGGTGAAGCCGAAATCCGCCGCCAGCTTTCCCAGCTTTTCCATATCCAGCATCACGGTCACATCCTTTCTTTTTGCCAATCGGGCGGCTGCGCTTCGGCACGGTCACCCGATAGACTGTTCACAAACTTCATGGCGACACAGCCTCGCAGAGTTCGCGCCCGCAGGCGCGAATGAAGTCGAATCATTTTGGCCCGGAATTCACTTCCGGGCCAAAATACCTCTCGCAGAGCGGACTGTTCGTCGTCGCAAGCTGCATATCACTCGCTTCGACCCAGTGGGTCAAAGCTCGTTCATTTCGCTGCTCCTCCTCTTCAAAATGGAAGCGCCGCTTCCATTTTGAGAAGGACGTTTCGCCGGAATGTTCAAGCAGCACCGCGTGCGAGGGCCCTTCGCAGGGATGCGTGCGTTCCGATTACTTGCGGTGCTGCGCCGGATTCCGGCGAATAAGGACGCGGCCTGCGGGCAGCGGAGCGCAATCCCCTCTCAAATCGCAATCCAGCGAAGCGATTGTGATTTGACTTTTTTTACGCTTTCTCGAAGGAGGTGGCGACGCCCATGCCGCCGCCGATGCAGAGGGTAGCCAGGCCCTTCTTGGCCTCGGGCCGCCGCATCAGCTCATGGGCCAGGGTCACGATGATGCGCGCGCCGGAGCAGCCCACGGGGTGACCGATGGCCAGCGCGCCGCCGTTGACGTTCACCTTGGCCATGTCGAAGCCCAGCTCGCGGGCCACGGCAAGGGACTGGGCGGCAAAGGCCTCGTTGGCCTCGATCAGGTCAAAGTCCTCGATCTTCGCGCCGGTCTTGGCCATGAGGTTGCGGCAGGCGGCCACGGGGCCGGTGCCCATGATCTTCGGGTCCACGCCGCCCTGGCCCCAGCCGGTGAGCTTGAGCATGGGCTTGAGGCCGTATTTCTTCACGGCTTCGCCGGAAGCCAGCACGATGGCGGCAGCGCCGTCGTTGATGCCGGAGGCGTTGCCCGCGGTGACGCGGAGGGAGCCGTCATGCTCCGTCTTTTTGGCGGCCTTGGCGCCGAAAGTGTCCTCCACGGTGCCGCCGTCGGCCTTGAAGGCGTTGTCGGCGGAGAGCTTGAAGGCGCCCTTGAGCTTGGCCATCTTCTCCCGGTTGGGCTCCTTCTGGGGGAATTCGTCCTCACAGAAGTCGATGATCTCCTTCTTCACCCGCACGGGCACGGGGACGATCTCTTCCTTGAACTTGCCGGCCTCGAAGGCGGCCTTGTACTTCATCTGGGAGGAGAAGCCGAAGTCGTCCAGCTCCTCGCGGGTGATGCCCCAGATATCGCAGACGTTCTCGGCGGTGGTGCCCATGTGGTAGTTGTTGAACGCATCCCACAGGCCGTCATTGACCATGGTGTCCACCAGGCCGGTCTTGGCCTGAGCGACGTCCATCTTCTTGCCGTAGCGCAGGTCGGGCAGGGCGTAGGGGGCGGCGGACATATTCTCCATGCCGCCGGCCACGATCACTTCCGCATCCCCGGCGGCGATGGCCCGGGCGGCTTCGATGACGGCCTTCATGCCGCTGCCGCAGACCATGCTGACGGTGTAGGCGGGCACGGCCACGGGCACGCCGGCCTTCACGGCGGCCTGGCGGGCGGGGTTCTGGCCCATGGCGGCCACCAGGGTGCAGCCCATCATGACTTCATCCACGTTGGCGGCGTCCAGGCCGGCGCGCTTCAGCGCCTCCTTGATGACGATGGCGCCCATCTCCGGCGCGGGGGTGTCCTTCAGGCTGCCGCCCATGCTGCCCACGGCGGTGCGGCAGCAGTTCACAAGATAGATGTCTCTCATGTCTTCTCCCTTCTGCTATTTGAAAAATAGTGGTTTTACTGCAAACGCAAAGAGTATATACCCTTATCCTGTCAATTTCAATCTTTCTTTTCTTCTTTTTCGGGCCGCTTTGCCGCAGGTCTGTCAGGAGAACGCCGCACGGCAGGCCCGGTTCAGCGGGTGCCGATCAGCATGGCCGCCGTATGGGCGCTCTGGGTGGCGGCGATGATGTTCTTCGGGGTCTGGCAGTCCCCCAGCATGACGAATTCCGGCGCGCACTGGCTGAGGGCGGCGGCCTCCGCCTGCAGGGCGCGCATGCCCGCGGCATAGATCACCGTATCCGCCTCCAGGAAGCCCTTGCCCTCCGGTCCCTCGATCTCCACCCCGTCGGGGCGGATCTTCGTGGCTTTGGTCCTGAGCAGCATGGGAATAGCCCGCTCCCGCAGCTCCTTCATCACCGCCATGGCGTGCATGGCGGCGTTTTCCAGGTTGGGCCGGTCCATGATCTCCACCAGGGCCGCCTCCTTTCCCTGCTGGGCAAGGAAGATCGCCATTTCCACGCCCACCAGGCCCGCGCCCAGGATGACCGTCTTCTTCCCCGCCCTGGCCGGGTCCCGATAGACCTCCTCGGCGGCGAACACATTGGCGCTTTCGATCCCCTCCACGGGGGGCTTCACGGGCCGGGCCCCCAGGGCGGCGATGAGCACGTCGGGCTTCTGGCTGAGGGCGTATTCCGGCGTGACGGCGGTGTTCAGGCGAATCTCCACCCCCGCGCGCGCGCAGAGCATGGCCTGCCGCTCCAGGTATTCCTTGAGGTGGGACTTGAAGGGCACCTTGTCCTCGCAGAGGAGCACGCCGCCCAGCTTCTCTCCCTTTTCGCAGAGGATGACCTTATGGCCCCGCTTCGCCGCGGTGAGGGCCGCTTCCATGCCCCCCACGCCGCCGCCGGCCACCAGGACGGTTTTCTTTTCCTTCACCGGGGGCATGGCCCGGTATTCCAGCTCGTGCCCGGTCTCCGGATGGATGGCGCAGTAGAAATGCCGCCCCGCGCCGGTGGAGGCGAAGCAGGACATGCAGCGCATGCAGCGATTGATCTCATCCTCCCGCCCCGTGCGGGCCTTATTGACGAAATCCGGGTCCGCCAAAGTCTGCCGGGCGAATTCCACCACGTCCGCCCCGCCGGAGGCGATGACCTCCTCCATCATGGCGGGGTCCGTAAACGCGCCCACGGTGGCGACGGGCGTTTTGACGTGCTTTTTGATCTCCCTGGCGTATTTGGCGTTGCAGCCGTCCTCGCAGAACATGCTGGGATGGGTGACGACCATGGCGTCCATCTGCTGATGGTGCCCGGCGGAGACGTGGATCAGGTCCACCACCCCGTCCAGCCGCTTGGCGAATTCGACGCCCTCGTCGATATCGTAGCCGCCCTCATAGCACTCGCTGCCGCTCATGCGGAATTCGATGGGGAAATTCTTCCCCACGGCCTTCCGGATGGCCTTGCACACCTCCACGGAGAAGCGCATGCGGTTGTCGATATCCTCCCCGCCCCATTTGTCCTTGCGGGTGTTGATGGTCCTGGACATGAACTGGGCCAGCATCCAGCCGTGGCCGCCGTGGATGGTGACCATGCCGCAGCCCGCGCCCTTGGCAAAGGCGGCGGCCCTGGCATAGCAGCCGATGATGCGCTCGATCTCGCTCTCCGGCATCTCCAGCACGTGGCCGTACTGCCCCTCCATCTCCACGGGGCCGTAGACCGGATCGCCCCGCTGGGCGACAGCCTGGGCGTAGATGCCCGCGTGGCTCAGCTCCACGCTGGCCACGGCCCCCCGGCGGGAGACCTGGGAGGCATATTCCGCGAAGCCGGGCAGAGAATTCTGGTCGTCGATGCGCATGAGGAAGGGATAGTGGGTGCCGGTCCTGCCGTCCACGATGCAGTCCCCGATGCAGACGGAGGCCACGCCTCCCTCCGCCTTGCGGGCGAAGAAGGCGGCGCAGGCGTCGTTGGGATAGCATTCGGGGCCGATGTTGTAGAAGCCCTGGGGCGAGGAGAACACCCGGTTGCGGAACACGGTGCCCCCCAGCACGATGGGCTCGAACAGATGCGGGTATTTCAGGATGCTTTCCATAAGTGCACGCTCCGTTTCTGATTTGTTTCGGTAGTTTTTGCCTGTATTGTACCCGCTGGGAACGGAATTGTAAAGAGGTCCCCAAAAAGCGAAGCGGGAATCCGTTCCACGAAGCGTAGGTAGCTTTCCGGCGGCGCCTGTGATAGCATGCATGCGTGAGGAGATGAAAAACGATGAACAACTATGTGACCGGCGCGGTGATCCGCCGGCTGCGGGAAGGAAGGCAGCTGACCCAGGAGGAGCTGGCGGAGAAGATCGGCGTCAGCGGCAAGGCGGTGAGCAAGTGGGAGACGGGCCGGGGCTTCCCCGACGTGAGCCTGCTGGAGCCCCTGGCCCAGGCGCTGCGCATTTCCGTGATCGAGCTATTGTCGGGGGAGGATATCACGAACCGGAACCTCTCCGCCGACATGGCAAAGGGGAAATTCTACGTCTGCCCGGTATGCGGCAATGCGATCCGTTCCATCGGGGAGGCGGTGGTCAGCTGCTGCGGCATCACCCTGCCCCCCTGCGAGGCGGAGGAGGCCGGAAGCGAGCATGCCATCCGCTCGGAGATCGTGGAAGACGAATACTATGTCACCGTGGACCACCCCATGACGAAGACCCACTACATTTCCTTCCTGGCGGCGGTGTCGGACCGGACGGTCCAGTTCGTAAAGCTGTATCCGGAGGAAAACGCGGAGGCGCGCTTCCGGATCGACCGGGTGACCTGGCTCTACGCCTGCTGCAACCGCCACGGACTGTTCCGGGCAAGGCCGTAATCCGATTCAAACAGCTCCCTTGACACCTCCTGTTCAGAGGTATATAATGCCTCTGAACAGGAGGTATTATCATGCGTGTGGATAAGGAACTCTCCAAGGGCAGCCATGAGCTGATCCTTTTGAAGCTGCTGAGCCGGGGGGACAAATACGGGTATCAGATCATCCAGGAGATGGCACTTTTAAGCGACCACGCCTTTGAAATGAGCCAGGGCAGTCTCTACCCCTTCCTCCACAAGCTGGAGACAAAGGGGCTCCTTACCGCCTACCGGGAGGAGGTGGGGGGACGCAGCCGGGTGCTGTATCACCTGACGGAGAAGGGCCGGAAGGCCCTGGCGGAGAAGGAAAAGAAATGGCGGGATTTCGTGGGGGCCGTGGAAAGCGTCCTCCGGGGGCAGGCGGAATGCCGGACGGACTGAGGGCCTATCTGGAGCGCTGTCTTGCGCTCGTCCCCGAAAGCGCCTATCGGCTGCGTCTGCGGCAGGAGCTGGGAGAGCATCTGGCGGACCTGGCGGAGGGGTACCTTGCCCGGGGATACGACGAAGGAGAAGCCATTCTCCGGGCCATGGAGAAGCTGGGCAGGCCGGAGCAGCTGCGGGAACAGTACCGGGAGGCCTGGCTTCGGCAGCCGGAACGCTGGAGGCGGGACCTGGAGCGGCTGCTGATGGGGTGCTTCCTGGCCCTGCTGGGACATCTGCTGGCCCTGCTCTTTCTGGAGCATTTTGTTTCCGGCAGCCGCCGCTTCCTGAAGGTGTACGGCGACCCCCGCTGGCGGTTCCTTGCCGAAGGGGTCCTCTTTGCGGGGGAGACGCTGCCCTGTCTGATCTGGCTGCTGCTGCGTTTCCGCCGGGATCGAACCCGGCGCGCTTGGGTCACGGCCGGGCTGGTGCTGGTCTGGGCTCTGGACAAGGCTATGCTCCTGCTGACGGGCGGCGATCTCCCCCTCCCCTATTTTTTCGCCACTCTGGGGGCGAGCCTGGTGATCGGTCTTGTCTTTTCGTGAGAAAGGAGGACATATGCTGAAACTCATGCGCGCACAGCTGCGGGTGATGCTCCACAGCCGCTTTTGCCTGCTGTTCCTGGCGGCGGCCCTGCTCCTGAGCGTCGTGCTGTTTTTCGACAACGGAGACGTGATCGGTTCTCCCCGGGAGCTGGAGGAAAAGGCGGAACAGATCGGTTTCGACGGCATGAAACGCATCCATCGGGCGGAAGGAGCGGAAAGCATCGACGAGGTCATGGTCCTTCTCCGCGTCCGGCAGGTGATCGCCGCGCCGGCGGTGGCGGCAGGCGGGATGCTCCTGCTACTGTTCCTGCTGCCGGGCGTGACCCTCGCCCCGGCCCTCACCCGGAGCCTCGGCATCCAGTGGGAGCTGCGGCGATACGGCAGGGCGAAGCCGCTCCTCAGCCGCATGGTCCTGAGCTGGTTTTTCTGCCTTTTGCTGTCCACGGTCATGTACCTGGCATTTCTCCGGTATTACACGGACTGGCGGACCGCGCCGACGGGGCTTTTGACGCGGAATTATCTGGTTTTGGAGCTTTTCGTGCTTTCCGGGGTCTGCTATGTCTATTTCGTCTATGTGCTGCTGCGGAAAACCTGGATCGCCGCGCCTGCCATGCTGCTGGCGGAGGCCCTTCTCCATCGGATCGTGCCGGGGCTGTATGTGTTTTATCCCTTCGTCATGCTCCCCTACTACAACAGCCTCGCCTATCAGGATACAAGCAGCCTGGTGTCGACGGGCTGCCCTCCCGGAAAGCTGCTGGGCTACTGCGCCGTCTGCGCGGCCTATATCGTGATCTGTCCGCTCCTGTCCGTCCTCATTTTCCGGCGGCGGGACTTTCGATGAAGGGAGGAAGCGGAAATGACCGTGTTTGAGGCAAGGGGGCTGCGCAAGGAATACGGACGGCGCAGGGGCGCCCTGACCGCCCTGGCGGGCGTCGATCTCCGCCTGGAAAGCGGACGCATCTACGGACTGGTAGGCTCTAACGGCGCGGGAAAGACGACCCTTCTGCGGCTGATCGCGGGGCTCAGCTTCCCCACGGCGGGCAGCATGGCGCTTTTCGGTGCGGAGGATGAAAAAGGTCTGCGGGAAGCGCGGCTCCGGCTGGGAACGCTGATCGCCGATGCCGCAGGCTATGAGGACCTGAGCCTTTGGCAGAATCTGCGGGTGCAGGAGGTCCTGCTTCCGACGGCGCAAAGGCAGGACCTGCAGGCCCTCTGCGATCTGGTGGGGCTGGACAGGCGCGGCTGCCGTCGGACGCTGCGGCAGTGTTCCACCGGGCAAAAGCAGCGCTACGGTCTGGCCTCCGCTTTGATGGGAAGCCCGGAATTCCTGCTGCTGGACGAGCCCATGAACGGGCTGGACCCCAGCGGCGTCGCGGAGATGCGGGAGCTGATCCTGCGTTTGAACCGGGAAAGGGGCGTCACGATCCTCATTTCCAGCCATCTGCTGGCGGAGCTTCACAAAATCGCCACGGACTACATCTTTCTCCGATTCGGAAGCGTTTTGGAAACTGTCTCCGCCGCCGACCTGGACCGGCGGATGGAAGAACGGGGCATGAAGGACGCAGAAGCCTATTTTCTGGAACTGGAGCGCGCCGCCCGGGCGCGGGAGGGCAGCCTTTTGGGGCTGCGGGAAGAATGAAGCGCAGCCTGCGCTTTCACCTGCGGGCGCTCTTTTCCGTCTGGTGGCCGGCGCTGCTCCCGGCGGCGCTGGGCCTGCTCCTGGGCTGGGAGGCTGCTGCGGCACTGGGGGCATATACCCGCCGGATCGGCCCTTTGGGGGCGGCTGCCGCCCTGGCCTTTGTCCTGGATATCCGGCACTTCGTCCCCCTGGCAGGGGCGGCCTGGGCGGCGGCTTTCCTGGGCGGGGAGTTTGACGGGAGAGCTCCCGTTTTTCCCCTAAGCCGGGGCTGCAGCCGTTTTCAGGTCTTCGGAAGCAAGCTGCTTCTCCATTTTCTGGGCTGCGCACTTATTTCCGCTGCAGCGCAGCTGATATCGGCGCTGGCTGCCGTTTCCGGCTGGCACGACCTTCCGGCCGGCTTTCTCCTGCGCCGCTTTTCTCTGCGCTTGGCGCTGGACCTGGGGATGATGGCCCCGAGCGCTGCCGTTGTCAGCTTTGCAGGGGCCAATCTCTACGGGCGGGCCCTGGCAGGCCTCTACGGGCTGCTGCTCTGGCGGCTTATGGGCAACCATTACGGGCTCTGGCTTCCGGAGGCGGGAACGCCCGGGTTAACCGCTCTCTGGCCCCTGGCAGCGCTGCCCCTTGGCCTGCTCTGCTGCTTCCTGGTGCTGCGCAGGAGGGAATTTTGAACTCGAAGGAGAATAGACCATGCTGAGATTCCATCAGGCTTTTTCCGTGGAATTGCTCATTGCGGTGTTTTTGGGCTGGCGCTGATCGTTCTGCACATCTTCCGGACCGTTCGAAGGGGGCATAGGCCAGGCGTCGGCTGGTATGTCGGGGCGGCGCTCCTGCTGCTCCTGCTGATCACCGTCGTCTTTCTCACGGTCAAAGCCAGCACACCCGGCCCCGTGCCGACCCCCGTGCCCTGGCCCTGAGGCCCTGCATTCGCCCTAGCTCTGGGACGAAAAGAAACGTGACTCCCCTTCCGGCGGGATGCCTGGAAGGGGAGTTTCTTTCTGATGGTATCAAAAGTTTTCCATTAATTGTGCCGTATCATGAACAGCAATGTAACATCGCATCAGAGTTTGTCATATATTAGTAATTTGTAATCTGATTTTACGTAACCCTATTGTAATCTTTTTCTGCATCTGATATTATAAGATTATATTCCTAACAATAGGTGTAAAAGGAGGTAAATCCATGCAAGTCAAGAAGAAAGCCTTGGCGCTTCTTCTGTCACTAATCATGATCGTCTCGCTCTTCGGTGGGATGACCTTGACAGGTGCAACGGAAGAGAGTTCTGGAAACAAGGCGTATTTCATCCGGGCTAACAACATCGTCCCCGGTAATGAAATCATAATTGTCGCTAAAGATGGTGACAATTACTACGCCTTAACCGGTGACGGTGAGACCAGCGGCGTGATTTCAATCGATGTCGACGGGGAATTTGCTATCGTCACTTCGGATGATCCGGAGGAAGCCGTCTGGCGCGTCTTGGAAGATGCGACGCTGATCAGCGTGACCGGAGAGAAAGGAAGTACCCCGTATTTCTATGCCTTCTCTGGTGGGATGGTTTTTACCTCGGGCCGCATCGTATCCGTAGAAAACGGAGAATTCACCTATGGTGTCTCCGGTGGCGCGAAAGGATATTTAGGCTTCAAGGATGGTGCTTTCACTTACACCAAGAATGCCGAGGAAGCCGGGGACATTCAGATTTTTACGCGGATCAACCCGGGCGTAAAAGCGTCCGCTCTGGAAAACGGCGAACAGTATTACATCGTCGCCAAAGGTGACGACGGTTATTATGCGCTTGGGTCTGACGGGAAGACCGGTTTCTCTCGGAAAGCCACTGTCAGCGCTTCAGAAAGCTGTGTCTATTCAGTCTCAGGGGACGTGACCCTTTGGACCTTCGTCTCCGAAAAATCCATGCTGAAAAGCGTTGCTGGTGAGGATGGTGAATACCCGTATTTCTATCCCTACTCTGGTGGAATGGTTTTCAGCTCTGGTCGAGAAGTATCCCTGATAAACGGGGAATTCTCCTACGGCGTCTCCGGCGGTGCGAAGGGGTACCTCAGCTTTAAAGACGGTACTTTCGGTTACACCAAGGTCGCCGAGGAGGCCGGTAATATCTCCATTTACCGGTTCATCAGCCCCCTGGACAAGTTTACCATCACCTTTGATGCTAACATGGCCGGTGTGGATGGCCTGAAAGGTACCAAAACCGAGGGCAAACCCTATGTGATCAGTGAAGAACTGGACGTGAAGGGTTACAACTTCATAGGCTGGAACACCGCTGCAGATGGCAGTGGGGACGCTTATGCCGTGGGAGATTCTATCACGGCAGACCAGGATTTGATCCTCTATGCTATCTGGGAAGAGAGCGAAGCGATCGTCTATGAATTCGTCGAGACGTCTTCGATCACCATCGGCGCACCTGTTGTGTATGCGGTGACAGCAGGAGACCACACCTATGCACTAAGCACTGATGGCGAAACCGTCACCGCTACCGAAGTCATGCTCCGGAAGGATGCCAATACCGACAGGAATTCCATCGTCGTCACCGGTGAAAAAGCGATTTGGCTGGTGGACCAGTACGGCTTCATGACCAACGAATTCTTTGAAAACGCCAAAATAGCCTTCACCGCTGGGCTCACCGTCGCTGATAAAGGCGGTGTCACACACTTTGATCGGAACAGCGGCAAGCTGACTTTCCATCTGGCAGATCTCGAAAAGGTTGATTACTATCTGAGCTTTGACGGCATAACCTTTGGCCTGACTGCGGATCCTGAAGCAGCCTGTGACGTGACGCCTTATTCGCAGAGTCTTGTGTTTGCCAGAGCTGCGGAAATGAAAGCTGGGGAAGATTATGTAGTTGCGCTGAAAGCGGGCAGCTACTGGATCGCCTTGAACTATGACGGCAGTCTCGGCACCGCTTATATCTCCTACAATGAAAAGGATGACACCGTGACTATCTCCGACGAAGGCGCCGCCTGGTCCTACGCCAAGGATCAGGTGCTGGAGAGCGTATATGAGCCGAATAACGCCATTTTTGCCGGCTCCGGTGGCTTCTTGCTCTATGACTCCACCGGCTCCTATCGCCGCACCTTCACCTATAATCCTGAAACGAAGACCGTCAATCTCCACGGCACTAGATTTGTACTGATTTATGACGAGGAAGACCGGGAATTTGATCAATCTACCGATGCTTCCGCAGCCATACAGGTTGATATCTTCTCACGTCCGTCCCTGCTCCACGGTGAAGGTTATATCCCCGATGGCAGTGACCTGAAGCCCGTAGTGCGTGATGCTCAGAAGAACGACGACGGCTCTATCACCCTGGCTTTTACATCTGACGTCCATTATGACGGCAAGTACATGAATCTGGAAACCTGGCTGAATGCCGCAGACGTTGGCTATATTGATGCCATGGGCTTCTGTGGTGACATGGGTTCTGCCTATGCCAGCTCCGCCGATGATTTCTGGACGTGGACCGCTACGGTCATGGATTACATGGACACACGTGAAGATGTTGGCACGGAGGTCTATACCTTCGGCAATCATGAGTGGTTCCCCTCTGCTGGAGGCAATTTCAAAAAAGAATATGAGCGGGATGCCGCCAAACGGCTCCTTCGTATTGGCGAAGGCATCCGAACTGACGACTACATCATCTACTGCTTCGGGGCAGGCAATTCCGCCATCAAGTACAAATACGATTATTCCGATGATGATATTGTCCGCCTCAAAGAATACATGAGCACCGCACCAACCGACCGGCCCATTTTCATCCTGACCCACTATCCGCTTCACTATTGGTACGGCCGGAACGAGGAGCGTGAGATTGCGCATGCTGGCGACGTCATCGACGTGCTGAACTCCGCCGTCGAAGCGGGTCATGAAATCATTCTGCTTTGGGGTCACAACCACAGTGACTATGACGACCACTATTATCAGCCAGTTTTTCCCGGAGAAGATATCCTCATCGCCGCTTCCACGGATGAAGATACCGGTGTGATGACCCCTGATGAAAACGGCACCCGCACGCTGAACTTCACTTATGTTGCCGCTGGCTGCACTGCCGACGCGGAATACAGCAGCGAGCAGGCCGGTTCCGCCGCCTGCCTCAACAAAGGCCTGATCGTCACCATCAATGCCGACGGCAGCTTGACGTACACCTACTACACCATAGACGGTCAGCCGATGTATGTGGAAAGCCCCTGGCTGGTCCGCTTCCGCGAGGGCCTCAAACACACGGACAATATTGCACTGCAGGTCATCGACACCCAATATGTCAAGGACGGCGAAACCGCTGAAGTGGTAGAAGCGCCCATTATTGAAGGTTATGAATTCACTGGTTGGGTCACACGAGAGGGCGGCAAGGAGGTCAAATTTGATTTCGAGCAGCCCATCACTCGCAACATGCTGGTCTCCGCGAATTATGAGCGTGTTATCGAAGATGTAGGTGACCAAAACTACATTTACATCACCATTGAGCTACCGGACGGGACCGCAGTGGGTAAAGACGGGACTGTCATTGCCCTCTATCCCCTTCCCTATGAGGAGGGGATGACGCTGATCGACGCCATCACTAAGGTCCATGAACTGGAATACCCGGAAGGTCTGGAGGGCATCCATTTCTATGAACCTGAATACCAGAACGAAAAGCTGGGCTTCTGGTCAGCTGATCTTCTTTGGGGTCTTGAACCTGCCAACGGTTCCCTTGTCTTCAACCCCACTGTGGACGGATGCTACGTTGACGCTGCTGATACAGTCGAAGCAGGCGCCAGCTATTATATCCTGGCATATGGAGATCAGGATACCACCTATCGCTCTACCAGCTTCATGAACCCCGGGAAGGTCACGGCTGCTTTGGGCGTGGAAACCAAGTTCTCTGCTCTCTCCTTCGTCATGGACAGCAATTATAAATACACTATCACACCCATCGCGCCTGAAAAAGACAATGCGGTCACGGTATGGCTCGGCAAGGATTATGAGAACCTGACCGAAACGGACACCATCGTAAATAAAAACGGCGTTTTCTACGTTACCTTTGACGAGGAGGGCGAATACGTTCTTGCGGTCCGCAGTGAAAACAGCTTCGGCGAGGCAGTGGCATTTGTGGAAGCGCTGCCTCTGCAAGTCTACACCATCACTTTTGAATCCAGCGTTGACACCATCGACGCCCTGACAGCCTCCAAGCTGGAGGGGGTCCCCTATGAGATCACCGAAACTCTGACGCGTTCCGGCTATAACTTCCTCGGCTGGAACACAGCGGCCGACGGGAGCGGCAAGCCCTATGCTGTGGGCGATTACATCAACGACGACGCTGATCTGACCCTCTACGCCCAGTGGGAGAAGAAGTCCTCCGGCGGCGGCAGCAGCGGCGGTAGCAGCAGTAGCGGCACCAAGGGAAAGATTACCGTCACCGACATTGACAACGAGAACGGCAAGATCACCGTGTCCCACAAGAGCGCCTCCAAGGGCACCAAGGTCACGGTCACGGTCACACCAGACAAGGGTTACCAGATCGGCAGCATCAAGGTAACGGATAAGAACAATAAGGAAGTCAAGCTCACTGATGCAGGCGACGGCGTCTACACCTTTGAGATGCCCAACGGCGCTGTGACCATCGATGTTACCTTTGAGCGGCTGAATCCCTTCGTGGATGTGGTAAAGGGCGATTACTACTATGACGCAGTGCTGTGGGCGTACTTCGCTGAGCCCCAAATCACCAACGGCATGGACGAGACGCACTTCGAGCCCAACACCACGACGTCCCGTGCTCACGTTGTAACCTTCCTGTGGCGTGCCTGCGGCTGCCAGGAGCCGGCCATCGCGGAGAACCCCTTCGAGGACATCTCGGAGAGCGATTACTTCTACAAAGCGGTCCTGTGGGCTTATGAAAAGGGCATCATCAAGGGCACTGACGAGACCCACTTCACCCCGAAGCAGACCTGCTCCACGGCGCACATCGTGACCATGATCTACCGTGCGTTGGGCGCCGGTACCGACGGCTGGTATGAAGAAGCCGGCGAATGGGCCGAAAACCTCGGCTTGCAGAAGGACATGGATCTCACCGTTGACAGGGATGTGGATTGCCCGCGCGGCGCCATCGTCACTTTCCTCTACCGGGCGCTGGCGAAGTAAACCGCCACCCGTACGCAAATGCAAACCCACGAGGAGGCACGGCATCCGCCGTGCCTCCTCTCTTTTGGACCTCAAACGCAAATAGCGAAAAAACCACAACGGCAAATTGACTTCGGATAGGAAGCAAAGTATAATGAGGCGAACAGGAAAAGGAGGAATCGCAATGGGTCTGACAAGTACATTCACCCCGGCGGAGCTGACCGTCCGGGGACAGATACCCAGCCGCTTCGGTCCGCCGATGGATATCTACACCACCCCCATCACCCCCAGGGAAAACACCCTGCGCCTCTACCAAGGCAAGACCCCCATGTGGCCTCCTTTCGCCATGGGGGAGAACACGGACATCATGGTGGACTGCGACCCGGAGAACGTGGCCCGCAGCCCCCGGCCCGAAGGCACCCCCAGCGACACCCCCATCAATGACGGCTACGGCGTGGACTGGGTCTATGTGGACGTGGTGGGCGGGGCCATGGTCCGGCCCGGCAACCCGATCTGCCCGGATATCGAGCACTGGGAGGACTACGTCACCATCCCGGACCCGGAGACCTGGGACTGGGCGGGCTGCTACGAGCGCAACAAGGACCGCCTCACCCCGGAGAGGGCGGTGAAGATCAATCTCCCCGGCTGCCTCTTTGAGCGGCTCATCGCCATTCTGGACTTCTCCGAGGCCGCCGTGGCCCTCATCGACGACGAGCTGAAGCCCTCGGTGCACCGCTTCCTGCGGGCGGTGACGGACGTGCACAAGAAATATTATTCCCTCTGCAAAAAATGGTTCAACGCCGACATCGTCAACTTCAACGACGACTGGGGCTCCCAGCGGGCGGAATTCTTCAGCGTGGACACGGCGCGGGAGATGCTGCTGCCCTATGTGAAGGAGCTGGTGGACCATGTCCACGGCCTGGGAATGTATTTCGACCTCCATTGCTGCGGTTTTGTGGAGAATTTCGTGCCCCTGTTCATTGAGGCGGGGGAGGATTCCTGGGGCGGCCAGCCCCTGAACGACAAGTGGAAGCTCAAGCAGATGTACGGCGACCGGTTCATCTTCACCGACGGGCCGAAGTTCACGCCCGGCATGACCGACGCGGAGAAGGACGAAGCCATCGCCGACTTCTTCACGAAATCCGGCGCGGACAACCGCATCCTGCTGGAGCTGCGGGACCCCGCCCTCAAGGCGAAGGTCTATGAGGCAGGGCGCCGGAATTATGACCGCCTGCTGGCTGAAGGAAAGGTGATCTTCTGATGAAAAAGACCTGGACGGCGGACGAGATCGCGGCCATGGGCGAGAAAGCCGCGGGGATGCACGGCGTGGGCTGCAACTGCGCCCAGAGCGTTTTCCTCATGTTCGCGGAGGAGGGCGGACTGGATGCGGAGACGGCGCGGAAGCTGATGCAGAGCTTCGGCGGCGGCCTGGCCGTGGGCGAGGTGTGCGGCGCCCTCTCCGGCGCGGAAGCGGCCCTGGGGCTGCTGTCCGACCCGGTGCCCCCCGGGGATTTCGCGGCGAAAATGGCCTTTTCGGAGCGGGCCAAGGCCCTGGCGGAGGCCTTCCGGGAAGGGGCGGGGGCCCTGCGCTGCGAGACGCTGCGGCCGGAGGATATGGAAGCCCGGAGAGCCGTCTGCGGCGGCTATATCCGGCTGGGCGTGAAGCTGGCGGCGGAGGCGCTGATGAAATGATCCAGAACATCGAGCCGAAAACTTATGTCAACCACTATGACCCGGAGAAGAAGCCCTCCGACGCCGCTTTCGTGATCTTCTTCGACAATCGGAAGATCTTCTGCAAGACCGGCATGGGGACCCTCCGGTTCCCCACCTACGGCGCGCTGGAGGACAAGAGCGGGCTGTTTGTCTACTTATTCTCCATCGACGGGGACGAATTCTATCTCGCCCTGGAAAAGCAGGGCGTGGCAAAGGCGCCCCCCGCCTGGGAGGGCTGGGACCTGGCTCCCCTGTTCAGCCTCCAGCGCCTCCAGCCGAAGCACCTGGCCTACGCCGCCCTGGAAGCCTCCACCCTGGGGGCCTGGTACACCGGCAACCGCTACTGCGGCCGCTGCGGCCATGAGATGGTCCATTCCGACACGGAGCGGGCCCTGCGCTGCCCCGACTGCGGCAATCTGCTCTATCCGAAAATCTGCCCCGTGGCCATCGTGGGGGTGCGCAACGGGGACAAGCTGCTGCTGACGAAATACAAGGGTCGGCCCCAGGTGCCCTTTTACGCCCTGATCGCGGGCTTCGCGGAGGTGGGCGAAAGCATCGAGGACACGGTGCGCCGGGAGGTCATGGAGGAGACCGGGGTCCATGTAAAGAACCTGCACTTTTACAAGAGCCAGCCCTGGGCCCTCAGCGACAGCCTGCTCATGGGCTTCTTCTGCGACCTGGATGGGGACGAAGCGCCCCACGCGGACCAGACGGAGCTCAGCGTGGCGGAATGGGTGGACCGAAAGGACATTCCCAACCGGGACGACGGCTTCTCTCTCACCAGCGAAATGATCGAATACTTCCGGGTAAACGGAAAAGGAGAATACTGATTAAAGGAGACTACTGTCATGGCGGCATCGGATTACCCCAACCTGCTGAGCCCCATCGTGCTGGGGAAGCAGTTTTTCAAGCACCGCATCTTCGCCTCCCCCCAGGACAATCCCCAGCTGGACGCCAACAAATTCCTGACGCGGGACGCCATGGCCTTTTACGAGCGCAAGGCCATGGGGGGCTTCGCCTCCGTCTGCGTGGGGGATTTCATGGTGGATTCCCGGGCGGGCCACAGCCACCCCTTCCAGCTGCGGGGGGACGACGTGCGGGGCAAGGCCAGCATGTTCCGCACCGCCATGGGCATCACGAAGCACGGGGCCGTGGCGGCGGCGGAACTGAACCACGCGGGTCAGAATTCCAATATGTGGGAGACGGAGGGCTTCGTTTACGGCTTCGCCGACGGCGTCCGCCCCGACGGCGTGGAGGTGCGGGCCTTTGACGACGCGTGGCTGGAGCGCCTCATCGCCTGCTTCGCCGACGCGGCGGCCTATGCCCGTCAGGTGGGCTTCCAGATGATCACCCTCCACGGGGGCCACGGCTGGTGCCTCAACCAGTTCATGAGCCCGCGGGAGAACACCCGGCGGGACAAGTGGGGCGGCAGCCTGGAAAACCGGATGCGCTTCCCCCTGGCGGTGATCGAGGCGGTGCGCAAGCGGATCGGCAACGCCATGCCCATCGAAATCCGCCTCTCCGGGGCCGAATGGGTGCCGGGGGGCTACGACGTGGACGAGTGCGTCGCCATCGCCAAGGCCCTGGACGGCAAGGTGGACCTGCTGCACATCTCCACGGGCCACCATGAGAACGACGCCGCCAGCATGCGCACCCACCCCACCATGTTCCTGGAGGACGGCTGCAACACCTTCTACGCCGCCGAGGTGAAGAAACACGTCAGGACCCCCGTCGCCACCGTGGGAGCCCTCACCGACGTGCGCATGATGGAGGAGCTGATCGCCTCCGGCCAGACGGATATCGTGGAGCTGGGGCGGCAGAGCCTGGCGGACCCGGACCTGCCTCTGAAGGCCCAGACCGGCCGCGCGGAGGACATCACCCGCTGCATGCGCTGCTTCACCTGCTTTAGTAACAGCACCCTGGGCGGCATCTTCTACTGCTCGGTGAATCCGGAGATCGGCAACGAGCTGGACTGTATGTTTGACACGCCGCCGAGGGAGAAGAAGACCGTTCTCGTCGCCGGGGGCGGCATCGGCGGCATGCAGGCGGCCCTGACCCTGAGCCAAAGGGGCCACAAGGTCATTCTCTGCGAAAAGACCTCCCGCCTGGGGGGCGTGCTGCGCTGCGAGGCTAGTATCCCCTTCAAGAAGCCCCTGGAAAACTATCTGGACCTGCAGGAGAAGCGGATCGGAAAAACGGATATCAAGGTGCGGCTGAACACCGCCGTGACCCCGGAGCTGGCGAAGGCCCTGCGGCCCGACGTCATCGTCGCGGCCATGGGTGCGCGGCCCGTGAAGCCCCCGGTGAAGAACATCGACGCGCCCCATGTGGTGGGGGCGGAGGAAGTCTACTACGAGCCGGATAAGGCCGGACAGAAATGCGTCATCCTGGGCGGCGGCCTGGTGGGGCTGGAGCTGGGGGTGTTCCTGGCCGGCTACAGGGGCCGGGAAGTGGACGTGATCGAGATGCTGCCCACCACCCTTGCCTCCGAGAAGACCGGCGGCACCAGCGAGCGCATGGACAATGTGGGCATGGCCGCCGGGGAAGCCCTGGTGCAGGGCGTGGCCCTCAGCGTGAAGCTCAAGGAGCTGCCGAAGATGCGGGTGCACACCTCCACCCGCGCCGTGGAGGTCACGGAAACGGGCCTGCGCGTGGCGGGACCGGAGGGCGAATATGAGATCAAGGCCGACACGGTGATCTATGCCGCCGGGCAGCGGCCCCTGCGGGAAGACGCCCTGGCCCTCAAGGACTGCGCGAAGGAATTCTACATGCTGGGCGACTGCGTGACGCCGAAGAACATCGTCGCCGCCACCCAGGCCGCCTTCCAGCTGGCAAGGGACATCGGAAGATAGCGTCCTTATTCGCCGGAATAAGGAGATGGCGCTTTGTACACGCCGGGAAAGGAGGCAGAGGAATGGCCGTCCGGACAAGGCGCATCCTGGTTTTTTCATTCGGGATTTTGGCCGTGCTGCTGGTTTTTGCCATACTGCGCGGCTCAGTGCGATACAGCATCATGAGCAACACCGAGCAGCTGAAAGCGCAACTGATGGAGGAGCGACAGGTTTATTCCGCCGAGCTTTTTAAAAGCGTCAGCGTGCTTCGCCCCTGGTACAGCCTTTCTCCCCGGAAATGGACCTATATCGTCATCTTTTCGTCCAGCTCCGAGCCAGTGGCCTACCGGCGGAGCGACAAAGGTTTTATCCTGAGCCCGGTTCAAACCGCGCCATAAACAAAAGAGCGCCGCAGGCAAATGCCTGCGGCGCAGCATTTTTATCCCTGGTATTCCAGGAAGTATTCCCCGCATTTATAGACTTCGCTCATGACCCTGCGATAGCTATTTTCCTGCAAATACCAGTCTTCCCTGGCGATCCCCTGGGTGTCCGTCGGGACGACCAGGATCTCCGTATCGGGAAAGAACTTTGCGTATGACATAAACGCCCTGCGGGCGTGGAACGCCTGGCAGCAGAGGATCGCTTTTTCAGCTTTGATCCCCAGCTCCTTCAAAACCTTCGCGGAAAACTCCGCATTCTCTCCGGTGTGCGTGGAACGGTCCTCCCGGAGGATCGCGCTTTCCGGCACACCGTTAGCCATGAGGATGTGCCTGCAGTACGCCCAGTCCGTGTCATATCCCCCCGCATAGCGCGGATTGTCGATCTTTTCCGCCGCGAACTTCCCTCTTTTGGGGGAATACATACCGGAGGGGAGCACATATCCCGCGTAGCCCGCGCAGTATAACCGGGCGGCTGTCTCCGTGACCGCCGACTGAGAGGTGCCGGGAATCAGGATGACGTCGCTTTTCTGCGGCGCATCGCTCATAAAGATAAACTCCGAAATATCACGGATCACTCGCTGATTCATTTTTCACCTCTCCGTCAGCTGTCTTGCGGCTTTACGCCCCGCAGGATCATGGTCAGAGAAACGACGGTCTCCCACTGCTTTTCCCCTGCTGCGTACTGCATGAGGCGCTTATCATACTTCTCTCCGATTCGGCGCTTCACCGCTTCCAGCTCTGCCGCATCCAGCCTGTCCCCCAGGGACCGGGCGGCGGATTCCAGGGCTTCCAGGTCATTGTACTTGCCGGACAGGATCATTTCCCGCGCCAGCTCCGGTCCCACCGTGGGATCGTCCGGCGTCAGGTCCGCCGCAGCATAACCCGTGCGCACATCCCGGAAACCGTGCTTTTCCATGGCGGCGGGCAGCTCCCTTTCGCTCATGGCATATCGGGCGACGGAAAATCTCTCCATACTGTCGTCCAAGGCGGTCACTTTCTCCCAAAACGCCCGCTCCTCCTCGTTCCATTCCAGGCAGGGAGCGGCCGCATGCAGTCCCCGCCGGGAGGAAAGCACCAGGCAGACGCCTCCGGGCTTCAGCACCCGCAGCTGCTCCCCGAAGAAAGCAGAGGGTTCCACATGCTCCTGCACCGTGTTGGAAATAACAGCGTCGAAGCTGCCGTCCTGAAATGGCAGGGCTGTCGCGTCGCCCTCCAGGAACTCGACGCCGGGCACATGTTCCCTGGCGAACCGAACGAATTCCCGATCCCGGTCCAGGCCGGTGATCTCCGCTCCGGGATACCAGCGGTGCAGCGCTTCGGCCAGCGCGCCGGGACCACAGCCGATCTCCAGGATTCGCAGGGGCCCCTGCGGCAGATCAAGCAGCGGCAGATACCGGTCCCGGAAGCGGTCATGAAACCGCAGCTTCCGGGAAGCGTAGAGCGTCAAACAGCCCTGGATAACCTCTGACCATACAGTGTCCATCATCGACCTCCGTTCTTTCTCTTTCCAATTCTACAATGAAACATACAGCGACTCAATGATGATACCACACTTTTCGCGATTAGTGAAGTATCACTAATAAGTTTTTTTCCGGGGATTTATGATAGTGATAAATCACTCGGAGGGGTCGTCTATGAATACCCGTGAGGCCGTTGCGGCCCGTATCCTTCAGCTTTGCAAAGACCGAGGCATTACGCCTAACGGATTAAGCAATCTTTCCGCCGTCCCACAGGCAACGATCAAAAGCATTCTCAACGGGGAGAGCAAGAATCCGGGTACGGTGACGATTAAAAAACTGTGCGACGGTTTGGATATCACGCTGGGAGAGTTTTTTTCGACACCCGAATTCGATCAGCTGGAACAGGAAATCTATTGAAATACAGCAAAAGAGCGCCGTACGGCTGTGCGGCGCTCTTTGCTATCAGTAATTACTCGGCTTTGGGTTCCTCGGTCTTGGGGGGCATGGGGTCGCCCTCCTTGAGGCCCAGGCGCTCCCGCTCCCGGTAGGCTTCCTTGCGGCTCAGGTTCAGCCTGCCCCGCTCGTCCACGCCCAGGCACTTGACCCAGGTCATGTCTCCCACGTTCAGCACGTCCTCCACCTTCTCGGTGCGCTTGAACTCCAGGTCCTTGATGTGGACCATGCCCTCCTTGCCGGGCACCAGCTCCACGAAGGCGCCGATGGGGATGACGCGGGT
>JAEEGK010005103.1_pt1 | contig 31803 bp, 26 predicted proteins | sample 8958771 | NCBI WGS metagenome assembly JAEEGK01 (sample SAMN16246547, study PRJNA631951) | gut metagenome | biome: gut microbiome; feature: rumen; material: SC-attached | host: Bos | place: Iran: Karaj | collected 2018-10
TCAAGCGCAGTCTCGCCTTGTGGAAGGCTCACGGCACAGGCAAGCCGTCCGGCTTCATCCCGCCGATTTGGTTCGGGAACAAGTTCCTCAAGGAACAGGCGCTTTCGATTTTCGACTATTACGAAGATTTCCACGGTATTTACCAAAAGGTAAAAGGAAACATCAAGAAAACGCATTCGAGCACGTTAAGTTTTTCCATTTTGCCTACACTGCTTCTCGGCATTGCGCAAACTTACGCTTGCCTCAAGATGCTGTTGCCGGGCGGAGTCCATCGACTGGTTTTCCACGACAAAGACTTCAGAACCATTGGCGAAAAACGCATTCTGAACATGGTGCGCTACGCATCATCCAAACGAGAAAAAATCATGTACAAAGACTTATAATTTAAGGACTTCGCACAAATGATTTTAAACAAGTTTTTATCTAGGATTGATTACAGTTCTTACGAAGACTTATACGAGAACTTCAAGATATCTATTCCGGACAACTTTAACTTTGCTTACGACGTGGTCGATGAATACGCCATGACGGAGCCAAAGCGCGAAGCGCTCGTATGGTGCGATGACAACGACGAAAGCCATATTTTCACATTCAAGGATTTGTCGCTAGCCTCCCAGCGCACGGCGAATTTCCTCGTGGAGCAGGGAATCAAGAAAGGCGACCGCGTAATGCTGATTCTCCGTCGCCGTTACGAATTCTGGTTCTTTTTGCTGGCCCTGCACCGCATTGGCGCAATCGCCATCCCGGCAACAAACATGCTTGCCGCCGAAGACCTGGAATACCGCTTTAACGCAGCCAAAGTCAAGATGGTCGTGACTTACGACGAACCCTCGCTGCAAAAGGAAGTCGATAAGGCAAAAGCAAAGAGCCAATCGGTCGAGATGCTCGTAACCGTAGGCCAGACCGCACGCCAAAACTGGATTAGCTTTTACGACGACTACGAAATTTTTTCGGCAAAGTTCGAACGCCCCGTAGGTGATGCTGCAACGCACAACGACGATATCATGATTGTGTATTTTACAAGCGGCACGAGTTCAAATCCGAAAATGGTCGCACACACTTATACGTACCCGCTAGGACATATCGTGACGGCGAAGTACTGGCAGCACGTTGTTGACGGAGGCCGCCATTTGACCGTCGCCGAAACAGGTTGGGCCAAAGCCCTCTGGGGCAAAATTTACGGACAATGGATTGCTGGGAGCGCCGTATTCACTTACGACATGACCACGTTCATTCCGGGTAAACTTCTCGAAAAAATGGCAGAATACAAGGTGACGACATTCTGTGCCCCTCCCACGGTCTATCGCTACATTTTGCAGCACGGCATAAAGAAATACGATCTTTCGAGTTTGCAGTACTGTACTACCGCTGGCGAAGCCTTGAACTTGGACATTTACAACAAGTTCTACGAGCAGATGGGAATCCGCATGCAGGAAGGTTACGGCCAAACCGAACTCACGCTCACAACGGGCAACTTCGGCTTCAGCGAACCTCATCCCGGTTCCATGGGCAAGCCCTCCCCCGGCTACCGTATGGAAATCGTGAACGCCGAAGGAAAGCCCTGCGCCGATGATGAAGTCGGCGAACTGATTATCAAGATTGACCAGGGCAAGCCTTTCGGCATGTTCGGCGGTTACTACAACGACCCGGAACGCACCGAAAAGGTTTTCGAGGGAGGAGTGTATCACACAGGCGATACGGCTTACCGTGACAAGGAAGGTTTTTACTGGTTTGTAGGCCGTACCGACGACCTCATCAAGAGTTCCGGTTACCGCATCAGCCCCTTCGAAGTCGAAGAAGTGCTGCACAAGCACCCCGCCGTCTTGGAAGTGGCGGTGACGGGTGTCGAGGACAAGTCCCGCGGTCAAGCGGTCAAGGCGACAGTCGTGTTGCAAAAAGGCTATGAAGCGTCGAAAGATCTAGCGAAAGAAATTCAGTTGTTCGCAAAGAACATTGCCGCCAGCTACAAGAGTCCGCGAATTATCGACTTTGTGACAGAACTGCCGAAAACAATTAGCGGTAAAATCCGCCGTGCGACAATCCGCGACAAAGACGCTGCGGCCAATGCGGAAACAGAAAGTTCAGCGAATGCTGCAACCGCTGCAGAAACCGCGAATAGCGCAACTGCCACGAAAACCACAGCAACGAATTCCGCTGAAGCCTCTGACAAATGATTGTCCCCCTTATTCTGTTAGCAATTCTTATAATTGTTGCAGCAAAGCCCTCAAAAAAGGCCTTGTTGCAAACATATTGTTCCATAGACCAGACTCAAACTATAAAAGGTATTTTCGTCATCACCGTATTTTTTAGCCATTTCTGCACCTATATCGTTTTGAACAAATGGTTCGATATCGCGATGCAAAAATACTGTGCGTATTTTGGACAACTGATAGTCGCTCCTTTCCTATTCTATTCCGGTTACGGAATTTTTGAATCTGTCAAACATAAAGGAACCAGTTACATATATTCTTTTCCGAAGAAACGCATTCTAAAGACGCTTCTGCATTTCGATTTTGCAGTTATATTGTTCTTAATTCTTGATTCGTTTATCGGACGCCACGTATCCATCTCGCAATTTCTCACATCTCTCGTCGGATGGGAATCAATTGGCAATTCAAACTGGTTTATTTTCGCAATTCTGTGCGCCTACGTTTTTTCCTTTGCAGGATTGTCTATTTTCAAGGGAAATTTAAAACACGCAGCGATTTTCATCACCGCCATGACTTTTGCGTACATAGCCATCATCAGCATGTTGAAAGAAAGAAGTTATTGGATAAATACAATACTCGCATTCCCGTTGGGAGCATTCCTTTCCACATATAAGGACAAAGTTGAAATTTGGGTCAGCAAAAAATCTTTCACGATGTGGGGCGCATTTTTGAGCATCATAGCCTTGATTCTCGCTAGGATCAAAATTTTTCCTCAGTCTTCTATCAATAGTCAAATTGCGCTCTTGGCGTTTTGTTCTGCCATGGTTTTCGTATCATTCCACATTCGTCTGAACAGCAAAATATTAAACTGGTTCGGTGCCAACGTTTTTGGCATATACATTCTTCAACGTTTACCAATGAATCTCGGTTATTATTTTCATTGGAACAGCAACAAATACCTATATTTCGTTTTTTGCCTTGTCACCACGCTTTTATTGGCCGTTATTTTCCGCAAGGCGACAGATTATTTCGATTCAAAATTTTTAACAAAATAAAAAAAGACATAAAAAACGCCCCAAAAGGAGCGTTTTCGTTTATAATTTTCGCAAATTTTACAGTTTGGCAAACACTTTCTTTGAAGCATCAATGGTACGGTCGATGTCGCTTTCCGTATGCGCGGCACTCACGAAGATGGCTTCGAACTGGCTCGGCGCGAGGTAAATGCCTTCGTCAAGCATCCCGAGGAAATAGCGGCGGAAAAGTTCCAAATCGGACTTTTGCACATCAGCAAAGCACGTGACCGGACCTTCGGTAAAGAAGATGCAGCCCATGGAGCCCACCTGGTTTGCAGCAAGCGGGATTCCCGCAGACTTTGCGGCATTCTGAAGGCCTGCAATTAATCGCTTCGTCATCGCCTCGGCGTGAACATAGTATTCCGGGTGAGTATGCAGTTCACGCATAGTGGCAAGCCCTGCCGCCATCGCGACCGGATTACCCGAAAGCGTCCCCGCCTGATAAATTCCGCCAAGCGGAGCAATCTGTTGCATCACGTCCAAGCGACCGCCGTAAGCACCCACCGGCATGCCACCGCCGATAATCTTGCCGAACGTCGTGAGATCCGGCTTAATGCCGTAAAGACCTTGTGCGCAATGAATCCCGACACGGAAACCCGTCATGACTTCATCTACAATGAGCAAGGCTCCGTGCTTTTTCGTTTCTTCGGAAAGCGTCTGCAAGAACTCGGGCTTCGCAGGAACAACGCCCATGTTACCAGCCACCGGTTCCACGATGACGCCAGCAATCTCGTCACCGATCTTGTCAAAGAGTTCCTTCACGCCCACCACATCGTTGTACTGGAGCGTGAGAGTATATTTCGCAAGGTCGGCCGGGACACCCTTGCTACTCGGTTTGCCCGTGGTAAGCATTCCGGAGCCAGCCTTGATAAGCAGGCTGTCGCTATGGCCATGGTAGCAACCTTCGAACTTCACAATTTTGTCGCGACCGGTAAAACCGCGAGCAGCACGAATGGCGCTCATAGTCGCTTCGGTGCCGCTATTCACCATGCGAATCATCTCGACACTCGGCACAAGACTCATCACGAGCTTCGCAAGTTCCGATTCCAGCCCGCAAGGAGCGCCAAAACTAAGCCCGTTCTTCGCCGTTTCTGCAACCGCGTTAATCACCGCGTCGTGAGCGTGCCCCAAAAGCATTGGCCCCCAGCTGCCCACGTAATCGATGTAATCGTTGCCATCGACATCATAGATGTGGCTACCTTTGGCGCGAGCGATAAACGGAGGTGTGGCCCCCACGTTACCGTATGCACGAACTGGGCTATTCACGCCACCCGGCATGAGCGTCTTCGCTTCTGCAAATAAAGTTTCACTCAATGAATGATTCATAAGCACCGAACCTTGCTCATCACTCTTTTACGATATGCACCACGCGCTGCGGGAACGGAATCGAAATACCGACTTCGTCAAAACGTTCCTTGACAGCTTTCATGTACTTGCAACGCATATCCCAGTATTTGGCCGTCTTGACCCAGACTCTCATGTTGACGCAAACCGCGCTGTCCTCCAACGAAGACACGTAAAAAGAAGGCTCCGGTTTTTTCAGCACATCGTGATCCGCTTCAACAAGCTGCTTCATTTCGGCCATCGCCTTTTCTGCAGAATCAGCGTAATCAATACCAAAAGCCAAATCCAGACGACGCACGGGATTGCGGCTAAAGTTCACGATGGGAGCACTCCAAAACATACTGTTCGGAGCCGAAACAAAAAGTCCGTCCAACGAAACGAGAATCGTGTTGAACAGCCCCACACCTACAATTTTGCCCTTCAAAGAACCGCACTCTATATAATCCGAAGCACGGAATGGCTTGAGGAAAAGCAATAAAAGTCCCGAAGCAATATTCCCTAGCGTATCTTTCAAGGCAAGGCCAATCGCAAGAGAAGCAGCACCAATCACAGTCACGATTCCGGCGGTATTTACGCCAAGAATGTGAAGAATCATAAGCAAACCGACAATATAAATCGCATAAGAGAATAACGAATAAATCAACGGTTTTGCTGATTCATCGGCTCCTTTCTTAATCGCAAAACTAAGAATAAACCTGATAATCGCCAAAATGACAATAACCGCAATAATGACAACAGCAATTTCAATAACATTTTGCAAAATGTCATTTTCAACGCCAAGATTTACTAATAGTTTTTCAATTTTTTTCATAGAATTTTATTCTCCAAAATTTCCTTAGCATGGTAAGTAATGATAATATCTGCACCAGCGCGCTTAAACGCAATCATGTTTTCGCGAATAATAGCTTTTTCGTCAATCCAACCCATCTTCGCCGCAGCCTTGACCATCGAATATTCACCGCTTACGTTATATACAGCAACCGGCACATTGCTGATTTCAGCAGTCTCACGCAACACATCGAGGAATGCAAGCCCCGGCTTCACCATCACAATATCGGCACCTTCCTCAAGATCAAGTTCCACTTCATGAAGCGCTTCGCGACCATTGCGCACATCCATCTGGTAGCTCTTGCGGTTACCGAAATGCGGGGCTGAATCCGCAGCATCGCGGAACGGGCCGTAAAAGGCACTCGCGAACTTCGCGCTGTAAGCCATAATCGGAGTATTCGAAAATCCGTTCGCATCCAGCATTTCGCGGATTGCCGCCACGCGACCATCCATCATATCACTCGGCGCCACCATATCGGCCCCCGCCTCGACATGCGAAAGCGCTGTCTTTGAAAGGAGTTCCAGCGTCGGGTCATTATCAACGTCGCCATCCTTGATGATGCCGCAATGGCCGTGACTCATGTACTCGCAGAGGCACACGTCCGTAATCACGTACAAACTCGGGAACTTTGCCTTGATTGCACGCACCGCACGTTGCACGATGCCATTCTTGTCGTATGCCGAAGTTGCCATTTCATCCTTGTGATCCGGGATGCCAAAAAGCAAAATCGACTTGATGCCAAGCGCCACACAGCTTTCAAGTTCCTTCAAGATTTCATCAATCGAAAAGCGGAACTGGTTCGGCATGGACGGAATTTCTTCTTTGACGCCCGCTCCTTCTACCACGAACATCGGGTAAACGAGGGCATCGGGATTCACGGCAGTTTCCGCAACCATGTTGCGAATAACTTCATTTTTACGTAATCGACGAGGACGGATAATCATAGTATCATGAATTTAAAAATTCGTGTTCAATTTGTTCGAGGCTTTCAGCCCATTCGCTTTGAATTTTCTGCTTGAGTTTTTTGGCGAGCGAGGGGGCGCGGCCCTGCGTGGAGACGGTCACGGCGATGTTTTCGCCGAAATCCATACGGGCGGGCACGATAAAGTCGCCGTCGAGGTAGTCACAGGCGTTATTGACCAAAATGCGGCGGGCGCGGGCATCATTAGAAACTTGCGCGTTGACGGCAGGTTGGTCAGTGCAGATAAAGACCATGAAGATGCCACGGAGATCAAGCGGCTCGTAAGGACGCTGCTTTAGTGTGATCGATAAAGACTGCTCTGCAGATGCTGAATTCGAGAATAGACTGGATTCTTCACTTCGTTCAGAATGACGACAAAGCGCATTGAATTCGGGGTCGAACTGCGGTGCAACCACGGTAATGCGGGCTCCGGTCGGCAAAAGCGTCTTGACCTTGCGCAGCGCAATGCGGCCACCGCCCACGACAAGAACGTTCTTGCCCTCGAGATTGACTTCGATGGAGAAGAGGTTTGAGGCATGAGCTCGCGCCTGCGGCGCTTTGAGGTGTGAGGTCGCACCTACGGTGCTCTGAGAATGAGCGACCTGTGCATTGCGGATGCCGGCCACAACCATGCTTGAAAATTCTTTCCAATCGCCGAGGCAAGGCAACAACGTGATAGGAATCTGCGGAAATTCAGCCTGCAATTTTGCAACCACACGTGGCACATCGTTCTTTGAATGCTGGCCGTTCAAAAGCAGGTACGGCAAGAGCGTCACCGACTCTACATCCTCGCGCAAAAGCGTGCGGAGGTCATTTTCCAAGTCCAAAAGGCTCGTGCTCGCAACGCGCGTACCAGGCAAGTCATGGTGTAGCTTGTCCAAGATTTCTTCGAAACCCTTGTAGGCTCCGGGCAGAATGCAGTGGTGCGCGATAATCAGGATGGCTTTCATTATGCGTCCTCCCCTGCGTAGTATTCCGCAATTTTCTTGACGAGGGAATCCATAGTCGTTTCGTCGGAGGTGACGGTATCAAAGCCATACTTGCGGGCAGCAGATTCCGTCATGCGGCCGATGCAAAAGGAGATGTAAGGTGATTTTTTAACAACGTTATCCTGAGCGAGCTTCACGCACGAAGGATCCAGAGAATCACGGGATTCTTCACTTCGTTCAGAAAGACTCGTTTTTTCATTTGAAATCATCATGACAAAATTATCGACGGCGCTTGTGCTGGCGAACACAACGGCATCGGCGCTAGCAACAGCCTCACGCTTCCATTCAGGGAGTTCAGCCACAGGGAGCGTCTCGTAAACCTCCCAGCGGGTCGCCTGCGGGAGGAGTTTGAGCAAAGTTCCGTCAGCAAGGTTGCCTTGCAAAAGAAGGATACGAGAATAATCCACAGGGAGCGAAGCAAGCAACTTCCCCAAACCTTCGCCGGTGTGATCTTCGGGAACGTAATCACAACGGATGCCATATTCAAGCAACTTCTTTTCGGTAATCTTGCCAACGCTTGCGATTTTTTTGCCTGCAAGCACGCGCACATCGTAACCCGCAGCGAACAACAGTTTGAAGAAACTTTCCACGCCGTTCGTACTCGTGAATGCAAGGATGTCGAAATTAGCAAGAGTGCTAAAGTTGGCATAACAATTCTGGTCTGGATCCTTCGACTTCGCATCTTCGGTGCTCCGCTCAGGATGACGCATAACCAGAGGGCAATCGAGCGCACGCGTTTCAATCATCGGAGTTTCGATGACTTCGGCACCGAGGGCGGTCAGTCGAGCGGTAATCCCACTAGATTGTTTTGCTGCACGCGTTACAACCAAACGCTTACCTGAAAGCGGCAAATTCTTTTTCCAAGCAAGAGTCTTGCCAAGTTCAACAACGCCGCCCATAATCGTAATTGCGGGCGCAGTCACATTTTCGCGGACAATGGTCTCCCCCGCTGTTTCAAGCGTCGCCACAACAGTACGCTGATTCGGTGTCGTTCCTTTTTCAATAAAGGCGAGCGGAGTTTTCGGATCCTTACCGCATTCCATCAAACGACGAGCGATAAAGTCCATATTGGCGATGCCCATCAAGAAGATGAGCGTGCCCTGGCACTTCGCAAGAGTCTCGAAATCAAGAGAGAGATTGCCATGGATTCTATCGCCTTCGGCTCCAGAGTGACTGTCACCCTGAAAGTCCATTTCTGATTTTTCTTTCTCATGCCCCGTGATGATATGAAAACTTGTTGCAATTCCGCGATGGCTTACAGGAATTCCCGCGTAGGCAGGCACAGCGATGGCAGAAGTCACGCCCGGCACAACTTCAAATTCGACTCCGGCAGCGACAAGTTCCAACGCTTCTTCGCCACCACGGCCGAACACAAACGGGTCGCCACCCTTCAGACGAGCGATCATCGCACCCGGCATTTCAACGGCAAATTTTACCAAGAGCTTATTGATTTCGGACTGTTTCACTTTATGGTGCGTTGGCATTTTGCCCACATCCACCATCTTTGCTTTCGGATTACATAACGAGAGTACGCCCGATGAAACCAAGCGATCATAAACAACGACATCGGCTTTTTCTAGAATCGACTTTCCACGCACGGTCAAAAGTCCGGGATTACCGGGACCCGCGCCAATCAAATAAACTTTGCCAAAATGATTCGAATTTTCCATCGAAAATAAATTTAGAAAAAGTTGACAATTAAATTTTTGCCTATATTTTTTAGCATGAATAGTTCTAGATCTAAGCTCCGCGACGAAGTCTATACGCAGATGATGTGTGCCCAGGCACGCCTTTCCAAAGACCAAAACACGCAAATGGGCGCCGTCCTGGTCAGCGCTGACGGACGCGTTATCAGCACAGGATACAATGGCGCTCCCGCCGGATTTGACGACGACACCGTTCCCTACACACGCGAAAAGCAACTCCTCGCATACGATTTGCTCGACGCCGATTCCGGCGAACTCATAAGCCACCACGAATTCGAAGCGAACAAGTACCCGTTCATGGTCCACGCCGAAATCAACGCGCTCCACTACGCCCGCGGAAAAGTTCCTGCCGGTTCCAAGCTTTACGTCATCGGATTCCCATGCGAACGCTGCGCTTTGGACGTAAGCCTCTCCGGCGTTGCCGAAGTTTTCGTGACCAAGGACGACTACGACCCGAAATCTACGTTGAACAACAGCCGTGACACGGCTTATTACATGTTCGCGCAGGCAGGAATTATCGTGACACTCTGCGGCAAAAGAATCAAGCCCATTGTGTCAAAACCTGTGAAGAAATAAAGCATAGGCGGGCTATTTTTAGCGATACAAGATGGCGATTCCCGAACGGAGTCGGGAATGACAAAACAAGTTACAGTTGCTTCTGAATTTCGCTGGCGAGTTCAACGCCCAAATTTTTGGCTTGTTGAAGGCAATCCGCAGAATTTAAATCAACCGAGCCCGAGCATTCAGCACGGAGTAATCGGCTAGATTTTTCATCCCAGTAAATGCCCCGAATTTTTAAGGTCTGCGCATTCTCTTTGCAAGAGCCACGATTTTCAGCACTATCATCGCAAATAAACTCTGCAAAACTCGCCACCGGGAATTGACAGCCAGCGTTGAGAGCCTTTAAGTAAGCCATTTCGGCGGAGGCAACGCAAAATGATTCAACATCGTTCACGCGAGCGAGAATCTGCGAAAGTTCACTTCGCTCAGGATGACAAATGCCAATATCAGCAAGTGTTTCAATCGCAAGGATTCCTTGACCGCTAGCAGGGAGAACTTGTTCCGTGCTAAAGTATTCCGTCACTTGTTCAGCAAGGCCCATGCGTTTGAGGCCCGCCGCCGCAAGCACAACGCCATCGAGTTCTGCAAGTTTACCAATGCGAGTCTGGATGTTCCCACGAATCGGCACATATTCCAAATCCGGGCGAAGCGCTTTCAACTGCACCACACGACGAATGCTTCCCGTCCCAACGCGAGCACCCGCAGGCAAGTCCATAAAATGAACGCCAGCCGCACCACCGCGCGATAGGAATGCATCGCGAGGATCTTCGCGTTTCAAGACCGCAGCAAGTTTAAATTCCGGCAAAACCTCGGCAGGCATATCCTTCAAGCTGTGAACGGCAATATCCGCACGTTCTTCTAAAAGTGCAACTTCCAATTCCTTGATGAATACGCCCTTGCCGCCAAAACTCGAAAGCGACTTGTCCAAACGGCGGTCACCTTCCGTCGTCATGGAGACAAGTTCATAAGACAACTCCACATTCTGCGCAGAATTCGCCGCAACAATAGCATCGGCGGCCATCGTCGTCTGGGCTAAAGCCAAAGCACTTTTGCGAGTCGCAATACGAAGTTTCATTGTCGCCCCCTAATTGCATTCACGAAGACATTTCAAATACGTCAACACGTCTTCGGCTGAATTCGAGTCTTTTACTTTGTACAAGTAGTCATTCGCCATCTTTTTAGCAAACCGTTCGTACATCATCTGAATGCGTTTCTTGTCCGCATCGGACACTTCCGGAAGCGAGCGCAGCAATTTCTCCGACTCTTCATTTGCAGTCGCCACCATCTTTTCCGCAAAGACGTGAATGCTCTTCGCGATATCGTCCATACGATACCACTGCATAAAATCTTCGATACCTTCTTGCAAAATCTTTTGTGCCGCTTCGAGTTCAATCATTCTCAAACGACGGTTTTCAGACACAATTTGTTCCAAATCATCGACACAAACATATTGCACACCGGGCAAGTCCCCGATTGAAGGTTCCGCATTACGCGGGTTCGCAAGATCAACGACGAGACGTTTCGAAGAGGCCATCGCAGCAGACGAAACTTCACTGGGGCCTTCGCGATGCTCTGGATGACACAGAGCAATCGCTTTTTCAAATTCATCCTTCGTGATAATCGGTTCCTGACTTGCGCTGCAAAGAATCAGCACATCGCTCTTTCCCACGACACTGTAGCGGTCTTCAAAACGAACCGGAGTCAAGACATCACCAAACTTTTCGGCATTCGCAAACGTCTTACTGCTCGCAAAAATCTTGGTCGTATTCTCTTGTACGTACTTCAGCATCAGCGAACCCATTTCGCCGAGACCTACAATATAAACCGTGCGATTTTCAAGGTCGTCAAATGTCTTTTGGACCTGCTTCATCGCCAAGAATGGGATATTGCAACTGAGCTTGCTCAGGTTCGTTTCGGTCTTGATACGCTTAGTCGTGTGGATTGCACTTTGAAAAAGTTTGTTCAAGCTATTGCCAGTCGCCTTGAGCTGGTGTGCCGTTTCATAAGCACGGTCAATCTGATGCAGAATTTGGTCTTCACCAATAGCCACAGAATCAAGCCCGGCACACACATTCAACACATGATGGACAACATCCTCGCCCGTTTTCGTGTAGAAGAACTTTGCAAAGTCGTCATAGTTCTGATGCGCAAGGCCACAAACATAACGAACCAACTCCGCAGTATCCAGGTCGCGGTCGCACGCCACATAGACTTCGGTGCGATTGCATGTGGCAAGAATCAAAAGTTCGTCAAACGGAGAGTGACTCAACGCCTCGGTCTTGACGTCCATCGGGATGTAAAACTTTTCGCGGATTGCGATTTCGGCCACCTTGTGGCTCATTCCTGCCATGTAAATCTTGCGCATGATTCAAAGATAGAAAATCGACCATTCCTATTCATCAAAATAAGAAACCAGCATCCATTTTTAAGCAAAAAACATCTTTTTATGGTTTTATTCCATTATTTTATTTATATTAAGTGCAGTTTTTATCATATTCGAGAACCACATTAAATGATTAAAAGAACCTTAATTGCTGCAATTATTTCGTTATTTTTCGTTTCGCACGCAAACGCATGGGAGAACACCAACGAAACGCAGATTGCAAAATCTGACGTGAGCATGGTTAAAGCAGTCGAACAGAAAGACACGCTAAAACACCATAGCATTTCAGTTTCATACGGAATTTTCGCAATTACTGATTTTGCCGCAGCAGGAGCATCTGCTTCCGTAAGTATTTTTTCTTTAGGGACACAAAAGGTATCCACATCCATACCTGGCGCATTTTCTATAGATTACGGCTACAAGTTTAACGAAGTTGTGGAATCGGGACTTGTCTTTAACTATGCACATTCAATAGAAGATTGGTCCGTATATACAATCATGCCAAAAATCAAGTTGAATATCAATTACGGAGGCTTTGTAAACCCATTCGTTGAATTGGACGGAGGCATATCCATCATGGATAAAGGAGTGATTCCCATGTTTCACCTCACTTTTTTGGGGCTTGAATTTGGGAAAACTATTCCACTTACTCTCGGATTGTTATCTTTTGGCCAACGAGGAATATTTTATATCGGTTTAGGTCACAGATTCTAAAAAGATGAAACACATATTACGCTCCATACTCTCATTCTTGGTTCGTTTTATCCCAATAAAACAAAATATCATACTTTTCGAATCTTATCCGGAATTAGGAGGATCCCCATGGATGATTTACCAAGAACTGATAAGACGCGGATACGACAAAAAATACAAATTAGTTTGGGTTGTTGGAAATTCATTTGAACCTCCGCCCAATATTAAGACCGTTTCACTATTCGGGAAAGGGTTCAAATACTATACACGCAAACTTCTATACCTTATTCCCGCAAAGGCTATTATTGACAGCAACATTTATATACTGAAAATACATCCAAAAACATTTCGTCTTTATACGCAGCATGGAGCACCCTTAAAAGACTGGAAATTTTATTCAAAAAAAATAGGAAACGTTGACGCGATTTTAACTTTATCAAAAGCAACAGAAACCATAGACACTAATCTTTACCCTAATGCAACAGGGCGTTTTTTCACTCTTGGTTACCCATCAAACGACCAGCTTTTTTTAGACATAGACTTGTATAAAAATGGTTTTCTCCCTGAAATCACAAAGACTTCACAAAAGTTTGATAAAATCATTGGTTGGCTCCCCACATATAGGCAACACAAATCTGGAGGAAATAAAGGTTCTGATTACGTTTTCCCGTTTGGTATTCCACTCTTAAAAGAAAAAGAAGATTTCGAAAGTTTAAACACTTTATTAAAAGAACATAATATTTTATTAGCAATTCAGATGCACCATTCTCAAAAGAAAAACTTTCCTGAGCAGAAATTTTCTAATATAGTTCTTATTCACGATTCAGACAAACGAAAATTCAACGTATCCACAATGAATCTCATGCATTGTTTTGACGCTTTAATAACAGATTACTCAGCCGCTTATCATGAGTACATTTTATTGGATAGACCCATCGCTTTAAGCATTGACGATTATGAAGTATATTCAAAAAAACCAGGATTTTGCATAGACTACTTTGAATGGATTAAGGGAGTATATCTCAAAAATGTGTCTGACTTGAAATATTTTATAGAAGAAGTTGCCAACGGGATCGATTCTGCAAAAAGAGAACGTCAAAAAACAATGCACCGCATTCACAAATATGTGGATAACAAATCGACACAACGCGTTGTTGATTTCCTTATTGAGAAAGCAAAATTATAGCAAGCAATAAAAAGCCATAAAATAACATTCAAAAACGTATAGTTACGGATTACACCCTACGCAAAAAATTCAAAGCTTGTTTTCTTAAGCTCACGCACAGAAGATAGCACGACATAATCGACGGGAGTCGATTGCAGTTCGTTTAAAGATTTCACGCAGTCCGCGATATATTGGTCAAGTTGGTCCGCAGAATTTGCATGCATCATCGCATACAAATTGTACGGAAATCCTTCAAATGTTGGACGCTCGTAACAATGAGAAATATAATGCTTTTTTGCAAGAACAAGAGCTTTACTGGATTTTTCACCTTTCGTGCAACGCACTTCAAGGTCAGAATGACGCAGGGTTGATGAACTCGTCAAGCCATTTTCGTCTAAACGAAAACAGACCATCGCATTAAATGCAAAGCCCGCATTTTGGTGGCGGAGAATTGCACCAAAGCGGCGCATTCTTTTTGACGCAAGGTCTTCACGAAGTTCATCACAAGAAACGCCCCAGTCCTTGAACGGAGTAAGCGTATGCGGAAGATCCCCACATGCAACGCGAATACGTGACTTGTCCGCATCTGTCAATGCGCCCGCTGGAGATTGCTTCACCTTCGGTTCGCAATGACAAACTTCGCGACTCTCGCCTCGTTCACCATCATTTTTTTTGCAATCACTGTCTACTGGAGCTTCAACCTTCATCACCGTATTGATTTTATATTTCTTGGTGGCGGAGAGCACATGAACGTCGTGCAATTTCGTTTTTGCACAAACACGTTCCACAACCGTCTCAATAGCCGCCTCATTTTCAGCAATGACGGTAAACCAAACGTTGTATTCGTGACTGCGGATGTAATTGTGCGTAATCGCGGGTTCGCCCATCACGACCGTGGCAAACTTTTCCATCGGAGTTTCATCGTGCGATTCAGTCGAAAAATCTTGTGACGACGTCGGCACCTTCCCTGCGCAAAGTCTCGAAATGAAGCCTAACTTCTTGGAATCATACACGCCACCGATACGGCGAATCACACCCGAAGCACGCCGCATTTCAACAGCATCAAAAACTTCTTGTTCTGACACAACAGAGTTCGCGCATTTTTTGTCGGCATCGATTTCGCCATCACAATTCAACATTTCCGCAAGCGTTTTATACGGGCGTTCCACCAGCGGAAAACCGTCTTGAATCAAATCGAGAATTTGCTGTTCAAGTTCCGACATAAGCATCTGTTAACGCACTGGATCCTTCGACTCCGTTACACTCCGCTCAGGATGACATGCTCTAAGTTCCAAGCTCTACCAACTAAGCTCTCACAGCCCAATTTCTTCATCCGTCAAATAGCAGGCCGGATCTTCGGCCCAGAAGTCGCCTGTCACCGCCTCGGCACGCGTGCGGAAGTTGCCATTGCACAAATTCAGGAAAGCGCACTTCGGACAACGTCCCTTCAAAAGCGGTTTACGGTCCTTGAGTCCCGCCATAATCGGGTTCGACAAGTCCGTCCAAATATCGCCAAAGCTACGCTCGCGAACGTTCCCAAGCGTAATATATTGCGTAAACTGGTCCGGATGCACGTTGCCGACGCTATCGATATTGCCAAACGCCATACCACTGCGGTTTCCGCCGTTGCGCTGAATCAGCTCCAAAACCTTTTCTGCAAGCGCCGGGTCTTCACGTTTCATGCGCTGGTACAGATAAACGGCATCCGCATGGTTATCGACAGTCAAGATTTCCTTGTTCACGCCACGTTTCTTGAAGTCCAAAGTGCGATCAATAATCAAGTCCATCGCCTTGCGGCTTTCTTCGTGATTCAAGTCATTTGCAACCATCGCAGAGCCACGACCGCTATAAACCAAGTGATAGAAGCACACGCGGTCAATGTTCTCGGCTTCGAGCAAATCGAAAATTGCATTCAGGTCCTGCACGTTGTAACGTGTAATCGTGAAGCGCAGCCCGACCTTCTGGCCCGTCGCCACGCAGTTGCGGATACCGCGCAAAGCCAGCTGGTACGCGCCCGGTTTACCGCGGAACTTGTCGTGAGTTTCTTCACAACCGTCCAAGCTGATGCCCACATAGCCTACGCCCATCGCCTTAAGTTTCTGAGCTACATCAGGCGTAATGCAGGTGCCGTTCGTCGAAATCGTCGGGCGGATACCCTTGCTTGCCGCGTAGTTTGCAAGTTCAAAAAAATCCGGGCGCAAAAGCGGTTCGCCACCGCTGAACAAAAGCACCGGCACATTGAATTCCGCCAGTTGATCAATAAGCTTGATGCCCTCTTCGTGCGATAGTTCGTTCTGGTACTTAATCGCCTCGGAACGCGCATAGCAATGCACGCACTTCAAGTTGCAAGTCTTCGTGCAGTTCCAAACAACCACGGGACCGCGCCCCGCGCCCACGCCATTTTTTGCAGCATGAGCATGAGGTTCGTAACGGAGAGAATCCCCAAAATTCGGGGCATCCATCAAAAGCTTAGTGATACTGATCATGCGCCCAAATTTAGAAAAATATTCTCAATATCAGAAGAATACCCCATAATTAGGACGCGAGTTCATATTGCGACCTTTGGCATCGAACTTGGGGGCAATTTTTTTCTTCAACGGCGCCGGGGCAATCGTCTTGCGGATTCCGCTTTTCCCATCACCAGCACCGTCCCTACCATTTACATTGAGCAAAACCTTATCATAATATTCATTGGCGAAATAGAAATTAGCAAGATATAAATTCTGCACTTCAGGATAAACTTGTTGATAGGATTTATTTTCTATCAATCCATAAAAGACTCTATAGTTGTCATTATAGAAGTATTGGCAGTTCATGTACAGACCACTGATAGTGTGTCCGTTTCCATAGATAATTCCAGCGAAAATATTTTTGTAATTCATTGGATTCCAATCAATATAATTGGCGTTATTCATATCTTCGTTCACAACAATATCGTTCATAATCTTGATGCAGGCTTTTATCGGCGGTTTTTCGCTTAACACGCTGTTTGCAATTTCGTCAAAATAGAACAATTCATGAACATTTTTAACAAGATAACATCCATCTGCATCTGTCTCAGGTTTTTACGGAGCATAAGTCCATTCAGCCTTCAGCTTGATTTCATCCTGTTTCGAATCAACAAAATAAGTTCGGTCATAATCGCCAGGTTCTTTCAATGATGCGGTATTCGCACCATTCCAGCCCAAGAAAAGGAATTCTTCACGTGTCGGGCTTTTAAGCGTAATCATGTCACCACTCAAGGCTTTGTCCGGATTCTTCACATCGCCCATTGTGCCGCCGACCAAATCGTACGAGATCTTGATTTCACGGGCACTCCATTTGGCATAAAGAACGATATCTTCGGTGTTTCCCGTGGGCAGTTCAGTCACTGCAGTCGTAAAGGCAGAATCCGAGTACCACCCCACAAAAGTTTTCCCACTCTTAGTGGGTTGCTTCAGCACAAACGTTGCAGAATCCGCATAACGGTAAACCGGATTCCGATTCAACACAGAAGAATAAGAGCCATCATTCACATAAGTGATGGAATATCCTTTTTTCCACTTGACAAAAAACTTCTTATTTCCTTTATCCGTAGCAAGGATTTTTTCTACCGGTGTTGCAAAGTTTGAATAGGCAAACCAACCTTCAAAAGCATCGCCATCCTTTGATGCAGGCGTCAACAGCACTTCTTGTTCAGGCTTGTAATAGCTCGGATTAACAGAGTCATTGACGCCACCGGCCAAATCATACGCAATATCGTAATACACGCCTTTCAATTTCGGATAAGCGTCCTTCCCGACCTCCTGCGTCCAGATGGGGCTACTAGAGCCCTTCACGAGTTTTTCAAGAACAGTTCCATCGGAAAAAGCGGTAGCAGAAGCCGCACTCGCTTCAAACTCGTCATTGGTATAGGTATCAAGGTAAAAAGTAGTTACCGCATTATAATTATTGTTATAAGTGTTGGCTGCACGAGGGGCTTTGCTTATCGGAGCATCAAGAGTGACTTCCGTGCAAAAGTCTTGTTGACGACGATATCATTTTCGATGGAAACACAAATTTGTTTATTTTCTCGCATTAAACTATCAGAGGCTTTCACAGCACCGTAGAGTTCAGCTGCATCGTGAACCAGCATACATCCCGACTCGTTCTGTTGAGGGATTTTCGCCTTCACACCCCAGCGAGCATAGAGAGACAGTCTTCCTTTTTGGGGGCGGGTGAGAGAAATGACAGGATCCGTATAGGTGATTGCTTTATTATCGTAAGGAGATGAATCAAAAAACCAGCCCAGAAAGTCTGCACCGTCTTTAGTGGGCGGGAAAAAATCAATCGAAGGATAATCCGAGCGAGTGCTATATAAATAAGAAGATAAGTTTTCAGGATTGTTCTTTCCACCCTGCAAATCGTAATCAATATAAATCGTATCCCCAACTACGGCAAAAGCGTTCCCAACAATCAGCAAGCCCAAAAAGAGCATAAAAAAACTTCGACATATTCTCTCCCTTGATATAAAACAATCATCCACTCGCTCATCAATACACATATAAATCCAGCCTAGAACTGGATTTATCCATGCTTTTTTAAACATGTTTTTTAAAATTAACGAGACCGCGATTATTATGCTACAGCAATAGCTTTATATGCTACGATGTAGATCAATCCGCATTCTGTTGCAGAACATTTTCGATTTAGAAGATCACTTTAAAAGTTTAAAAAACTCGCTAAACTTCACGGCTTTTAAAACTTCGACTTCTATTCCGCGGCGTCAAATGACGTAGCACTTTTTTATTCCCGGCATGCACGGGCATGACTTTCTGGGTTGCAGAAAGGGAATCTTCTATTCTGTTTTCGCCAAGAGGACGAAATTGTCCCGTTAAGAGATTGTGGTCAATCGCCATAGGAGCTCCTAATGTTTTTGATGGTGATATAGGCAATATATATAATTTTTTTGATTACAAAGTTAAATCCGGGGGAATCACTTGCCAAAGCTCCCCACATTTCATATATTTTTGGCATGAAATTCGTAGCAAGCATCAACTTCTGGTGGTGGCAGGCCCAATAAACGGAGCCTGGTATTTTTGGTACGGTTTTCAAAAGAAGCAGGCTCCTCAAAGGGAGCCAATTTTTTTGCAAAAAATTTGGAAACCCGGCAAAGAACCTGAAACTGACGCAAACTACAACAAAGAAAGGAAAATAAAATGAGAAACTCGCTCAAACTCGACGGCCCGGTCAAGACTTACCTCGAAGAAAACGAACTCCCGAAGGCATGGTACAACGTGCGTGCCGACATGAAGAAAAAGCCCGCACCGCTCCTGAACCCGGGTACCGGCAAGCCCGTGACTTTCGAAGACCTGCAGCCCGTGTTCTGCGACGAGCTCATCAAGCAGGAACTCGACAACGACACCCGCTTCTTCGAAATTCCCGAAGACATTCTCACGTTCTACAAGATGTACCGTCCGTCGCCGCTGGTCCGCGCCTACTTCCTCGAACAGGCCCTCGGCACTCCGGCCCACATCTACTACAAGTTCGAAGGCAACAACACCTCGGGTTCCCACAAGCTCAACTCCGCCATCGCCCAGGCCTACTACGCCAAGAAGCAAGGCCTCAAGGGTGTGACCACCGAAACGGGTGCCGGCCAGTGGGGCACCGCCCTCTCGATGGCATCGGCCTTCTTCGGCATTGACTGCCAGGTCTATATGGTGAAGGTTTCTTACGAACAGAAGCCGTTCCGCCGCGAAGTCATGCGCACCTACGGTGCAAGCGTCACCCCGTCGCCTTCCATGACCACCGAAATCGGCAAGAAAATCAACGCCGAATTCCCGGGCACCACCGGAAGCCTCGGTTGCGCCATCTCCGAAGCCGTGGAAGCAGCCGTGAAGCAGCCGGGTTACCGCTACGTTCTCGGTTCCGTGCTGAACCAGGTGCTGCTGCACCAGTCCGTCATCGGTCTCGAGACGAAGGCTGCCCTCGACAAGATTGGCGTGAAGGCCGACCTCATCATCGGTTGCGCCGGCGGTGGTTCCAACCTCGGTGGTCTCGTGAGCCCGTTCGTCGGCGAAAAGCTCCGTGGCGAAGCCGACTACGATATTCTCGCTGTGGAACCGGCAAGCTGCCCGAGTTTCACTCGCGGTAAGTACGCCTACGACTTCTGCGATACCGGTAAGGTTTGCCCGCTGGCCAAGATGTACACTCTCGGCTCTAGCTTCATTCCGTCTGCCAACCACGCCGGAGGACTGCGCTACCATGGCATGAGCAGCATCCTCTCCGAGCTCTACGACCAGAAGGTGATTCGCGCAACGTCCGTCGAGCAGACGAAGGTGTTCGAAGCCGCCAAGCTCTTCGCCCAGACCGAAGGCATCCTCCCGGCTCCGGAATCCAGCCACGCTATCCGCGCTACCATCGACGAAGCCCTCAAGTGCAAGGAAAACGGCCAGGCCAAGAACATCGTGTTCGGTCTCACCGGCACGGGTTACTTCGACATGGTTGCCTACCAGAAGTTCAACGACGGCGAAATGAGCGACTACATCCCGACGGATGAAGACATCGCGAAGAGCCTCGCCCAGCTTCCGAAGGTGTAACGAAACTTGGCAACTCTGTTGCCTTAGTTGAGTTATCCTGAGGCGAAGTCGAAGGATCCAAAAATTTAAACAGAAACGCTCAGCACATCGCTGGGCGTTTTTCTAAATTCTAGACATCAAATTAGAGCTCCGCGACGCGTCAATCGCATCACATCAGTTCATAAACCTGGTTATTTCACATTATGATCATTTGTCCTCATTGTGGCGCTGAACTTAAAAAAGGCGCAAAGTTCTGCCCCCACTGCGGGAGCGACAAGAACACCGGTTGGAAAGAAGGCGCCGAATATAGCGACCTTGACCTCCCCGACTACGAAGAAATTTTGGAAAACGAATTCGGTGACGATCCAAATAGTCCCTACGCCAAAAAGAAAAACGCAAACCCGTTCGGCATTATTGTAGCAACCATTGTCATCATTGCGTTTGTAACAGCTATGATTTTGTAAGCCGCATAGGCATTCCGAAAATATCACGCCTCAAGCGTTTCTTTGAGATTCTTGAGGCTCGCTTCGGCTTCGGTAAAATCGTAATCGTCCACTTGATTGTGCAATTTCTGCAAAATTGTCTCCTGCTCCTGCGAGAACATGATTTCTTCAAGCGATTCCAGAATGCGTTTGCAAAGCGTCGAAGAACAAGATTCAACCGCAGGCCTGAGTTCTTCAATCGCCTGTTTCAATTTTTCATTCGCTTCCGGATCGATATGCTTGATAACGACAGCCGCATTGGACTGTTCCGACGCAATGTTCTGCATGACAATCTTTAAATCATCAATAAGTTCTTCGAGAGCTTTCTCGAACGCCAAAAAGTCAGTATAATTGCGTTCCTTTTTCAGCAAGGAATTTTCAAGGATGAGCCCAAGCGTCTGAACGTGATACGAACCGATCGTTCCGCACAAGCCCTTGATTGTATGGACGTTTCGAGCCAGTTCATCAAATTCGGAATTTTCAAAAGCTGTTTTCAACTTCTGTATCTTGCCGTCGTAATCACGGACAAAGCCCTGCAAAATCTTGAAATACAAGTTGCGGTTGTCGTTCGAATGATACAGCCCCGCCGCGGCATCGAAATGCCGAACTTTCTGGAACAGCGTAACGGTGTTGTCATCGCTACTGACTGGTTGCGATTCAGGTTCATCAGTTGTCTGTACAATAGGAGTCTTGTCGGCAAGCGGCAAGTACTTTGCCAGTTCGCTAAACAGCAGTTTCGGGTCAATCGGCTTTGCGATGTAAGAGTTCATGCCCGCATTGATACAATCGTCGCGATCTTTTTGGAAAGCCCTTGCGCTCATGGCAATAATCGGCACATTCTTGAAATATTCATCCGGACGCTTACGAATTTCAGCAGTGGCGTCGAGACCGTTCATGACAGGCATCTGGATATCCATCAAGACCAAGTCAAACGCATTTTTCTTGAGAAGTTCCAGCGCTATTTTACCGTCATTAGCAACCATCGTGGTAAGCCCCACGCTATTCAAAAGCGACACGGCCAACTCCTGATTCATTTCGTTGTCTTCAACGAGGAGAATCTTGGCCTCTTTAAAGAACACTTTATTCTTCTCGGTCTTGACGGTCTTTTGATACGTGAGTTTTTCACCGATGGATTCTTGCATGGCACTAAGCAAGGAACTTATCTGCAGCGGCTTCGACACACAACTATTGAATCCCATTTCTTCAGCAAGGTGGTAATTTCGTTCATCAAAATGGATGGGATGCATCAAGATTTTTGGAATCTTTTTCATCTTGATCGGAAGACCTTGCACAAAATCAAAGCCATTCAGAATCGGCATCTCGTAATCGACAATAAAGAGGTCATAAGGCGTCTCGCCCGCTTCGTCATGAGCTTGAATCAAGTCCAAAGCCTCGTCAACAGAGCCGGCCTCCTCGACCACGCAGCGCAATTTCGTCAAGTAGTGGCGCAGAACCTCACGCAGTTTTCCGCAATCATCCACCAGCAAGACATTCTTGTTCCGGAACAGAGAAACAGATTTCCACTTGGGAACACTTGCCTGCTGAGCAATCGGGAGCATCAAAGAGAAATAGAACCTAGAGCCTTTTCCGTATTCGCTTTCCACTTGAAGTTCACCGCCCATGAGTTCTACAAGCGATTTCGAAATTACAAGCCCGAGCCCAGTTCCTCCGTACTTGCGTGTAATCGAGCCATCGGCCTGCGTAAACGCGGTAAAGAGGACGTTCAACTGATCGTTCGTCATACCGATACCCGTATCGATGACACTGAACGAAAGCTTTACGTTATTTCCAATAACCTGTTCCTGCTTGATTTGCAGCGTTATGCTACCGCTTTCCGTAAACTTGGTTGCATTATTGATCAAGTTCGTAAAGATTTGGGACAAGCGAAGCGGGTCACCCATCAAGATTTCAGGGATTTCAGGATCCATATCGACAATCAATTCGATAGGTCTCTGCGCAATTCGAACCTCGGCAAGCGTCGTGACTTCGTTGATGACATCTTGCAAAATGAGTTGTGTAATTTCGAGTTCCTGCTTCTTGGCTTCGATTTTCGAGAAGTCCAAGATGCTGTTGATAATCCTCAAAAGCGACGTTGCCGCATGGCTGATGCGTTCAATAAACCCTTGCTGTCGTTCATCCAACTTCGTTTCTTGAATCAGATGCGCCATGCCGATAATCGCATTCATCGGCGTCCTGATTTCGTGGCTCATGTTGGCAAGGAACTCGCTCTTGGCTTGCGTTGCCTGTTCTGCGATTTCTCGAGCTGCGACAACTTCCGAAATATCAATCATCGAAAGCATGTAGCCGACAATGGAATCCTGGACCTTGAGCGTACAGGCTTCGCCACGGAACCACGTTTCCGTATGCGAATCCAAAGTCTGGAGCATGAACGTGTCTTTCCAAACAACTTGTTCGTCAAATGTTTTCTGCAGGGATTTGACAACATCTTCCGGCATTCCACATTTGGGCAATTTTTCAAGCGATTGTCCAATGACATCTTTCCAATCCATCACAAGATAATCGGCCAGTTGCTTGGACATATACTTGACTTTGCGGTTCTTGTCAAAGATGACGAGAATGGAATTACCCGCCGAAAGCATAATCGTATCGAGAATCGTATCTTTCTGGATGCCGCTCGTTTCATCGGAAATGAGGAACAGATAACGTATAGAGCCATCATCCTCGACTAAGAACTGGAATATGACTTTCCACCAAGCGTCTTCACCCGTACAGCTCCTGACCGGTATGATGATTTGTCGTTCACTAGCGTGCATTTTGCCGCCCTTCGAAACTTTATAGACAAACTTTTTAAACTGTTCCGAACGGAAGAATTTCCATAAGATTTCGCCACGGACATCTTCGCCGTTGTTAAAAAATTCTGCAATATATGCACTGGCATGGAGAATGTCAAACGTTTCGTTTGTAAGAATTATCCTAAAGTTATCGCTCCCCAAAAGTGTCTCGAACATGGTACTGGAGCTCACGCTATCGTTCAAATCTTTCTGGATAAAGAACTTGAACAAGAAATGCACAATAAGCGCCGTAAGAGCCACAAGGGCAAGCACGACAAGCGCCACCACGAATATAATGGCATGCATGTTTTCTTGGACCTTGGCCACCACCTTATTCTTCTGAATCACATGAATTATGTAGCACGGTGCATTCTTTAACGAAGTCACCAAGAAAATCAGTTTGCGATTTTCCACATCCGTCTTTTCAAAACGCGTCACGCCACCGGCAGTCAATTTACCACGTTTGATATTGTCCTGCACCATGCTCAAAAGATTCGCAACCGAATCCATCACGATTTTATGGAGGTTCGTCTCGTACGGGAAATACGTAAACAAGCTGTCGTTCTCGGAACTCACGAGCATCGTGATGCCGCCTTCGGTCTTTGCAAAATCTCCCATCAGCTGGCGAACTTTTTGCAAGTCGATATCTTCAGCGACAGCCCCCATGAATTTTTCATTTTTATCCCACAACGGATACGAATACGTCAAGACGCGCTTTTTGGCCTTCTCGTTTATTTCGGGACCCGTGATAGCAAGTCCTTTGCTTCGTGACGCTTCGAGATACCACGTCTTTGTCCTAAATTCCTTTTTATCTTCGTCAAGTTTGAAGTCCCTCGCCGAAATGTATTTGCCGCTCATGTTGCCGTAATACGTATCGACAATATACGGAGACGACATGAGGTTCTTTTTCAGGACCTTTTTTATTTCACTTTCCTTGGTGTACTGGATAATTTCCGGGATAGGCTTGAACTGCTTTTCCAACTTAGAGAAAAACAGTTCCATGTCAATGACAACTTTATCCTGAAATTTCACTTCGGACGAACTGTACGAAGCCGAAATCAATGTTGACTTTAGATAATATGAGAAAACTAGTACCAACGCGATGGTAAACACAAGCATCGGTATGGTATAGACAATCGAAATGCGCCAGCTGAGATGTCGGCGTTTCTCATTTAGCGGACTGTGATGTGTCAAGCCGTATTATCCTCGGAAGCCTTATCTTTAAATTGTTCATAAATATCCGGCAACTGCTCCGAAATGGCGAGGAAAGCATCGACAACGTCCGGGTCGAACTGCGTCCCGCGACCTTTGATGATTTCCTGAACAGCCACCTTGTGCGGATACGGGTCTTTATACGGTCTTTTCGACACAAGGGCGTCATAGACATCAGCGACAGCCATGATACGCGCCCCAATAGGGATATCGTCAGCCTTCTTGTGGTTCGGGTATCCTTCGCCATTCCAGTATTCGTGGTGTCCCAGAGCCATATCCGCAGCAATTTTCACCATCGGGCTGTCGTGCAATTCCTTGGTCGCCTCGAGCAAGACATCATAACCCATCTGCGGGTGCTGCATCATGATTTGGCGTTCGTCATGCGTGAGGCTCCCCGGCTTACGCAAGATGCGGTCGTGGATGCCCACCTTGCCAATATCGTGAAGCGGAGCCGCCGTAGCAAGATTTTCGATGTATTCTGGAGTTATGACATTTTCAAACTTTGGATTGTGCTGGAGTTTTTCAGCCACAAGTTGCACGATAATCTGCGTGCGTTTAATATGCTCTCCCGTCTCCGGATCGCGGTATTCCGCAAGGGCACCTAGACTTGTCAACATGACCTTCAACGTCTTACGCAAGTCCGCAGTCTTTTCGTCCACAAGATCATGCAGGTGGTCGCGCTGGAGTTTCAGTTGAAGTTGGTTTTTTATGCGGAGTTTAACCAGCTCCGGAGAAAAAGGCTTGGTGATGTAATCAACAGCACCCAAGTCCAGTCCAGTCTGTTCACTAACGCTGTCGGCTTTAGCCGTCAAAAAGATAACCGGGATTCCTTGCAGAATATCCTTTTGTCGCATAATTCTCAAGGTCTCGTAACCATCCATTTCAGGCATCATCACATCGAGCAAAATCAAGTCGGGTTTGATTCTTTCCGTGAGTTCAATAGCCTTCTTTCCATTCAGCGCTACACAAACATCATAGTCATTCGACAATATCCCTTCAAGCACCTCGATATTCGTCTTGGTGTCGTCAACAACTAAAATTTTCAAACGGACATTTTCCATGGTTATAATATACGCTATAAATTGAAATATAACAACAGATTTTGCTTTAACTAAAAATATAAGCCATACTTGCTTTTTATGGACTTTTTTTCAAGACTTTAACTCCCCTTTTTGTGATTTTCAGCATAGTTAAAAGTATATTTATTTTGGTTAGTAGTTACTAGTTATTAGCAAATAATTACTAGTTAAAAGATATAGTTGTTTGGAAACGGGTCGTTAGCAAGGAGACCGCATGAAGCGTTTTTTATCATTGACAGCTCTATTAGCACTAGGCGCACAGGCCCAGGATATCGTCGATAAGACCCCTTTCTGGGCGGCTTTTGACGACCTTGAGCCCGCCGGCATCAACGACCTCTATAATGATTTGAACCTTCCGGACACCATGAAAAAATACGGTCCGTTCCCGGTCACCTGGGAAAGTTCCAACACGCTCTTTTTGGGGCACGACGGACGCATCAACGGGCGTTTTGTGGGCGAAAACAAGGAAGTGACCCTTACCGCAACGCTATACGACAACCAAAGTGTCCCCCCACGAGCCGAAAAAAAGGATTTCAAGGTTTCTATCCACGGTTTTGAGCCATACTCCAACTACCTGTTCGCATATTTCCCGGCAAACAACAACGAAAACATTTATTATGCGCTGAGCAACGACGGTTACAACTTCACCCCGATGAACAACGGCAAACGAGTCGTGGCCGCCGATACGGTAAGCATCAAGAAAGGGCTCCGCGACCCGCACGTGCTACGTGCGCCGGACGGCTGGTTCTACATGGTCAACACCGACATGAAGAGCGCCGAAGGCTGGGCAAGCAACCGCGGCATGGTACTCATGAAATCGCGTGACCTCATCAACTGGAAGCACAGCACGGTGCACTTCCCGGACAAGTACAAGGGCAAGAACTTCGCCAACGTGACACGCGTATGGGCCCCCGAAACCATCTGGGACGAAAATCACGTGAACAAGGACGGCAGCAAAGGCAGGCCGCTCGTTTATTACTCGCTGTTGACCAACGACGGTACCATCGCATACGATAAAGTATTCTTCAACTACGCCAATGAGGACTTTACCGACCTCGAAGGTGACCCGATCCATTTCTTTGACCGCGGTAAATCGACCATCGACATGGACATCGTCTATAACCCGGTCGACAAGTTATACCACGCGTTCTATAAAAATGAAGGTGACGGGGGCATTTGCAAGGTTCAAGCACAAACCCTCACGTCTGAAAACGGAACAAAGGGGCCGACCTGGTACAACCGGACCGGCGCTCTCCAGCAGACCACCGAAGCCGTCGAAGGTGCCGGCGTATTCAAGCTCATCAACCAGAACTCGTGGGTGCTGATGTACGACTGCTACAACAACGGGCATTACCAGTTCACAAGCAGTTCCGACCTTAAAACATTTAAATTTGTTCAGAACACCGAGACAAAAGGGGCGTTTACGCCTCGCCATGGCACGGTTCTCCCGCTTACCGCGCAAGAAACCGCGGCACTCATGAAAGCGTTCCCTACCCCGGAATTTGAGCCTAAGGTAATCGACATTCCCGATTCCATCGGCGTATGCGACGGCAAGAAAGTTGTAGGTCCGTGTTCGCAGACCAAGATTATCCCATACGTGAAAGTCGGCGACGGCGAATGGAACGAAACGACCGATTTGAACGTCAAAAAAGGCGCGACCATCACGTTTGGCCCGCACCCGTGGGACGGCAAAATCTGGAGCTGGGAAGGCCCGGACAAATTCAAATCGACCACCCGTGAAAACACGCTCAAGAACGTCGATGGCAGCAAGAGCGGTTATTACACCATCACTTATACAAACGAAACCGGCTGCAAGAGCGTCGCCAAAATCAAGATGGTCGTCGATGATCCGGACAAGCCATATGTCGAGCCAGATACTATAAGAACAAGCATAAACAGCCGCAAAATGCGCGAGAACAGCAAGAATTTGCGTCTGAAGCGCGACCCCGTCTATTTCGACTTGTTGGGCAACAGGCTCAAAGGCAAGCCGCGTAACGGGATGTATGTTATCAAGTGACGCGAACGCGTCATCCTGAACGAAGTGAAGGATCCAGTAAAAATTAGAACCCTGCGACTACCCTATTCAACTTTATAAACGCATTCACGGGGTCGGCGTAATTCCAAACGCCGCCAAGCGATGCCACGCCCGCAGGGGACTTTTTCTTGAAATCTTCGATAGTATCCGTATCGACGCCACCCCATAAGATAACAGGTATTTTCGCATTGGCGCTAAACGAAGCCCCAAGCGTTTCGACAGGTTCAATTGCCGAAAGCGGAAGCATTACCGGGCCGACAAGGGCGCCCGCTACCCAATCCGGGAGCAAAGCCGCCTCTTCGACACTTTTGCAATAAGCAATGCAGTTGATGCGTTTCCAGCTTTCGGGAACATCCCCCATGAAGCTTTGAGCATCGCACACGCAACCGCGCACATCCAGCTGTTCGGCCATATCCGGTGTTCCGCGCACCCAGATGCGGTCGCGCAGTTCCATCGGTAACGACAAAAGCCACCGTTCGTAATCATCAAACGTAGCGCGGGTATTTCCGCCACGCCCACGCTTGTCGAGAATCAAGCGTGTGAGTCCACGGCGAAACATCTCTTCGATATCGTCGAATTCTGCAGCAAAATTATCGGGACACGTTACAAGCCAAAGACGCATAAGTTAAAGAGTAGGTTGTAGAAGTTAGGGGTTAGGAGTTGCTAGAGCAGCTTTACCGTAGTTACAAGTTAGTAATAATTAGTTGGTAGAGCCTCCCCCGCTTTTCGCAATATTCCGCACTGTCGTTATAACACCAAGACAATCCATGAAGAGTATCCAAATCATCACGCTCCCATATTACACGATAATTCAGATTTTCCGCCATCCAGACTCGGCCACCAATTTCAACCGTCTTGTACGTCTGCGAATCACGTGAATCCACAAGAACACCGGTATGAGAATCCGCCGCAGACAGCGAATCGGAATCGGAGCACGCACAAATCGCGACCACGACAAAAGCAAGGCTCCAGAGCCATAAACAGATTCTCATAGATTTAAATATAATAAACATTTTTTATGGTTTTACATAAAATATTTTTTCTATATTAACGCGCAGATTGACGATTTGATGAACAAACCGCCACGTTCCACGAGGCCATTAGATGGATTTAAAAATACTCCCTCAGCCAGACGATGTTACGTGCGGACCCACTAGCCTACACGCTGTTTATACTTATCTTGGCTATAAAATTTCTTTAAACAAACTCATTTCTGAAATCGAATTTTTGGAAGAAGGTGGCACGCTTGGCGTGTTCCTCGGCATCGACGCTCTCAAGCGCGGATTCAAGGCGACAATTTATTCATACAATTTAAAACTGTTCGACCCCACTTGGAGTAAACTAAAAATGCCGGAGCTCCGCGAAAAGCTCGTAAAGCTCCACAAGGTCAAACACGCCCCAAAACTCAAAAAAGCAATCGACGCCTATATAAGATTTATCGACTTGGGCGGAACAGTCGCAACGGCAGACCTCCGCGCAAGCATGTTCGAAAGCTATTTCAAGCGAGGCATCCCGGTGCTCTGCGGCCTCAGCGCCACGTACCTTTACCGTTGCCCCCGCGAATACACGAACGAAAAAGACCAGTCCGTATTCGACGACATTCACGGCGACCCGATGGGGCATTTCGTGGTGCTTTACGGACTCGACGAAAAAAAGCAGTTCCTGGTCGCAGACCCGGACTGTACAAACCCCATGGCGAGCGGTCCTTATTATAAAGTAGATAAGTTCCGCCTAATCCATAGCATTCTGCTTGGCGTCATGACTTATGATGGAAACATTCTTGTTGTGGAGAAGAAATGATGAATAGTCCGGCACTGATGATTACCTGCGAACACGCGAGCAACGCTCTGCCGGATTTTGTCCTGCGCGCATTCCGCGAATACAACGTCCTCGAAGCAAGACGCCTCGGCAAGGAGACAAGCGACCTTTTCGGCATACCCGAAGAGATTCTCGCCTCCCACCGCGGTTACGACATTGGTGCATACAACGTTTATTCGAACCTAGTCAAACGTTTAAAGCCGGACTTCAACTGTCTAAGCACGTATTCACGCCTTGTCATTGACATGAACCGCAGCTTGACAAGCAAGAAGCTTTTCTCGGAATTCACCGTCAAGTTGCCAGAGCATCTCAAGGCTCACATGCTGAAAATTTGGCAGAAATACCGCGAAAAGATTGAGAAATTTGTAGCAAACAAGATTCCCGAAAAAGAACGCCAAAGCGAAAAAGAAGTCCCCCTCAAAGTTATCCACTTGGCAATCCATACCTTTACCCCGGTAATGAACGGAGTCGAGCGCGATGCCGACGTGGGGCTCCTTTACGATCCGAGCCGTCCTGCCGAAGCTAAAATTGCAGACATTCTCATCAAGAGCATTCACGAACGAGATTCGTCTATCCGAATCCGCAAGAATTACCCGTATCTGGGCAAATCCGACGGTCTTACAACAACGCTCCGCCAAGAGTTCGGCCAAGCCTATGCCGGGCTGGAAATCGAAGTAAACCAAAAGCTACTGGATTTTTAAACATTTTTCAAAAGTTTTAAATTCCAAGCCCTCAATCTTATTTAATTTTAAATGTGGATTTTTGCGCCTTTTGCGTACACATTACGCCCAAGGTGTATATGATCAGATTTTTTTCGAAAAAAACCTAAAAACTGGAGATATCCATGGCAAAAAAGATGATTGCGTGTGACGGTAACGAAGCCACCGCTAGCGTTGCGTTTGCAGTTAGCGAAGTCGCGGCAATTTACCCGATTACACCGTCTAGTCCTATGGCTGAGCACGCCGACAACTGGAGTGCTGCAGGCAAGAAGAATATTTGGGGACAGGTTCCCCGCGTGTTTGAAATGCAGTCCGAAGGTGGCGCTGCCGGTACCGTTCACGGTGCTTTGCAGGCCGGTGCTTTGACCACGACCTTCACCGCATCTCAGGGTCTTCTCTTGATGATCCCGAACATGTACAAGATTGCGGGCGAACTTACCCCCACGGTCTTCCACGTCACCGCACGCGCCCTCGCCATGCAGGGCCTTTCGATTTTCGGTGACCACTCCGACGTGATGGCTTGCCGCCAGACTGGCTTTGCCATGCTCGCCTCCAGCTGCGTGCAGGAATGCCAGGACCTCGCTCTCGTGGCCCACGCTTCCACTCTCGAAAGCCGCGTGCCGTTCATGCACTTCTTCGATGGTTTCCGAACCTCTCACGAAGTGATGAAGATCGAAGCTCTCGAAGACGGCGTCATCCGTAACGTCATCGACGAAAAGTATGTGAAGGCTTGCCGTGAACGCTGCCTCACCCCGGACCGCCCGACCATGCGCGGTACCGCCCAGAACCCGGACGTCTACTTCCAGGGCCGCGAAACGGTGAACCCGTTCTACCTGAAGGTTCCGGAAATTGTCCAGAAGTACATGGACAAGGTTGCTAGTTACACTGGCCGTCAGTACCACATCGTGGACTACGTCGGTGCCGCCGACGCTGACCGCGTGATCATTTCCATGGGTTCTTCGACCTGCACCATCGGTGACACCGTCAAGTACCTCAACTCCAAGGGCGAAAAGGTCGGTCTCGTCAACATCCGCCTCTACCGTCCGTTCCCGATGGAAGCCGTCGTTGCAGCCCTCCCGAAGACTGTCAAGAAGATTGCCGTCCTCGACCGCTGCAAGGAACCGGGTTCCGCTGGCGAACCGCTCTTCCAGGACGCCCTGACCGCAATCAGCGAAGCCGTGATGGCAGGCAAGATGGCTATGCCGAAGATGATCGGCGGCCGCTACGGTCTCTCTTCCAAGGAATTCACCCCGGCCATGGTCAAGGCCATCTACGA
>JAEEGK010005104.1_pt1 | contig 31802 bp, 27 predicted proteins | sample 8958771 | NCBI WGS metagenome assembly JAEEGK01 (sample SAMN16246547, study PRJNA631951) | gut metagenome | biome: gut microbiome; feature: rumen; material: SC-attached | host: Bos | place: Iran: Karaj | collected 2018-10
CGTCGAGCGGGTCCTGCAGGTTGACGGCACACAGGGCGTTCTCGATGACGGAGCCTTCCCGGAGCTCCAGGTATCCCTGCAGGTACCTGCCGTCCACCTGCTGCTGGTGCGCCGTGCTGTCGCCCCATACCTCGATGCCGGACCATAATTGTTCTTCAAACAAATCTGTATTGATTATTGCCCCATCAATAATTAGTTTCCCCCCTGGCTTAATCACGATTTTGGTTTCAGGATGCATTACAAGATGACATGTTAACACAAGTGTAGCACCCGTATCAATCACAAGATCTTGATAGAGTTTCATGTCAAAATCCCAAACTTGGTCATCTGTAATGACCAAAGGCACCTCTGATTTGTCAGAAGTGACATACTTCCTCACGGATGTCATGTTGAGAGAACGGTGCATCTGACCAGCTTGCATGGGACTAATGTATTTTTCACTATTGGTTCCCCCAACAATATTATTTGTCACCCCATCACCATTCAGAGAATAGGCATTAGTGTCGTAAATACACTGATGAGGACAATTGGATGAGTCCGGTAGTGAAACCAGAAAGACATCTTTTAAAAACTCTTCATCATTTTGGTCACAGATAGCTGATCCACCACCACCCTCATAGGTGTGGAGAAGACCCATTGAATGTGCGAATTCATGTGCCAACAACATGGATACAGCATAGTCACTTATCGGCGTCCAGTAATAAGAAAAAACACGAGAATTAGCATAAAAATCATTCCAACTTGGAAGATTAGCCGAGGCATGATTGTTCAAAGTGTCGTTGTTTCCAAACACAAAAATATTAATGTATCTTAGTCTTTCAGGATAATTTTCTTGGATGTAATTAAATACTTGATTGTAATTAATCCCCGCCTGTTGCGGATTCCACCAGTCCGTATTTTGATAAAAGTAAATTCTTTCTTCTCCAATGTCTCCAATAGAGAACCTGATCCTAGAGTCATAATTGGGCAACTCATCAACCCAATCTATTGGATCCGAAGGGGCATAACTGCTATAAAAACCATTAATCCATTGAAACATTCTTCGGATTCTATCAATAGTTTGTTCATTATTTGGCAAGTTTTCACTCCCATCGCTTTTTTGTATAATATTGACATTTACACCTATTGTTTTTATGGGAGGTACATGTAAAGGTTTTGTCGTGTCCAAATCGGGAATGTAATGAATCATGTTCTTGTAATACCCCCATTTCCCGTTTTCCAAGGGAAAACACGCTCCATTCCTAGTGTTTGAAGGAATGTTGTAATTCATGAAATCAGAGTAATCTGTCGTACATGAATATTGACTTTGAGCTTTGATATTACCAGAACAACAGTAGATTAGTGCCAAACCAATTGTCAATCGTGTGATCACAGATAATCTCATATGAATCTAATGGATAATAAGTATTTTTGAATAAGAATCAGAATCAGAGACTATTACTAAGTAATATATTCCTTTTTGATATAGTGATAAATCCAACACCACAGGGAATGATGCAATGGTATCATAAACCAATTGACCCGAGGAAGAGAACACCTTAACAAAGCAGTTTTGTATTGGAAGGTCAATTCTAACAACTCCCGTCGATGGATTAGGAAAGACGAGTAATTCATCAGTTTGATCGTTGTCCATAATTAAAGTGTGATTCTCGTCAATGTAATCACAATTTTCACCGATGGATTCGTTATTATTCCACATCCCTAGTTGGGTGTCTGAGTAACAACGCAATCTTCCTCCCTCGGTGTAATCAAGGAAACACTTTTGTTCCGGGAATAAATAACTTCCGACAGGCCCAATTCTTTCAATTATCTTTATGGTGTCTGATGGTTGTCCATACATGGAATAACTATATCCCCAGTATGATTGGGGGCCATCCAAAACGCTTACATATTTCAACTCAATACCGTTGATGTATTCGTTTCCTTTATCAACAACAAAAACAGTACCATATGAATCCTCACACCAACCAGGATGTCCTGGTATTTGCCAGGAAGATCCAATGGCAGCCTCAAAATCAAAGAGTTTCTGAAAACAATCATTCCGGAACAGCATTATGGAATCGTTTTGTTGAAACAAGAACTCATTCCCAAGTGCAGTATGAAACAATTGGTGGTATTGATAATTATAACCGATCCTCTCTTTGAGCAGCACTCTGCATAAAACACCATCAATGATTGTGTCGCCTGTAACCGTTATTTTTATATAACCTTTTGTGAAATGATCTTGATAATCATAATACCATTCCGCCCCTAAAGGAGCGAATTCCACTGATTTTTGTGCCTTCACCGCACCCGCCACTGCCAGCAACAGGAAGAGAAGGGTTGTTATGATAGCGTGTCTTTTCATGGTTCCTATTGTTTTATGGGTTTGTAATCGTTGTTGAAATCGTTTATCTGCAAAGTTATGTTGTTTTCTTTCGTCTGTCAAGAGGTGACAATGGTTATTTTACCACGACCAGTTTCCCAGTCTCGACCAGTTCGCCGCATCGGACGGTGTAGTCAAGAAAGACAATCGCATAGCAGCAAACTAACTATGAATAATAATTTTTTCATAACACATACTTTTTGGGGTTCTTATTGTAATGAAATAAATACCAGAAACACAGTTTGGAATAGTAAAAGTACAATGATATGGAGAATGATGACTACAATTGATGGGAAACTCTCGACCAAACAAGTCGATTAGGGTTATTTCCGTTATAGGTTCAGATGCTTCTATGTTGATTCTATCAAAAGAGCAAGCATTGGTGGGATAGACTTTGAATTGTTTTTGTTCATCGAATACAGACAAAATGTTTGGCATATAGCATGAATCAAAATTGGGATTGGGATTAGAAAAAACCTGTTCTCCATCCAGATATTCGCACAACAAAAAACTATCACAACCATTTACAATCCCGAGTGGAACATAACTTGGGAACAACCCTTCACGAAGCATCATACCATAATAATTAGCATGCCAACCTGCGAAATGAATAGTTTTTTTCCCGTCTTCATAGAAGACACTATCCACAACCGTCTGGTACATTTGATACTCCCCAGCATAAGAAAACGTGTCGCCTACCATCAATGACATATCGCTTAACAGTATTTCATCACCAAGTCGAGGATCAAAACGATAGAGCCTTCCTGTAGCAGTATCCTCGCGAAAATATAAATCTCCGTAATCAAAAAAGCCTGAATACTCACCTTGGGGGAACCCCTGAAGGTAATCATGTCCGTTTATTTGGACTGTATCGGCACTGTTGATCAATAGATAAATCGTTGGAGAAAAATCAACACATACTTCATAAATATTCAGCCGAGTGGAATCAGCTCCAAAGTATGAATGAAATGATTGTGCTTTCACCGTGCCCGCCGATGCCAGCAGCAGAAGGAGAAGGGTTATGATAGTCGTGTGTCTTTTCATAGTTCTTATAGTTTTATGGGTTTGTAATCGTTGTTGTAGTTGATCTTTGCAAAGTTATGTTGTTTTCTTGCGTTTGTCAAGAGGTGACGTGGCAGTTATTTTTGATTTAGCGCTTTTATTGTTTAATCCGTCACCTCGAACTCGCCGTAGTACTCATCGCCGTTGGGGAGGGTGATGGTGACAATGTAGTCGCCCGTGTTGGGGATGTTGGCGTTATAGCAGTTCGGGGTCCAGATATCCGTGAGATCAACCGTGCCGCCCGTGGCGGTGGTGACCTCGACCTGGACGTTGCCGAGGTTCTCGAGGAAGGTTACCGTGAGTTGATGGCCGTTGATGATGGCCTCGATGGAAGAGGTCTTTGGGACTCCTTGTGTTTGGGCTACCTTGATGTTGATAACGCTCTGTCCATCGTTTGTTTCGACACAAAATGCGCTGCAGAATGCCGCTGACACCATAATGCCTAGCAGCATAATACTTGTTTTGAATTTAGGGGATTTCATTTTTTGAAGTGATTTCGAGACTATCACTTCAAAAATAACTATTTTTCTCGAAATTATTCCAAAAAAATAGTTGAAAATAGTTGCATTACGAAAAACCTGACTATCATTTGTTTAGCGCAAATTCGTTGAGAAATACCGACACATCTTTCCGTATTTTCAAAGCATTTTGCAACTTTTCGCGACCACGAATTATGGTGGAATAGTCCCTGTCAAGTAGGACTGCGATTTGTGTTTCGGTCATTCCCAATAGATACAGATGGCATTGGTTCAGCAAGGTGGGGTTAAAACGAAGGCCGCTTTCTTCAAACAGGTTTTCGACAGGACCGAAATAACGGTTGACGGTTTGGGATAGTTCCTGCAGTTTCCCGTCGTCGAGCACAATGTCCTTAAAGTCCCTAGAATTCGGCGAGCGTTTTATGGTCTTGCCTTGTACCGAAAGAATGATCTCCCGGCATATCGGCTCGTTCAAGAACCGTTCGTGGTTCCTTTTTTCAGACAAGGAGCCCTCGTTCATTACCTTATGTTCAAACGATTCCAGCTGTTTTTCTTTTTGTGGTATAGTATTATTACTGCCAGTACTAAGAATACAAGACAGGCAACAACAGCCGTAGTCCACGTGATGTTCACTTTATTCAATCGCAGGCATACAAAAAAACGGGGGCGACACTAGTGTCGCCCCCGAAAGTTCTTTTTGATGTCTTCTGAAAGATTACATCATCCCATCCATTCCGCCGCCCATGGGCATCGGAGGCGTGGGAGGCGTGGGCTCCTTGTGGTTGCTGATGACGCATTCGGTGGTCAGCAGCATGCCGGCAATCGAAGCGGCGTTCTCCAAGGCGACTCTCGACACCTTGACGGGGTCGATGACACCGGTGGTGAGCAGGTTCTCATACACCTCGGTGCGGGCATTGAAGCCGAAGTCGTTCTTGCCTTCCTTCACCTTGTTGACGACGACGGAGCCTTCCAAACCGGCGTTTTCGACGATCTGGCGAAGCGGTTCTTCCAAGGCGCGCTTGATGATGGCGATACCCGTGGTCTCGTCCTCGTTGTCACCCTTCATCTTCTCGATGGCCTTGATGGCACGGATGAAACCGACACCGCCGCCGGGAATGATACCCTCTTCGATGGCGGCACGGGTGGCGTTCAAAGCGTCCTCCACGCGGTCTTTCTTCTCCTTCATCTCGACCTCGGAAGCAGCACCCACGTAGATGACGGCGACACCGCCGGCCAACTTGGCGAGACGCTCCTGGAGCTTCTCACGGTCATAGTCGCTCGTGGTGGTCTTGATCTGGGCCTTGATCTGGGCGGTACGGGCCTCGATGTCCTTCTTGGCACCATGACCGTTCACGATGGTGGTGTTGTCCTTGTTGATGCTGACCTTGTCGGCCTGACCAAGCATCTGCAAGGTGGCGTCCTCGAGCTTGTAGCCCTTCTCTTCGCTGATGACGGTGCCACCGGTCAGGATGGCGATGTCTTCGAGCATCTCTTTACGGCGGTCACCGAAGCCAGGTGCCTTCACGGCAGCGACTTTCAGCGAGCCACGCAGACGGTTGACGACCAAGGTAGCGAGCGCTTCGCCGTCGATGTCTTCGGCGATGATGATCAAAGCACGGCCGGTCTGCAAGGTCTTCTCAAGCACGGGGAGGAGGTCCTTCATCACGGAGATCTTCTTGTCGTAGATCAGGATGTAAGGATTCTCATACACGGCTTCCATCTTCTCGGTGTTGGTCACGAAGTAAGGAGAGATGTAACCACGGTCGAACTGCATGCCTTCGACGACATCGACGTAGGTGTTGATGCCCTTGGCATCTTCCACGGTGATGACGCCTTCCTGCTTCACCTTGCCCATGGCCTCGGCGATCAGGCCGCCGATGGTGCCGTCGTTGTTGGCGGAGATGGTGGCCACTTGTTTGATCTTCTCGTTGTCGCCATCGACCTTCACCGACATCTTCTTCAGCGAAGCGACCACAGCGGCAACAGCCTTGTCGATACCGCGCTTCAGGTCGAGCGGGTTGGCACCGGCGGTGACGTTCTTCAATCCGGTGGCCACGATGCTCTGGGCCAGCACGGTGGCGGTAGTGGTGCCGTCACCAGCCAGGTCGTTGGTCTTGGAAGCGACTTCCTTCACGAGCTGGGCGCCCATGTTCTCGACGGGGTCGATGAGCTCGATTTCCTTGGCGACCGTCACACCGTCCTTGGTGATTTGGGGAGCGCCGTACGATTTCTCGATGACCACGTTGCGTCCCTTGGGGCCGAGGGTCACCTTCACTGCGTTCGACAATGCATCGACGCCTTTCTTCAGGCCGTCGCGCGATTCAATATTGAAAAGAATATCTTTTGCCATGATGATTTCGATTTAAAGATTCAACGATTTAGTGATTAGATGATGGCGATCACGTCGTTTTCACGCATGATCATATAGTCTTTGCCATCGAGGTGGAACTCGGTGCCGGCATATTTGCCATAGATGACGTTGTCACCTACCTTGAGGGTCATTTTGTTGTCTTTGGTGCCGGGGCCGACGGCGACGACGGTGCCTTGCTGGGGTTTCTCTTTTGCCGTGTCAGGGATGATGATGCCACTGGCGGTTTTCTGTTCGGCGGCGGCGGGTTCGATGACCACGCGGTCGGCCAACGGTTTGATCGTTAATTTTGCCATAACTAGTATAGATTTAAAGATTTAATAATTCAAAGATTCAAAGATTCAAAGATTCAAAGATTGAAACGTGACGGCGGCCTTTAGTCAGATTTCGTGCCAAACCCGTAAGAACAAAAAAAATGTCAGAATGTATGACATTCTGACATTTTCCACAGTTGTTTCGCTGCTTTCGATCTATGGATCTTATTCGGCGGGAGCATCGGCTGCCGGGGCTTCCGCTGCAGGTGCGGTGGAGGCGGGGGTAGCCAGCTCGATTTGTTCGCGCATTTGTGAGTCCTGGACTTCGCCTGCCATCCGGTTCTTCGGAATGGACATGCTCGACATCAGGCACAGCACGACCAGGATAATGGCCATGGTCCAGGTGGCTTTTTCCAGGAAATCGGTCGTCTGACGGACACCCATCATCTGGTTTGCACTACCGAAATTAGAGATCAAACCGCCGCCTTTGGAGTTCTGAACCAAGACGACTAATCCAAGCAAAACACTGACAACCAGAATTAAAATAACGATAACGGTGTACATGTTTGATTATTTATTGTTGTTTTGACTTTCTTTAATCTGTTCAATTTGGGCTGCAAAGTAAATACTTTTTTCTGGATTATTCAAACTTAATTTTTCATAAATTGAAATTGCCTTGTCAAAATAGCCCTGTTTTACATAGATTTTGGCCAAGGTTTCGCTCACGATGTCCCCTTTGTCGGTGATGCTGTTCTGCGCTACCGAGATGGGGTTGTAGAACGTCGCCTTGGGCTTGGAGATGCTCGGGTTTTCCGCGATGAACTTGTCGATGAGTTCCTTCCGGCTCATTTTTTTCTGCGGGACGTCCTCGCATTGTTCCTGTTGGCGTTTCTCTTCCTCCAACTCATGCAGCCGGTTGGCGATGAGGGCCTTGAGCTCGTCGAGCGACTTGCGCTTCTCGTCGAGCAGGGCCAGTTCGGCCGACAGCTTCTCGTGGGTGCCGCTCAGGTCGATCTCGGGGATGATGAACATCTTTTCGGGGATGACACTGCCTTCCAGCTCGTGCTCGGCGGTGTCTGACGAGGCCACAAACTTGAAGAAGGAGTCCTCGGGTGGGGTCGGTGGCTGTGGGGCGTCTTGTTCGGGAGCCGGCATGAAGGTCGACCGGCGTTCCCAACGGCGCCGGGCCAGCAGGGAGAACACCCGCAAGTTGTTTCGGTTGGCGATGCTGTCGGCGGCTTTTCCGAGCTGGCGCTCATAGCGGGGGTCGTCTTCGTTCTGGTAGGCGATGGCCAGCAGGCATTGGGCAATGCTGAAATAGGGATAGCGGTCGGCCAGGCGTTCCACCTCCCGTACCGCCTCGCCCTGCATCAGCTCGGGCCGTTCAATGTATGCTATGAGTGTGTTCGCTTCCATGCCTTACCAGTTTACCAATGCTTTGTTGAACACGTCTTCCACCAGGGCCTCGATGATGGTGCCGGTGAGCGACTCTTGGACCGAGTTGAGGTCTTGGTCGCTGGGGTAGTCTTCGTAGTGGGTGAACCGTGTCTCGAAGTTTTTCGTTGCGTCGAACTGGTTCACAAACCGCACGTTGACGGTGATGGTGAGTCGGTTCAAGGCAGCGGTCTGACCTGCGGTGATGGCCACCGGTGTGGTCCGGTAGTCGGTGATCTCACCCTCGAAGGCAAGGTCTCCTCCCGACTCCACCATGTCCAGCGAGGTCTGGTTCATCATGGCGTCGCGCAAGGCGGTGGTGAAGTCGTTGCTCAGGGTGGGGTTGATCAGCTGGGCCTGGTTGGGGAAATACTGCACCGATACCGTCTTCGCCTCCGCGGGAATGGAGGCGCCCGAGAAGGAATAGATACCGCAGCCTTGGCACAGCAGGGCAAGCAGCAGGACGATATACAGGGTGCTTCTTCTCATGACGGTGCGTTATTTCTTGATGCCGAATTCGTTGATCTTGCGGTAGAGGGTGCGTTCGCTGATGCCCAGCTCCTTGGCGGCGTCCTTGCGTTTGCCGTTATGTTTCTCCAAGGCCCGTTTGATCATCTCGATGTTGTGTTGCTCCAGCGAAAGCGTTTCAGGAAGATGCTCGTGTGTCACGTCTTCGGTGGGGGTGATTTCCATGAAGTCGGGTTCGATGGTCTCGGGCTCGTGCGGGGTCACCCGGCTGACCACGGCATCGACATAATGGGTGGGATGCGTTTCTATATAGCCGGTGTTGGGGCGGGTGGTCAACTCGTTGACGACGGTGCGCAGCTCGGCGATGTCGTGTCGCATCTCGAACAGCACCTTATATAGAAGGTCGCGTTCCGAGAGGCCTTCGGCATTCTCCTCTTTTTGGAAGAGGACGGGCAGCGCGTTGGTGATCTTGTTGGGCAGGTAACGCTCCAGCACGGTGTCGGTGATGACCCGTTGCTGCTCAATGATGGAGATCTGCTCCGTGACGTTCTTGAGCTGGCGTACGTTGCCGTCCCAGCGGTAGTCTTCGAGCACCTTCACGGCCTCGTTGGTGAGCGTGATGACGGGGATGCGGCTCCGCTCGGCGAAATCGGATGCGAACTTGCGGAACAGCAGGTAGATGTCGCCCTTGCGCTCGCGCAAGGCGGGGATATGGATCGGGATGGTGTTCAGCCGGTAATAGAGGTCCTCGCGGAACTTGCCTTTCTGGATGGCTTGGGGCAGGTCGACGTTGGTGGCAGCCACCACGCGTACATCGGTCTTCATCACCTTGGAGCCGCCCACGCGGATGTATTCGCCGTTCTCAAGCACGCGCAGCAGTCGCGCTTGGGTCGAGAGGGGGAGCTCGGCCACTTCGTCGAGGAACAAGGTGCCCTTGTCGGCAATCTCAAAATAGCCCTTGCGCTCGGCGATGGCGCCGGTGAAGGAGCCTTTCTCATGGCCGAACAGTTCCGAGTCGATGGTGCCTTCCGGGATGGCGCCGCAGTTCACGGCGAAATACTGGCCATGCTTGCGGGCGCTGTTCTGGTGGATGATTTTCGGGAACACATCCTTGCCGGTGCCGCTTTCACCCGTGATGAGCACGGTGAGGTCGGTGTTGGCCACCTGTGCCGCAATCTCGATGGCGTGCAGCAACTGGGGGTCGTTCCCGATGATCCCGAAGGTTCGTTTAATGCTTTGTACGTCCATGCGCTTTCAATGTTTCTTAACCTCTCAACGCTCCTCCCAGTTCCTTTTCAATGGCTCCCTGGATGCGCGCCATGGCCTTCTCGATGGCCTTGTCGGTCAGGGTGGCGGTGGTCGACATCAGGATGAAGCTCATGGCATATTGTTTTTTGCCGGCGGGAATCTTGTCGCCTTCATAGACGTCGAAGAGGCTCATCGACTGGAGGATCTTGTTCTCGGCGGCCATGGCGACTTTCCTCACCTGTTCGAAGGTGACGTTCTTGTCGAAGATCATGGCCAGGTCGCGACGGACGGACGGGAACTTCGACAGCGGCTCGAAGTGGACCTCGGGTGCCTTGCCATAGTGTTCCATGAGGCTGTTCCAGCACAAGGTGGCGTGATACACGTCTTTCTTGATGTCGAACACCTTGAGGGTCTTCTTGTCGAGCTTGCCGAGGGTGGCCAGGCGTTTGCCGTCGAGATAGAGCTCAAGCGCATACTCATACAGCTTTTTGGTGCTTTCCTTGACTTCCAGCTGGTTGGGTTGGACGCGCAGTTCGTGCAGGATGCCCATCACGTATTGCTTCAGGTCGAAGAAATCGATGGGTTTGGACGGGCAGTTCCAAAGCTCCTCCTGTTTGTTTCCGGTGAGGAAGAGGTCGAGGTGGAAGTATTCGGAGAACGGGGCCAGCGTGTGTTGCGGGTCTTGTGCGGCCTTGGGGTCAAAGAAATATACATTGCCGAACTCAAAGAACTTCATGTCGGCGATCTTGCGGTTTTGGTTGAAGGCGATGCTCTCCAAGCCGCCCCAGAGGAGGGTCTGGCGCATCACGTTGAGGTCGCTGCTCAGGGGGTTCATGATCTTCACGTTACGCTCGGGGTCGAAGTCGGCGAACGTCTCGCTGTAGGCCGATTTGGTCAGTGAGTTGTTCATGATCTCGTAGAAGCCGTTGGAAACGAGCATATCGCTGATCTTCTGCTGCAGCTGGTCGGCGTTGGGCTTGCTGGCACGGCTCACAGAGGTGTAGATGCGGCTCGGAATCTCGATGTTGTCGTAGCCGTAGATGCGGAGGATCTCTTCGATCACGTCCACGGGACGGGTCACGTCGACCTTGCTGGTGTGGACATCGACCACCACATGGGTGTCGTCTTGTTCCACCACCTGGCATTCGAGGCTCTTCAGGATGTTGACGGCCTGGGTCTTGTCGATGACCTTGCCGGCTACCTTGTTGAGGAGGTCGAACTTCAGGTCCACGCGGGCCGGGGTGAAGTCGCCGTTTTTCACGTCCTTGATCTCGGAAGAGACGGTGCCGCCGGCCAGTTCCTTGATGAGCTGGGTGGCGCGTTTCAGGGCGTAGAGGGTGATGTTCGGGTCGGCGCCACGCTCATAACGGAACGAGGCGTCGGTTTGCAGGCCGTGGTACTTGGCGGTCTTGCGGATGCTGGTGGGGTTGAAGTAGGCGCTCTCGAGGAAGAGGTTGACCGTCTGCTCGGTGACACCCGATTCCAATCCGCCGAACACGCCGGCGATGCACATGGGCTCCTCGGCGTTGCAGATCATCAGGTTGCGGCTGTTGAGTTTGCGCTCCACCCCGTCCAAGGTGACGAAAGGCGTTCCTTCGGGTAGGCATTTCACCACAACCTTGCGCCCCTTGATCTTGTCGGCATCGAAGAAGTGCATGGGCTGGCCCACCTCCAACAGCACATAGTTGGAGATGTCGACGATGTTGTTGATGCTGCGGAGGCCGCAGGCGGCGAGGCGGTTCTTGAGCCAGTCGGGCGAGGGGCCGACCTTGACACCGCTGATGGTGAGGCCGGAGTAACGCGGGCAGGCAGCGGTGTCTTCCACCACCACCTCGATGTCATTGTCGTGGTTGTCCACCTTGAAATCGTCGACAGCGGGCTTGACAAGATGGTATTTCGTGGTGTTCTCGCGCTGGTTGAGGGCGGCCACCAGGTCGCGGGCGGAGCCGATGTGCGAGGTGGCGTCGCTGCGGTTGGCCGTGAGGCCGATCTCGAGGGTGTAGTCTTCTTCAACAGGGAAATAGTACGAGGCGGGCTTGCCGACTTCATAGTCGTCGGGCAGCACCATGATGCCGTCGTGCGACGCGCCCAGCTGGAGCTCGTCTTCGGCGCAGATCATGCCTTCCGACACTTCGCCGCGGATCTTGCCCCGTTTGATGGTGATGTGCTCGTCGTGGATCCACAACTCGGTACCGAGGGTGGCCACCAACACTTTCTGACCCGCCGCCACGTTGGGGGCGCCACACACGATGTGTAGGGGCTCCTCGCCACCACAGTCGACCGTGGTGATGTGGAGATGGTCGGAGTTGGGATGGTCGACACAGGTGAGCACCTTGCCGACGACCACGCCCTTCAGGGCGCCCTTCACCGACTCAAAGGGAGTGAGGTCTTCCACTTCGAGGCCGGTCGAGGTGAGCAGTTCGCTGACTTTTTCCGCTGGATAATCGCAGTTGACGTATTGTTTCAACCAGTTATAGGAGATTTTCATTCTTTTTTATTATTAAATTGGGCGGCAAATATACGAAAATCTGACAAAATGTCACGTTGATCGGTATTTTTTCTGCTTTCTGCTTGTAATAGAGAAAAATAACCATTACTTTTGCAAGAGCTTCGATGCCACTGTATTTTTGTTGAATCAACCATCCAAACACAATAGAATATGAAAAAGTCTTTTCTCTTTTTGGCAATCCTTCTCTTGGGCGTCGCTGGGATGCTCCACGCGCAGTACGACGTGCTGTTCTATGACGGCTTTGAGAACGGCAATCTCGACCAATGGACCCTGGTCGATGCCGATGGCGACGGTCACAACTGGGAGGCTGTCACACCTGGTTTTACTGGTATTCAAGCCTATAGCGGCGATTATGCCGCCTATTCTTTTTCATGGAGTTCCAATGTGGCTTATACCCCTGACAACTACATGATTTCTCCCTTGGTGAAAGACGCCAAGGGCATACACTATTATGTGTTGGTGAATGCGGATTATCCCGACCATTACGGTATTGCCGTGTCGTCAACAGGAACGAACCCCTCGGACTTCACCATGGTTTTTGACGAAACAGTGTCGGGAACGGGCTGGATCGAAAGGGAAGTCGAACTTCCTAGAGGTACCAAATACTTCGCTTTCCGCCACTATGAAAGCGACGACAACAACTTCCTTTTCGTCGACGATGTCGTTGTGTTCGGTATGCCCATGCTTCATTCCACGTCCGACATCTACGTCTATGCGTATCAATCTTTAGATCATCCTGAATTGGAAAAGCATTTTGCGAGAATCAATCTGCAAGATATTGAAACCCAAACTGTTGCATCTTCTTATACACTCGATCTCAATGGAATAGCTGCCACGTATGCGAATGGTTGTTTTTGGGCGATTATTAATCAGGGACTATACAAGGCTACAATTGATCACCATAACAAGACCATCGGAGAACTACGCTTGCTTGACTTAAAGTTTTGCGAAGGTGATTATCAGGAGATATGCATGGCTTACAATCCTGTTAATGGCTTGATTTATTATATAGCGGCTCTTCCGGGACAACACTCCTCGATGTTGTTTTGCTTTGATCCGAACAACCCATCGGGCATGAGTTCCCTCACCCTGGTTGGTGTAATGGACTACGTGCCTGCAGCGCTTGCCATCAACAAGGCAGGTGAAGCGTATTGTGTCATTTTCGATTATGACGGGTTGTTTCGGATCAGTTTAACGGACGGTTCAGCCACCATGGTAGGACCAACGTCCATTGCTCCCTCCTATGGAGAAGGTCTGGTATTTGATGTTGAGACGAATGAGTTGATCAGGACAACCTATAACCAGATGTCTGGGGAATACAGTACCTTCATTTACGCAACAGATCCTGCCACAGGGGCCTCGGAGCTCATTCACAGGCTTGACAGATGTGCGTTTGTCACCCCAATCTTAGTACCCCATAATGAGGCTGTCGAAGACAACCAGGCGGCCGGCATCGCCCTTTGGCCCAATCCCGCTGGCAACACCTTGTATCTGGAGGACGTGGACGATGCGACGGTCAGCGTGTATGACCATACCGGCCGGCTGGTGTTGCAGGAGCGTTACCAGGGACGGCTCAACGTCAGCACGCTGGTGCCGGGCCTCTATGTAGTCGTCGCTGGGGATCGTGCGATGCGCTTTATCAAGGAGTAGACACATAAAAAATAAGGCATTTTCATGAAAGTTGGGAAAAAAGACGTACCTTTGTGCCCAAATACAATCTTGAAAAATGTCTGAAAACATCTTTTCGAACGTTGAACAAGTCGATGCGACGACCGAGCAGAAGATCGTCTCCAAAGACTATGAGAATATCAAGCCGTTCTATGCCTCCGCGCATGGAAACAGTCGGCTGTTTACCGCCAGCTACAACGGGCGGAAGGTCATCATCAAGGCCTTGAAGGCGGCGTGTGCCAACGACCCGAAATGTCGTGCCAACCTGAAAAAGGAGTACGAGATCACCAGCGAATTGGAGCATAAGTTCATCCGCAAGGCACTCGCTTTCGAGACCATCCAGGGGCTGGGCGACTGCCTCGTCCTGGAGTTTGTCGACGGCAAGTCGCTGGCCGAGCATGTGCGGGTGGGCACCCTCAACGAGAAGCAGATCAAGACCGTGCTGATCGACCTTTGCGACGGCTTGAACTACATGCACCAACGGGGCATCATCCATTGCGACCTCAAGCCGGAGAACATCATCGTCACGGCCAACGACGGACGTGCCAAGATCATCGACATCGGCCTGCCCGAAACCGAATACAAGTCCGATCGTGAGCTCCTCATCAAGGAGAACGAGTTCATCGCCCCTGAGCTGATCAAGGGAGAGGAGGGCGACCCGCGTTCGGATGTCTATTCCCTGGGCAAGATCATCGAGTTTATCTCGGAACGCAACCTGCTCAGCCAGTTCAAGAGCGTGGCCACACACTGTACCCAGTTCTCGCGGGAACAGCGCTTCGACAACATCCTCGAGGTGAAGTCGTATCTTACCAAGGGCATCTCGGCCGTCAAGATTGTCCTGTTTTTCCTGGTGCTGGCCGCCTTGGGCGTCGCCGCGTATCTTTACATCCCGAAGATCATCGAAAAGAACCGGGCCGAAAAGGCGGAGCGCCTGGCCGTGGATTTCGCCCACGAGATGGACAAGATCAACAGTGAGACCGCCCAGCTATGCGAGCGCTACCAGCTCCGGTCGCTCGACGAGCCCATCGCCGTTCCCGAGGCTTGGAAGGAAGACAGCCTCCGCTACTGCCAGCAGTTGACTCCCTTCTTCGGCATGGACAGCCTCTATCAGAAGGCCGTTTCCGCTTTTGCGCAACAGAAACAGGCCATCGCCGAGAGCCGACAGCACGACTTCGACGCCCTGCTGATGACCGAATTCCGCCAGGCCACCGACAGTGTCGCCATGCAACTGAAAGCCAATCTGGTGGAGCCTTCCGACTCGCTGATGCGGGTGTTGGCCAACCGTTGGTTCGAAAAGAAACATTGACCCTGATCATGGACACCCCTAACCCCCTAAAAAAAGAAACGTGTTGAGACACCATAAGATATCCGCCCTGTTCGTCCTGTTGACAGCCCTGTTGCTGTTGAGCGGCTGCTCCACCAAACGGAACACGCCCATGCGACGGGCCTATCACAACCTCACCAGCCATTACAATGTGTTCTGGAATGGCCAATACAGCCTGAACGAAGGCGACCAGCAACTGAAACGGAACGCCAAGGACGACTACAGCAAGGTCCTTCCCGTGTTCAACTACGGTACCAAGAGTGAGGCGCTGAGCTTGAACTCCCAGATGGACCGGGCCCTTCAGAAGACCGCCATCTGTGTCCAGAAACACTCCATGAAGTTCAACAATAGGGAACGGGTGAAGTGGATCGACGACGCCTATCTGGTCATGGCCAAGGCGCATTTCTACAAACAGGACTACATCCCGGCCAAGCGCACCTTCGACTTCGTCACCACGGAGTTCAAGAACAGCGATGTCGCCCTCATCGCCAACCTCTGGCAGATCAAGACCTACATCAAGACGGAAGAATATCCCAAGGCCATTGCGATGATCGAACAGCTCCAGAATAAGACCGCGGGCATGAAGAAGCTGCCCAAGGAGCTGTATCGCAACTTCGACCTCACGGTTGCCGACTACTACATCGCCACCAAGGAATACGGCAAGGCGATCGACTACCTCAAGGCGGGCATCCTCCAAAACAACAACAGGGACGTGCGCACCCGCGCCATGTTCATCCTGGGGCAGATCTACATGGAACTGGGCGAAGCCAAACGCGCCACGGAACAGTTCCGTAAGGTCATCAAGCGGAACCCTGCCTATGAGATGCTGTTCGAGTCGAAGATGAACATGGCCAAGATGGGATCGTCGGGCAACGCCAAGGAGCTGTACAAGATGCTGAACCGGATGCTCGACGACCTTAAGAACGAGGAATTCCGCGACCGCATCTACTATGCCATGGCTGAACTGGCCATACGCGAAGGCGACCTGGAGAAGGCGATCGGATACTATCGGGAATCGGTGGCTGCCGCCACCAACAACCGGATCCAGCGCGCCAATGCCGCGCTGAAGGTGGCCACGATCTATTTCGACCGGAACGACTATGAGCTGTCGCAGGCCTATTACGACACGGCGGTTTCGTCCATGGACAAGAACACCACGCCGGGGTACGACAGCATCTACAACATCTCGCAAACCCTCAACGAACTGGTCCAGAACCTGACGGTCGTGAAGACCCAGGACAGCCTCATCAAGGTGGCCAACATGGACTCGGTTGCCCGGAACATCCTCATCGACAAGATCATCGCCGAGGTGATCGAACAGGAAAAGCGGGAGGAGGAACAGCGCAAGTATGAGGAGCAGATGGCCTTGATGGGCAGTGCCATCGGCACCTCCAACGTCAACAACGACAATGGACGCGGCAACTCGGGGGCTTGGTATTTCTACAACGAGACCACGCTACAGAGCGGCTACAACGATTTCTCCAAGAAATGGGGCATGCGTAAGCTCGAGGACAACTGGCGCATCAGCGACAAACGGGGCATCCACAGCGGTGTCTCCGAGACGGTGTCCACCGATAGCGAGGGTGTCGAGAACGACAGCCTCTCCAAGAGCTATACCAACCACGATCGGGGCTACTACATCAAAGACCTCCCGTTGACGGAGGAACAGCAGCAGGAAGCCCACCACCAGATCGCGGAGGCGTTGTACAACACCGGTTTCATCTACCTTGACCGTCTTTCCGACTATCCCCGTTCCATCGACGCCTACGAGACCCTCGACCGTCGCTATCCCGGCAACGACAAGGAGCTTCCTTCGTGGTATGCCCTCTACAAGATGTACCACGACCAACACGACGAAGTCAATGCGGAAAAGTACAGACAACTGATTTTCAGCAAATATCCCGATTCGAACTATGCCAGCGTGATCCTCGACCCCGACTTCTACAAGAAGCTGCAAGAGGAATCGCAACAGGCTTCGGATCTTTATTCCAAGACCTATGAGGCCTATCGGCAAGGCCAATACTACCGTGTGAAGATGAATGCGGACCGCGCCTTGGAGGACTATGCCTCCGACACCGCCTTGGCACCGCGCTTTGCGTTGCTTTCCGCCATCTCGCGGGGTCGTTTGGAGACGGTCGACACCATGGCTTACGCCCTGATGAACGTGGTGCGCACCTATCCTAATAGCAGCATCCGTCCCTACGCCCAATCCCTGCTCCAGCACGTCAACGACGAGTATCATCTGGGGCTCAACCTGGGCGACCTCGCTTCAGCGGACGCCAGCCAAAAGCAGGAGAAGCTCGACTGGCCCTACGTGAAGGAACCCAATTCGCCGCACCTGGTCCTCATCGTGTTCGATTCGAAGAAGGTTCGGGTGGAGCCCTTGAAGGTCCGCCTCTCTGACTTCAACAAGAAGGAATTCCGTTTCAAGAACTTCGAGGTGAAGACCATCGTGTTGGAGGGCAATACCATGGTGGTCTCCCTTTCCCAGTTCGAGAACGAGCAGGAGGCCAAGGACTACATTGCGGCCATGACGCTTTCCGACTATCTTTTCGGAGGCATGGACAAGGATTCATACTCGGTGTTGCCGATCTCCTTGAAGAACTATCCGATCTTCTATCAGGAGCGCGATGTGGACGGCTACAAGGCCTTCCTGAACGGAGAGCCGTACAAACCCAAGGCACCCAAGACCGAAAGCAAGACCGATGGCCAGAAACAACCTGCCGCCAAGGACGACGGGCAAATGAAGAAGGGTGCGGCCCCCGACAAGAAAGACGCTATGCCCGACAAGAAAGACGTAGTTCCCGACAAGAAAGACCGTACGCCCAATGGAACGGACTTCAATCCAGCCAAGACGAAGGAATTGAATCTGGAGGGCGGCTCAGAAGGAAAGAATATCAAACCCAGCAAAGGGAAACTCAATAAAAACACGATCAAACCTAATTAACTGAATCAATATGGCAATGGAAACTCCTGCAAGAAACCTGATAGGCAAAGGTACCGTCATCAAAGGTGACGTGGAATCGAGTGGCGATATCCGCGTTGACGGCCGTCTCATCGGCTCCCTCAAATCGAACGGCAAGATCGTCATCGGTCAAACCGGTGTGGTGGAAGGGGACCTTACCTGCAAACAAGCTGACATCTCCGGTGTGGTCAAGGGCATCCTCAAATGCGAAGAGCTTACCGCCCTGAAGTCGACTTCGAAAGTGGAAATCGATCTGATTACCAAACAGTTACTGATTGAAGTCGGTGCTGTGTTCACTGGAAAATGCCAAATGACCCAACCCACCGTCCAACCTGTAAGCAAATAACCATTAACCCTTTTTCTTTTTTATGTTGAAAGCATACGTTTTCCCTGGACAGGGAGCACAATATGTTGGCATGGGAAAGGATCTCTTCGACCATTCATCGAAGGCGAAAGACCTATTCCATAAGGCCAACAGCATTTTGAAATTCAAGATCACCGAGCTGATGTTCGACGGCACGGAGGAAGACCTGCGCCAGACCAAGGTCACCCAACCGGCCATCTTCCTGCATTCGGTCATCCTCGCCGCCTTGCTCGAGGACTTCCAGCCCAACATGGTGGCTGGCCACTCGCTGGGTGAGTTCTCCGCCTTGGTGGCCAACAAGGTGCTGAGCTTCGAAGACGGCCTCAGGCTGGTAGCCAAGCGCGCCAATGCCATGCAGAAGGCTTGTGAGGCCCAACCCGGCACCATGGCCGCGGTTATCGGCATGGAAGACGCCCAGGTGGAGTCGATATGTGCCTCGGTGCGCGACACGGTGGTGGTGCCTGCCAACTACAACTCGCCGGGCCAGATCGTCATCTCCGGCACGTTGGAAGGCGTTGCCCAGGCCACGGAGAAGCTGCAGGAAGCCGGTGCCAAGCGGGTGATTCCGCTTAAGGTGGGAGGCGCCTTCCACAGCCCCTTGATGGAGCCGGCCCGCGTGGAGCTGGCCGAGGCCATCAACGCCACCCGTTTCAACTACGGCATCTGCCCGATCTACCAAAACGTCACCGGACAGTCGGTCACCGACCCCGAGATCATCAAGAAAAACCTGGTGGCCCAGCTTACTTCGCCGGTGTGTTGGACCCAGACCATGCTGAACATGATTGCCAGTGGCGTCTCCAGCGTGGTGGAAGTGGGCCCCGGGACGGTGCTGCAAGGCCTCTTCAAGAAGGTGGATCGCAACCTGGAGATGACGAGTGCCTCGATCGAGAAACCGGCCGAATGAGTAACTGGGTTGAAGGATGAGCCATAACAGAGCGTCAGGGTCATTATTATGGTTGTTGGTGATGATGGCGGGCGCAGTCATCGGATTTCTCGCCTACCAGGTCACCCTCAACAAGACCCGTAAACCTGCCGTCGCCGCTATCAGCAAGTTCGACGAGGTGCTGTATTACCTCAATGCCGCCTATGTCGACAGCGTCAACGCCGAAAAGATCGAGCAGGCCGCCATCGTGAGCATGATGGACGAACTCGATCCGCACAGCCAATATATCTCTTTGGAGGAGTTCAATGCAGTCAATGATCCCCTGTTGGGTAGCTTCGAGGGTATCGGCGTGCAATTCCGCATCGTGGAAGACACGGTCACCATTGTCAATACCATCAAGGGCGGTCCCTCCGAAAAGGTGGGCATCATGGCGGGCGACCGCATCGTGTATGTGAACGACTCGCTGATTGCCGGTATCAAGATCCAAAACGACTCGGTGATGCGGCTGCTCAAAGGCCCCAAGGGCACCAAAGTCCGGGTGAAGAACTACCGTCGTGGCGTCGAAGGGCTGATCGATTTCACCATCACCCGCGACGTGATTCCCACCTATAGCATCGACATCGCTTATATGCTCGACGCCACGACGGGCTACATCAAGCTCAGCCGTTTTTCGGCCACCACGTACCAGGAGTTCATGGCCGCCGTCAAGAAACTGCTGGGGCAGGGCATGCAAAAGCTGGTCTTCGACCTCCGTGGCAATGCCGGTGGGTTCCTCAACATCGCCGTCGACATTGCCGACGAGTTCCTTCCCAAGGGCAGCATGGTGGTGTTCACCGAGGGCCGCATGAAGCCGCGGGCGGCTTACCACGCCCGTAAGAAAGGCCTGCTGGAGACGATGCCGGTGGCGGTGCTCATCGACGGGGAGTCGGCCAGTGCCTCGGAGATTGTGGCGGGCGCCTTGCAGGACAACGACCGCGGCACCATCATCGGACGCCGTTCCTTCGGCAAGGGCCTGGTCCAGGAACAGATCATGCTCAGCGACGGCTCGGCCATCCGCCTGACCGTGGCGCGTTACTATACTCCGACCGGACGTTGCATCCAGAAGCCTTTCGACGGCAACAAGGAGGATTACATGATGGAGTCGTTTGACCGTTACGAGAACGGAGAGCTTTTCTCCGCCGACAGCATCCACTTCGCCGACTCGTTGCGCTATACCACCCCGAAGGGGAAGACGGTATATGGCGGTGGCGGCATCATGCCCGATGTGTATGTCCCCTTGGTGGACGACAGCACGGAATACTACTTCAACCGGATCGTCAACCTGGGTATCCTCTACCAATATGCCTTCGACTACTGCGACAACCACCGCAAGGAGCTGGCCCGCTATACCGATGTGGATGCCTTCGACAAGGGCTTCAAGGTGAGCGACGCGATGTTCGGCGAGCTGGTCAAGCGAGCCGAGGCCAAGGGGCTGAAAGGCACCGAAAAGGATAAGCAGGTGGCGCGCCGCGAAGCCAACATCCTGCTCAAGGCCTACATCGCGCGTGACCTGTTCGAAGAGGAGGGCTTTTACCCGATCTACCGCCCCATGGACGACATGCTGCAACGGGCTTTGGAGGTGCTCAAGGAGGAAAATGAAAATTAATTCTTGTTTCTTTTGGTGTTTATCTCAATAAAAGTTGTATTTTTGCAGCCCGATTTTTAGGCAAATGGAAAAGGAAAGCGAATTCTTGATTCCCGTCAGCGGCCTCGCCCTTGGTGTCCATAACTACCGTTTCGACATCAACGACGACTTCTTTGTCGACCTCGACTATTCGGAAGTGAAGCATGGCCGGGTGACGGTGGATCTGGAGGTGCTGCGTGAAGAGCTGATGATGACCTTGAATTTCCACCTGGAAGGCGAGGTCCTGGTCCCTTGCGACCGTTGTGCCGACGAGTTCTACATCCCGATCCAGAGCGAGCAGGTGTTCTACATCAAGCTCGGTGCCGAAGGAGTCGAGGAATCAGAGGACGTGGCGGTGGTGCCTGCTGAGGAGCACGCCTACGATGTCCGTTCCCTGGTTTACGAATACATCATCCTCGCCATCCCGATCCATCGCGTTCATCCCGAAGGTGAATGTAATCCGGAAGTGCTGGCACTGCTTTCTCACGACGAAGAACCCGTCGAGGAGGAGGGAGTCGAAACGGATCCCCGGTGGGCGGCTTTGAAGGATGCCAAGATTGAAGATAACTAAACAAACGGTATTAACATTTTAAAATAAAAGTAAAATGGCACATCCTAAACGCAGACAGTCTCATACCAGAGGCGCAAAGAGAAGAACTCATTACAAGGCCGAAGTCCCCACCTTGGCAGTTTGCCCGGTGACCGGCACCATGCACGTCTATCATAGAGCTTACTATGTGGACGGTGACCTTTACTACAAAGGCAAATTAGTTATGGCCGCCAAGCAATAACGGATTTTTTTTCATAATCTTTATATTGTTTTTCCCCACCGGGCATGTACCGGTGGGGTTTTTTTGTTTCGTCGCTTGGCGAGGGACCCCCGACGGCACGGCGTAACTCCCTTCGGTCCGTTACGAATGTGCCTTTCGGAGGTCCCTCGCCCGCTCCGACAACCCGCCGGGTTGCCTGTCGGTTTTTGGGAAGGTCGTCGCTTGGCGAAATGCCCCCAACGGCACGGCATATCTCCTTCGGAGATACGCAAGTTGCCTTATGGGGCACCTCGCCCGCGCCGACAACCCGCCGGGTTGCCTGTCGGTTTTTGGGAAGGTCGTCGCTTGGCGAAATGCCCCCAACGGCACGGCATATCTCCTTCGGAGATACGCAAGTTGCCTTATGGGGGCACCTCGCCCGCTCCGACAACCCCGTTAGGGGTTGCCTGTCGGTAGCCCACGGTTGAAACCGTGGGCTACCGGATGATTAATTAATAAACAACCCCGTTAGGGGTTGGCTTGTCGGTCAATAACCGGCCGCCTGTAAGGCGGCCGCCGCGGAATCGAATTCCAAGGTCAGCTCGCTGAAATGATGTGCGTCGGAAGAAAGGATGACGGGGATTCCCATCTGGCAGGCCTCCTTCAGCAGCCAAGGTGAAGGATAGAAGCCATTATACCGTTTCTTGTAGATGCCCCGGGTGTTGACCTCCATGATCACGCCTTTCTGATGGATCAAGTCCAGCGTTTCCAAAGCCAGCTTGCGGTACCAGGGCTCGTCTTCATGGAAATACCGGTCGCGGTTGTGCATCTTGATCTTGTCGAAATGCGCTATGATGTCGAACGCCTCGTGCTCAAGCATTTGGTTGGTCTGGTCATAGAAAGCCCGAACCGCTTTGCGGATATCACCTCCGAAGAACTTCATCAGTCCCTCGTCATAGACTTCCCATTTGGGCCCGTCGATAAACCAGATCTCCTCGGGGTTTGCCGAATGACCCACCAGATGCACGCCGCCGATCAGGTAGTCCAAATGGTATTTTTCCTTGGTTACGGCAAAGGTCTCCGAAACGCCTGGGATGTAATCCGCTTCCAAACCGCAAAGAATCTCGATTTGGTCTTTGAATTCTTCTTTCAAAGCGGCAATCTCAGCCACATAGTCGGGCATCCGCTCGCGCTTCACCGAAAAGGTGTTGTCGAAAGGTAGGGGGCTGTGCTCCGAAAAGCCCAGCTTCACCAAGCCCTGCCGGAGGGCCTCCTCCACATGCTCCCGTGGAGTGGATTTGCCGTCGCTGTAAATGCTATGGGTATGGATGTTGAAGTTTTGCATAACTCAATAACAATGATACAAAGATAATGTTTTTTTAAGGACTAACAGCATCCATGCTTTCTTTTATTCAAACAATACTACTAATATATATTAATATTTTCTATTTTTGCATAAAATTGGATTCTTTAAATACTTATTCGAAAAAATATTCTAAAAGTATTATTTGATAGATTTTTTTCTATCTTTGCATAATGAAACGAAATGTAATACTCGGAAATCGAAAGAAAACTCAAAAAAGCGGGATGTTTCCTAATCCGAGACGGAGACCATCCATTATGGTTTAGTCCGAAAACTGGAAAAGTGTTCCCACTAAGTCATCACAAATCAGAGGAAGCAAAAACCGGGACTTTGTAATCGATCAGTAAAATTTCAGGAGTAAAACTTTAAAACTGGCAGAAAATGAAAACAACAGCGTTTATTGAGATTGGGAAAGATATGACCTACGACATTCATAGTACAGATGATCGTTTGGATTTTATGGTTCTTGGTCATGGGAAAACCATCACAGAAGCCAAACAAGATTTTTATAAGTGTCTTGAGGAAATCAAAGCATTATATATTGAAGAAGGAAAACCGTTTGACTTTGACGATTTGACTTTTCAATTCAAATACGATGTTGCTTCCTTCTTGAAATACTCTCCGTTCACGCTCACTTGGCTTTCTTATGTCACTGGCATTAATAAAAAACAATTAAGCCATTATTCCTCTGGAGTAAGACATCCTAGTAAACCGACATTGGAAAAAATCCAAGACGCCGTTATAACTTTTGCCAAGGATTATGAGCAGGTTTCGTTTGTAGAATTGGGATAGCGTGTTGGTTATAAGCCGAGGCCTTGTCTTCACTATGGTTTACCTAAAGTAGTTGTTTAATTGTCGATAATCTTATAAACCTTATCTCCGCGACGGACCACCGATTTCACCGGGATGGAGCAGAGGTCGCCTTTGACGGCGCGCGGCACGGGACCGTCGTCGAGGCGGAGCTCACGGATACCGTCCTCATACACGCCGGTGGTGGGGCCGATGATCATGATGGGATCCTCGACGTTGAGGTCGTAGGTCTCGATCTTGATCTCGGCGACGCCGATCTTGCTGAAATAGTTGGTCACCTGGCCGATGTACAGTTTGGTCTGGGTGGCTTGGGAGCCGTACTGTTTCGACCACTCGAAGGTGCGACGCCCCAGATAGTAGCCATCCCAGAAGCCGCGGTTATAGACGCTTTTCAGCCGTTCCATCCAGGCGTCGATCTTGTCTTGGGTGAAGGTGCCCTCTTGAATGGCTTTCACCGCTTCGCTATAGACGGCTACCGTCATCTTGGTGTATTCGGGTGAGCGGCCACGGCCTTCGATCTTCAGCACCTCCACGCCGGCGTCCAAGACCCGATCCAGGAAGGGTAAGGTGCAGAGGTCTTTCGGCGACATGATGTATTCGTTGTCCAAGGCCAGCTCGTATCCCTCCTCACGTTCCCTGACCTCATAGCTGCGCCGACAGAGCTGCAGGCAGGCGCCTCGGTTCGAGGACGAATTGTAGAGGTCTTGGCTGAGGTTGCATTTGCCTGAGATGGCCATGCACAGGGCACCGTGGCAGAACACCTCGATACGCACCAGTTCGCCATGCGGTCCACGGATCTGCTGCCGCTCGATCTCCTCGGTGATGTGCTTCACTTGGTCGATGTTCAGCTCGCGGGCGGTCACCATCACGTCGGCGAATTGGGCATAGTATTTCACCGCCTCCAAGTTGGTGATGTTGCATTGGGTGGACATGTGGACTTCCACTCCGATACTGCGTGCATATTGGATCACACTCTGGTCGGAGGCGATGATGGCGGAGATGCCATTGGCCTTGATGGCATCCAGCAGTTGGTGCATCTCTTCCATTTCCTCGTCGTAGATGACCGTGTTGACGGTGACGTAGCTCTTCACGCCATGGGCGTTGCAGGTTTCGGCCAGTTGCCGCAGGTCGTCCAAGGTGAAGTTCTTGGCCGAACGGGAGCGCATATTTAAACGGCCGATGCCGAAATACACGCTTCCGGCACCGGCTTGGATGGCGGCTGCCAGGGCTTCGTACGAGCCCACGGGAGCCATAATCTCGATGTTCTTTTTCATTCACTCTTTCCCGCCGAAACGGGAGCGAATCATTGTTTCACAAACTTTTGCGTGGCAATACGTCCATCGGCCAGGGTGGCTTTCAGCAGGTAACATCCGTTGGCCAGTTGGCTCACCTGGATGGCGTCGAAGCGGTCTTTCACCAGCATCACTTCCTTGCCGTCGAGCGTATAGATTGAAACCTGACGGAACTCCTGGGTGCCAAGGCTTAGGGTCTCCTGGACCGGGTTGGGCCAAAGCTGCAAGGTGTAGCCAACTTGTTCATCCACATTGGTCATGTCTTTGATATAGAATGTGTTGGTTCTGGTGAAATCTTCATCAACACTGTATTCTTCTACAGACAGGAGGGCTTGATGTACCTTGTTCACCTCGTCTTCGAACAAGTTGTAGCCAAAGTATTCGCTATGGGCGACGGCACTGGCCGGAAGGTTGGTCTTGTAACGTAAGTTGGTGATCGATTCCAGCGTCTCTTCGTTGAAGTCATCGTATTCGTACATACGTATTTGGGTCAGGTTGCCATTGTCATGGAGCAGCTCATACCGTTCTTCCGTTTTCCACGAATTGTCACCGGCTCTTTCAAAAAGCAGTTTCTGGACACACAGGCCTGCTTCGTATGTATACTCGGCCTTGTCGGTTTCAGTCCATCGGTTGTTGCTGGAATTCCAAGAGCTTTGGATCATGACAATGAGCTGGTCGTTGTTGAAGGTGTATTCTTTTTTTTCGTCGTACTCCCATTCGCCACTGTCGGTCCGGTCGTAGGTGATCTCGACGGCCGGATGGCCGTTGGTGTCGTATCCGATCGTGGTTTTTTCGGAGAGGATCCAGTTGCCGTTGTCGTTGTCGTAGGACAACACTTCGCTCACCAATCCTTGTGCATTATACGACATCTCCTCTTTGAGGTCGCTAAGCTCGGAGCCTTGGATAATGATCAGTTGGTTCAGGTTGTTATAGGTATAATCCAGGGAGTAGATGAACGTGTTTGCGAGGAACACGCTGTCACGAACGCATTTGTATTGCTGGTCGTAAACAGGGATGACTCTTGCGGCCCCATTGAGAAGAACCAGGCTGTCGACACGATGGGTGATGCCTTTGGCTTCGGTGTTGTTCAGATGTGCCCTGAAAGCGGCGCTGTTCATCAAATCGGAGAAATTCGGAATGTCGAATGACTGAGCCATGGCCGATGACATCCAGCATGCCATAGCGATAAATAGTACAAGTTTTTTCATGGTGATTGTTTTTAATTAATAATATAAATATTTATTCATCAAATTATTATTCTCTCCCCAACCGCTTGTTCAGCGCTTGGGTTTGCGCTTCGTAGCCTTTCTTTCCCAACAGGGCGAACATGTTCTTTTTGTAGGCTTCCACACCGGGTTGGTCGAAGGGGTTCACCTCGAGCATGTAGCCGCTTACGGCGCAGGCCATCTCGAAGAAGTAGATCAGTTGGCCGAGCGTCAAGGCGGACACCTCGGGTAGGGTGATGCGAAGCACCGGGACGCCGCCGTCGACATGGGCGAGCATGGTGCCTAACTCCGCCTGATGGTTCACTTCAGCAATGCGTTTGCCTGCGATGTAGTTCAGCTGGTCGAGGTCGTCGGCTTCCATCGGGATGCGGAGTTCGTGGTTGGAGCCTTCCACCGAAATGACGGTCTCGAAGAGGTTGCGGAGACCGTCCTGGAGGTACTGCCCCATGGAGTGAAGGTCGGTGCTGAAGGTGACCGATGCAGGGAAGATGCCCTTGTGCTCCTTGCCGTGGCTTTCGCCATAGAGTTGCTTCCACCACTCGGAGAAATACACCAGCCTGGGCTCGTAGTTGACCATGATTTCGTTGGTCTTTCCTGCCTGATAGAGGAGGTGCCTGGCCACGGCATATTCCGACACGGGGTTGCCGTTCAAGGTCGGGTTGTTCTTGCATAGTTTCTCCATCTCCACCGCGCCTGCGATGAGTTTACGGATGTCGATGCCTGCCACGGCAATGGGCAGCAGTCCCACCGGGGTGAGCACCGAGAAACGCCCTCCCACGTCATCGGGAACGATGTAGGTCTTATAGCCTTTCACGTTGGCGAGCTGCTTCAAGGCGCCTTTGGCCTTGTCGGTAATGGCGACGATGCGTGAGGCGGCTTCCTGTTCGCCATATTTCTTGACGATGTGCTGCTTGAGGATCCGGAAGGCGATGGCCGGTTCGGTGGTCGTGCCCGACTTGGAGATGACGGCCAGCGAGTAGTCTTTCTTGTCGAGGATGGCGAGCAACTCGCTCAGGTAGTCCTCGCTGATGTTGTGACCGGCATAGACGACAAGCGGCTTGTCTCCTGAAAGCGGGGCGAAGTGGTTCTGCAACGCCTCGATAACGGCACGGGCTCCCAGATAGGAACCGCCGATGCCCACGACCACAAACAGGTCGGATTTCCGACGCAGGGACGCGGCGGTCTGTTCGATGTCGGCTACCAGCGATTCGTCGATCTCCGAGGGGAGGTTGACCCAGCCCAAGAAGTCGTTGCCAGCTCCCGTCTTGTTATAAATGGTGTTGTACACGGTGGCGACTTCCGATTCGTGCGCCTGAAGGGCCTCCTTTCCAAGGAAAGGCAGGGCTTGAGTGAGTTCTAGTTTCATGACAGGTGTGTTTTGGTGCAAAAATAGCAAACAATTGGGAAAAGCAAGTGTTTTTAACAAGAAAATCCCAGCGAGAGCCGGGATTTTCTAGAACCAAAAACCAAAATTTATGAAACCTTTTTATTGCAGCCCAGTGGAAGGCTGCAAGGTTATGATAAGAACCGCTGCAAAAGTAATACTTTTTTCGATTGGGCAAGAAAAAACCAGTAATTTTTATTATTTTTGTGTCCCTTTTATATAATACAATGCGTCTTAGAAAGAAAGCACTGATTTTTTTTAGTACCGTTTTGGGTGTGGCGTGGGTCGTGCTCCTGATCGCCCAACTCCATCTCATGCGACGGGTCTTCTACAACGAAAAGGAGCTGTTTCGCGCGAAGCTCAACGGGGTGGTGTACGAGGTCTTCGACGCGATGGATGCGATGCAGGACGTCCCGAAGTGCTATGCACAGACGCCCATCGACAGCCAAACCATCGACTCCCTCATGTCCAACGCCTTGCACCGGAATATGATCTTTGACGCCTTCGGTTGTGGGATCTATTGCCCGGATGAGGAACGTTTTGTCTCTTTCTCCCCTAACATCGACACGGCCTCGCTTTTGAGCGCGGGCTTCGACTATCCCTTGACGGCCTTCAAATTCCCCGAGGACTTGCATCACGACACCCTGTATGTCTTGTTCCCCAACCTGGAAAGGCACTACAGCTGGGACATCTATACGGGAATGTTGTTGCTGGCGGTACTGTTGGCTGCGGTTTTGTTCTGTTTTGCCTTTATCATTGTGTTGATTATCAGGGAATCAAAGGCGGTTCGGTTGCGATACAATGTCACCAATCACATCATTCATGAGCTGAAGACGCCCATCACCACCATCAGCCTGGCCTGCCAGCTGTTGCGCGATCCATCCATCGAGAAGGACGAGGAGACCGTCAATTATTACCTGAGCATGATCGATGGAGAGTCGAAGGCGCTTCAGGGCTTGGTCGAGGAGGTGCTTACGATTTTCAGGTCAGAGAAAATTCCGCAACGGGAACTGCGTGAGATCTCGATGCACGAACTCTTGCGCGAGGTTGTCGACGTCCACAAGCTTTCGCTCGAAGAATGCCACGCCCAGGTGCAGCTGGAGCTGGAAGCGCAACGGGATGTCATTATGGGTGATTGGATCCATTTGTTCAATGCCGTCTCCAACCTGGTGGACAATGCCATCAAATACCGCAAGGACGACTTGATGCTGCGTGTTGCGACACGGAATGTGGGGAACCGGATCGAAGTAAGGGTCGAAGACAATGGCATCGGCATCGACGAAAAGGACCAGAAAGTGATTTTTGAGCCCTTCTCCAGGGTGAATACCGACAATGCCAACTATGTCAAAGGCTTTGGATTGGGGCTGAGTTATGTGAAGTTTGTGGTGCAGTATCACCACGGAAACATAAAACTTGAGAGTGAATTGGGCAAGGGTGCAACATTTTTACTATCTTTGCCTCTGAAAATGTAATGTTTTTTTGAGAACACTGTTTTTTAAATCGATTTAATAATGGCACAAAAGATCAATACCCTGTTGGCTGAAGACGACAAGAATTTGGGAGTCATCCTCAAGAAGTATCTTGAAGCGAAAGACATCGCCGTTACCTTGTGCGCCAACGGTGAGGAAGCCCTGAACACTTTCAAGGAGAAGGGCGATTTTAATTTTTGCATTTTTGATTTGATGATGCCTGTAATGGACGGATTCACCTTGTCGAAGGAAGTAAAAAAAATCAACAAGCGGATTCCGATCATCTTTCTGACGGCAAAAACCTCCCAAAAGGATATCCTGGAAGGCTTTTCGCTGGGAGCGGACGACTACATTACCAAGCCGTTCAGCATGGACGAGTTGCTGATGCGCATCCACGCCGTCTTCAACCGCTCTTCGCAGGATGCACCTGCCCCCACCACTTTCAAGCTGGGGAGTTTCACCTTCGATGCCCCGCGTCACCTCCTCATCAAAGGGGAAGAGAGCCGGAAGCTGACCTCCAAGGAGGCCGACCTGCTCTTGCTCCTTTGCGAGAACATGAACGAGACCCTCGAGCGGAGCGATGCCTTGCGCAAGGTCTGGTGCGAAGACACCTATTTCAATGCGCGCTCGATGGATGTCTATATCACCAAGCTCCGCAAGTATTTCAAAGACGATCCGAACGTGGATCTGGTCAATGTCCACGGGGTGGGTTTCAAGTTAATGGTCAAAGACTGACGGACGGGTCGGCAGGGCACAGGCGGCAGGCAACTGTAGCGTGGTGTCTGAGATGAAGTCCCAGGCGGGGTCGCCGGGGGCGCTGCTGCTGGTATTGGTGAGGATGATGAGCACCCGTTCGTGCGGGCGGTCGATGATGAAGAAGGACCGGTATCCTTTCCACCATCCAAAATGATATACGATGCCAGGATGACGTTGGCTCATGCGCCAACCGAATCCATAGTTGTCGCCATGCTTCCAGGTTTCGGAACCGGGCAGGAACGCCTCGCGCTGGATGCTGTCGGGGAGGAGCTGGTGCGTCTCCAGGGCGACGCTGAACCGATAGAGGTCCTCGACGGTGGAATACATCACCTTGTCGCCGACCACCCCGTTCAGATAGTCTTCCTGTACCCGCTGCGGTCCCGAACGATACAGGTCGTAGCCTTGGACTCCGGTGTCCGTATACAGCCCCAACCGGCCCACGCCCCGGAGCGAATAGATGTAAGAATGGTGCATTCCCAAAGGCTCAAACACGTTTTCTTTCATGAAGTCTTCGAAATGCTGGCCGCTGACGCGCTCGACCACGTTGGCCAGCAAGGCGTAGTTCACGTTGTTGTAGTGGAAGTCGGCATCCGGCTCGAAGTAAGGGTCCGGACGGTGTTTCTGAAACAGCTGGACCATGTCGTCGTTGTGGAGCGGGACACCTCGGTCGGGCCAATGCTCGTCGGCCAGCGACTCATACCGCGAAAGACCTGAGCGGTGGTTGAGCAGGTGGCGGAGGGTGATGCCCCGATAGGGGAACTCGGGCAGGTACCGTTGGAGGTCGTCGTCGTACGACAGCTTGCCTTGGGCGTGCAGCAGCATGATGGCTTCGGCGGTGAACATCTTCGATACCGAGGCCAGCTGGAAGGTGTCGCTGGTGTGCAGGGGGATTTGTCGGCGTTTCAGATCGCGCCATCCGAAGGCCTGCTCGTAGAGCACCTGCCCGCCCTCGGCATACAGCACCGCGCCGTTCAGACCCAGGGTCCGATGCATGGTGGTGAAGGCGGCTTCGGCCATGGCGGCGCGGCGATCCCGGTCGGCCTTTCCCAGGTCGACGAAGAGGCTGTCCACCGGCAACGCCTCCCCACGGTAATGGGCGGGCTCCCTCCGGCACGAGGCAGGTGGTAAGGCAAAGAAGACAATGCCGAGGAGTACGATGAGACGAAAAATGAACTTCATGATTGAAAATCAGGCAAAATTAGAAATTTTTTCCGTATTTTTGCCGCACTTTTAATCATCAATACGATTTCATGTCACAATTTACCGATTTTGGATTGGACTCCGCTCTGTTGAAGGCGATAGGGGAGCTGGGGTTCGAGAATCCCATGCCGATACAGGAACAGACGATTCCTGTGCTGTTGGAGCGCGACACCGACTTTGTCGGTCTCGCCCAGACGGGCACGGGCAAGACCGCCGCTTTCGGCCTGCCCCTGCTCCAGAAGATTGACCCCTCACAGCGCTGCATCCAGGCGCTGATCCTTTGTCCTACACGTGAGCTCTGCATGCAGATCACCAAGGACCTCCGCAACTATGCGAAGTACCTGCCCGAAGTCCTCATTGTGCCCGTATATGGCGGCGCCAGCATCGAACTGCAGTTCAAGGACCTCGCCAAGAAGCCCCAGATCATCGTGGCCACCCCGGGCCGTCTGCGCGACATGATCCGCCGCAACCGTGTCGATTTCACCAACGTCAAGACGATGAT
>JAEEGK010005107.1_pt1 | contig 31794 bp, 15 predicted proteins | sample 8958771 | NCBI WGS metagenome assembly JAEEGK01 (sample SAMN16246547, study PRJNA631951) | gut metagenome | biome: gut microbiome; feature: rumen; material: SC-attached | host: Bos | place: Iran: Karaj | collected 2018-10
TCTCTATTAATGTTATTAATTCGTAATTTTGTCTTTTATTATTTCTAATTTCATTTCTTAATACACGAAATGCATATTTAAACCATTTTATTGAATCTACTTCATTTATTTTTCCTTCTTCTTTAAAATCTGGTCTATTTATCCAATATTTTTCTACTTTTTTTATTTTTGTTAAGTAATTTAATACATTTTGTAATATATTAATATTTTGAATTGTTAAATTTATTATTAATGGTGTTTTAACTTCTATTATTAAATCAAATAATGGTGTTTCTTTTAATGATTTTTTATTATATGATCTTAAAAATGATGATTTAATTCCCATATCAAAATCATTTAATATTGTTCCTAAATATATTGAATCTCTTTTTTCAGAATTAATATTATCTATTCTAAATATTTTTACTGAAAAACCATTTATTTCAAGAGTTCTAAAAATTAAATCTTCATTATCAACTGAATCTATTTCTTGATTCATACTATTTGTTCCTACAGAATGAATTGAGTCTATTCTTAATACTATTTCATATATTTTTCTTTTTGATGATATTGTATCGTTAATTACAATTTTTATATTTTTAATATCTATTTTTATTGGAATTAATCTGTCTACAATAAATGATTCTAGTAAAGAATTTTTTGTCATACTATTAAATATTTTTTTATGTTTGTTTTCCCATTCATTTAATATTTTTTGTCTATATAAAAAAAAATTTTTTTTATAGTCTTTATTTATATGAATTGTCTCAATATTTAATTCTAAATCTGAAATTTCTAATGAAAAATTTTTTAAAGATATTAAACTTTTTACTTTTAATTTTATTGTTTTTATTTTCCCAGTTGATAATTCTAAAGGAATACCAAATTTTTTCAATAAATCTCTTCTAAATTCAACTTCTTTTGCTGTAAATTGTATTGCTTCTTTTCCAAAACCTAAATCATAATCAAAATCAATATTTTCAAGATATTCACCAGAATATTCTTTTAATATTCTTTCTAATAATTTTGTATTTTCTTTTTCTTTTGTTTTTTTTTGATTAATGAAATTCATATTATAATTTAATTTATTTCCAAAAGAATTTTATTAAAAAAAAATGAAAAAAAATAAAATATGTATGAATAATAAATTTTTAAATTCTATTTTAATGAATATTTTAAAAAAACTTTTTTTTTTGATTTTTCCATAATAATAATATTTTAATAATATGGAATTTAAAGAAAATGAAATATTAGGGATTAATGAAATAGAAAAAGATAAGCTTTTTAATCATTTTTCAAATCAAGAAACATATGAAAAAATAAATATAAATGAAAAAATAAATAATCAAGAGCAATATTTTACTAAATTTATAATTAAAACATTAGGAAAAGATGCAATAAAAAGAAAACCAGATTCATTAATTAAATTAGAAAAACAATTAAAAACATATTTTTTTGGTAAAAATGGATCTTTAATTGATTTAATACCAAAATTAAAAGCTGAATTACTTAAAAAAGAAAGAAAAAAAGATGATAAATTAGATGAAAAAATAGAAATAGGTGATTTAGTATATTTAAATCAATTATATGATAAAACAATTGGTCTTGAAAAAAGAGCTTCAATAAATAAACAAAGAACAGAACTTTTATTAAGTAATAATTTTTCAAGAACAAATAAATTTAAAACCAAAAAATGTAATTCAAAAGATAAAGATAAATATTCATTTTTTCATAATTTTAGTCAAAAAAATATTAAAAAAATCAAATCTATTTCTATTTCACCAAAAGACAATAATTCAATAAATAAATTATCAAATAATAAGATTGATATTTCTCAAGATAATTCAAATTCAAAAAATTCTTTTTTTCAAAAATCAATTCCAAAAAAATTATATAATTATACTATTAATAATTCAAGTAATTGTATTTCATCTTCATTTTATCCAACTTTCAAATCTTCAAATTCTCAAAAAATAATTAACTTAAAGACTTCTAAATATAACAATATTTTTAGGAGAAAAAGAAATACAATTAATTTATTTAATTGTTTTTCTCCTGAAAAAGATGAAAAAATTGTTCATTATTCTATTAAAAAACCAATAATTTTTAATTCTTATTTAAAAACATCATATAATATAAAATTAAAGAAATCAACAAGTTATTATAACACATTTAGAAATGAAAAAATTAAGATATTAAATAAGTTAAATGATTATTCTCTTCATGAAAAAAAATTATCAAAAAGTTTACATGAAATTATAAATAAGAATAAAGTGAAAAAAACAAATTCATATGATAAAGATATTGAGACTTTATTTGATAAAAATATAAATATAGATAAATATTTTTCAATGAAAGAAATATTGAAAAAATCTAAGAAAAATAAATCTCAAAAAACCTTAATTTTAAATTCAAATGATTCAATGTCAGATAATAAAATAAAACAATTAATAAATAAAGGAATAGATACAGAAATAAAAAAAAAATTAACAGAACATTTTCTTGAAAGAGATAATAATAAATTAAATAGAATAAAAAAAAATTTAAAACATGGAATAGAATTAATGCGTTCAATGGGAAATAAACTTATATTAGAGCACTTAAAACTAAAAGAAAAAATAAACAATTTTAATTCTGAAAGAGATATAATAAATCAAGAAAAAAAAAAATATAATAAATTAAAAAAAAAAGAAAAAATTATAGAACATATTGACCAAAAAAAATAAAAAAAAATATATAAACAAAAAAAAATTTTTAAAATAAAACAAAAAAAAATAAGTTAAAATTAATTTAATATATAAAAAAAAGATTATTCAGTTAATTTAGACCATTCTTCATCAATTTCAACTTTAGCAAAATTAACTTTAATCATTTTTTTATTTTTCAACAATTTAACACTAGATTTTTCAGGATCAATAGCTAAATACAATTTAGTAACTTTAAAAATATATTTATCTCCATTAGGGAGTTTAATTTTCAAATTAAAAGATTTTTTTTGAAAATCAAATTCCAAATTTTCATCTTCAATATCTTCAGCATCTTTTGGTAAATCAATTTTAACTACAGCAAATTTATCATCATCATAAAAAATATATTTTGAAATTGTTTTTGGTTCTTTTATTTTTTCAATAGTTCTTTTTTCAGTTTGAAGTAATATTGGATCTCCTCCTGTTATTATTCCTGGTCCTGTTATTGTTTGTGCATTTGGATCTGTTTTTTTTTCTTCAAATCTTCCTTTATGAGCATAGTAATATGAATTTTCTCCTTTATGTTTTATATCATATTCTAATGCACTCATTTCTTTCTTTTTTTCTTCTGAAATTTCTTGATCTGTGGATTTTTGATTTTCGTTTTCCATTAATTTGAATGTTTTTTTTTTATGGAATATTCGATTTGTATTTTTTTTTTAATTTAAATTATGGGTTTTTTATTTTTTTATCATAATTATTTTTTTTTTGGGAGGGATTTTTTTGTTATGTTAAATTATGGGTTTTATTAATTTTTAAATTTAATTTTTTTTACATTTAAAAATAATTAATTTTTTAATTTTAATGGAAAATATGAAAAACGAAGAAAAAATAAATTTTTTAGTTAATGAAACCAATAAACTAAAATTAGAAAACATAACATTGAAAAAAGAAATAGACTTATTAAAACCATATAAAGAAAAATATGAAATACTGGAATCTAAATTAACATCATTAATAGAAACAATAAAAAATTTAGAATTAAAAACAAATAATTTAGAAAAATATCATTCAAGATTAATACTTAAATCAACAATAAATTCTCATCATATGATGATAAATTCTTTATCTGTTTTTCCATCAGGAAATTTTATATCAGTTTCTGATGATAAAACAATTCAAATAAGAGATAAAAATTATAATTTACAATATAAAATAATAGATGCTCATAATGAAGGAATTTCATATGTATCAATTAAAGATAATAAAAATTTTTCAACTTGTTCATGGGATAAAACAATCAAAATATGGACTAATATAAATAATATTTGGTCAATTAAAGAAATCATTTCCAATGCTCATAATAATGATATATATAAAATTATATATTCTACTAATAATAATATAATTTCTTGTTCAAAAGATAATACAGTTAAAATTTGGAAATTAATAAATGAAAATAAACATCAATGTGAAATTTCTTTAAAAAATTCTGAATTTATTCATTCAATTTTATTATTAGAAGATAAAAATATATTAATTTGTTCTGGTAAAGAAGGAAGTTATTTTTGGGATATTATTAAATATAAAATTATTGCTCATTTAAAAAATGCAACTTGTGTTTCTTGGAATTCATTAACAAGATTTAATAACACAATTATTATTGGTGGATTAGATAATATTATTTCTATTGTTTCAATTGAAGAAAAAAAAATAATAAAAATTATAGATAATAATTCACTTTGTTGGGGTATTTGTTTTTTAAAAGAAAAAAATTTAATTGTTTCTGGAGGAGTAGATGGTGATATTAAAGTATATAATATGAATTTTGAATGCATTCAAACTATTGAAAAAGCTCATAATGATTCAATTAATGGATTAACTGTTTTAAATAATGGTTCTATTGCTTCTTTTTCTTTAGATTCAAGTATTAAAATATGGGATTTTTAAAAATGATTATTACTTAATAAAATAATTCTTAAATTATCATATTATAAATAAATATATTATATTTTATATTAATTTTATATATTATTTCAATTATTATTTAATTATAATCTTATAAAAAACTTAATTAAAAAAAATAATTTTAAAAATTAAAACAAATATAATAAAAAAAAAGATTTAAATTAAATAACATATAAAAATATTTAATTAATCCATATTAAATTATTTTTTTTTTTTACAATTATTATTTATCAAATATATCTAAAAACACAAATATCATAGATAAAATAAAAAAAATCAAAAAATGAGGTGTTTCCAATTCTTCTTATTAATAGGACTATTTTCCTTTTACTTATCAAAATCTTTAAAAAAATATAGAAAATTACAAGATGATGATGAAGAAGAATATGAAGAAGAAGAAGAATACGAAGAAGAAGAAGAATACGAAGAAGAAGAAGAAAGTGATGAATTTACAACAATAAAAACATATCAAAGAAGATCACTTAACTTAGGTCAAAAAAAAAGAACAACATCAAAAATATTTGTTTATCATATAAAACCTAAAAAAGGATTACAATCAGAATTGATAATTGATTTTTATAGAAGAATTTATGATGAAGTTGATCTTTTTATATATACAAATCCAGATGATATAGCATATGATGCTGAACAACAAGTTTATATTAATGCTGTTCATGAAGCAAGTTTAGAAGGAAGTGATCAATATATTGTTAAAGAAGAAAGCTTTTTAAATAATGAAGGTGAACTTTATTTAGTTTTTTCTGCTCCTAATGCTGAATCTTTTACAAATTATATTTTTGTTTCTTTAACTAATGAAGTTTATGATGTTGAAGAACTTTTTAGATATACTTATTATAATAATGAAAAAAGAACTTTTTATTTTTATATTCCACCTAAATCTGTGGAATATATTTATTTCCAATTCCAATCTTTAAGTGATACTCCAAATTCAAAAATTGAAATTTATTCTGATGAAGATTATTCAAAAGAAGTATATTCAAAAAAAATAAAAGAATTAATATTTAAAGATTTCATTAAGATAAAACAAGATCAAGAATATTATGTTTTATTAAATTTAGAATTAGAGGATGAAGATAATGAAGAATTATATCATTATTTTGATATAGCATTTACATTTCATGAATATGATAAACCAATAGTATTTCAATATGAAGGTGGTGAATCAAATGAATTTCCAATAGTAGTTCCACAAAATATTTATTTTGCTTATGATGTTGATAGATATCAAGATGATAATATTTTAGTAAGAGTTCCTTTAATAGCTGATAAAGAAGATTCATTTGCTTATGCTTTTTATTCTGGTGAAAGTTTAGATGATATCTTAGGTGATGTTAAAGATAGTGATTTTGATGAGGTTAAAAAAATTACTACTACTGAATTAAATAAATTTCTTCTTATTCCAAGAAAAAATAAAAATCAAAATTTTATGATTGTTAGACCATTTATTAATGCTACTGCTTATCATGCATATGATACTATTGAAATGTTCTATGCAATTAGATTGACAGATGATCCTGTTAATTATGGTAATTTCCAAACTGAACAAGAAAATTATTTATATGTTAGACCTGAAGATTTTAAAAAAGATGATGCTGATGTTTTAGTTTTTACTTCATCAAAACCTTATAATATTGAAATTCTTGATTTTAATTTAGATTCTTCTGAATATTATTATCTTAATTATGCAACTTCATATAAAAGTCAATTTTTTTTTATTGAAGGAAAAAAATTATCAAATGAAATTATTGTTATATTTAATAATGATTATAGTTTTGTTGAAATTAGATATCAATTTATTCCTAATTTTGAAATATTAGATGATATTTTCCTATCACCAGGAAAAATATTTAAATTAACTGATTGTTCTAAAAATTACTTTTTATTTTGGGCAGAACATCCATTTGAAAGTGAAAATGATAGAACTTATATATATCATAGACCAGTACAAGGAAATCCAACAGTTGAATATGGAAGAATTTTTGATTCAAATTCAGAAATAAATGCATTATTTACTGCAAAATATTATGATGAAACAAATGTGTATGATGCTAATGAAGAAGCTATAATTAAAATTACATGTGAGATTCCTTCTACTGTTCATATTCTTTATTTTACTTCAAATAATCAAATTCAGATGAAAGCTGGAAATTATGTTCCTGTTTATTTAAATGCTTTACTTAGTCCAAGAGTTGGTAAACAAGTTTATGTATTTGATGAAGATACTATGGATATTGAACTTGAACTTGTTAAAGAAGAATCACTTATTGATCAACATATGAAAATGGAATTTAATGAACATGAATATGAATTATCTACAGATGATTCAGTAAAAACTTTCCAAATTTCAGGTTTTAAAGATGATGATTATATAAATATATATGAAATTAAAGGAAAAATGTTATCTTTTATTAAAATGGGACTTAAGTCAGATAGATATATTGAAATAAATAAAGATACATCATATAATAAAAAAATACCTGATAAAGTCTTTATTTTCCCATTTGAGAAAATAGAATATGCTCAACATTTTAAAATAACTAATCCAACAGATTCATCATCATTGATTTGTATGTATACAGATTTATCAAACTATTATATTGATCCTAAAGAAACATCTTGTCTTTATATAAATAAAGGAGAGAGTCTTAATTATACTATTTTTCTAAAAAATTTATATAAAGAAGAAAAAGTAGATAAAAAACAGAAATTTTATACTGCATTTACTCTTGATGAAGAATTAATATTTGAATATACTATTGATAAAAACTATAATGAAGTTGTAAATGATGATGGAGGTTATGTGCGTGGACCAAATTATGGTAAAAGATTAACATTATATATTGTAATGTGTATTGTTCTTGCATTTGGATTATTTATTATTTTTACTATTAAAAAAAATGATAAAAGTACTGATTATTTGCAATTTGCTGAAGCTGCAGGATTCAGTGAAGAAATTAATTTATAGAATAGATTTATTAAGTAATTAAAAATAAAAATAAAATATTTAAATAATTGAAAAAACTTTGAAAAAAAAGTGATAAAATAATTTTTAAATATAAAAAAAATATAAAAACCAATAATTAATCATAAAATGGCAATTTATTTTTATATAGAATCATTTATTTATTCATATTTTTTTTAATTTAAAGTCAAAAAAATAAATAAATATAAAATAACAATTTAAAATCCTATTTGAAAATGCTTTAAAAATTTAACTCCTTTTTCATCAATAGATAAATTAACTTGCCATGATTCAACTCCTATTTCATTAAATTGATCAACAGCTTCTTGTATTTTACTATAATTTTTAATATTATTTGATTTTTCTTTATTACCAAATCTTAGAGAATTATATTGAAAAGCAATTAACATAATTGCTCTTTCATTATTTTTTAAACTTTTAATTAATTCATCCATATGTTTAACAAGTCTATTTCCAGCATATAAAATCGAATTTTTTCTTGTTTTAATATATTTTGGAATTTTTAAATTTAAATTATGAAGAGGTGATTTAACTTCTAAATAACAATTATTATTTATTTTAAAATCTAATTTTGAATCACCTAATTTTTGTTCTCTTTTTATATCATTTACTTTTTTTATCATTTTATTAAATTGATTATGTTTTAAAAAATATTCAATATATTTATTTACTGCTACTTGGTTTATTCCTATCCATGTTTTTTTTTTTGAATTTGGTTTATTTAATGATATTGCTTCAACTGTATATTCAGTTGATCTATTTGGATTTTTACTTTTTGATAATAAACAAGGAATATTTTTTAAAATTATTCCTCCTATTCCTCCTGTTGTAGGACAATGACATCTGTATTCTTTATCTTTTATATTTGCAAAAATTACAAATTGTCCTTTTCTTCCTTTTATTATTCCCTCTATTAATTCTTCATCAAATTTATAAAAAGAATTTGATTTTTTTACCATCCTTTATTTTTACATTATATTTTTATGTTTTATTTATATATAATTATAAATTTTCCAGAAATTAAAATTATTTCTAATTTCCAATTTTTTTCCATATTTAAATATATTAAATTTTATTTCTCGAATTAATTATCTTAATTATTGTATATTATTTAAAAATTTAAATCATTAAATCATAAAATTGAATAATTTTTTCATGATTTTTATAATATTTTTCAAAATATAAGTTTTTATATATTTAATATATTTTTTAAAATTTCTTTTTCATCAATTCATAAATCATATTTTAAATAATATATTAAAAAATTATATTTATTTTTAATTATTAAATATTATTATACTATATTATCCCATTTATTAAATTTATATTTTCAAAAAAGAAATAAAATAAAAATAATAAAATGAGAAACTCTATTTATTAAATTAATATTATTAACAAAAATATAAGTATAAAAATAAGTAAAAATATGAATTTAAAATGAAAACAATAAAAAAATTAAAATATTAAATGGAAAAAAATAAATATGCAATAGGAATAGATTTAGGAACAACATATTGTTGTGTAGGAGTATGGAGAAATAATAATGTTGATATAATAAAAAATGAATTTGGAAATAACACAACACCATCAATAGTAAGTTTTAAAGAAAATCAAAGATTAATAGGAGAAAAAGCAAAAAATGTTATAATCAAAAATTATGAAAATACATTATATGATTCAAAAAGATTAATAGGAAGAAATTATAGTGAAATAATAAAACAAGAAAATATAAATTTATGGACATTTAATATAGAAAAAGATGAAAAAGACAAAATATTATATATAGTAAAATATAAAAATGAAATAAAAAAATTTTACCCAAAACAAATATCATCAATTATATTAGAATCATTAAAAAATAATGCATCAAAATATTTAAACCAAGAAATAACTGATGCAGTGATAACAGTTCCTGCATATTTTAATAATACACAAAGAGAAGAAACAATTGATGCAGGAAAAATTGCAGGTTTAAATGTATTGAAAATTATTAATGAACCAACTGCTGCTGCTATTGCTTATGGATTAGATAAACAATTTGATATTGCTAAAAATGTTTTAATATTTGATTTAGGAGGAGGAACATTTGATGTTACAATTATGGAAATTAATAAATCAAAATTTATTGTTAAAGCTATTGGAGGTGATAGTCATTTAGGAGGACAAGATTTTGATAATGAATTAGTTAAACTTTGTATTAAAATTTTTAAAGATGAAAATGGAATTGATCTTTCAAATAATAAAAAAGCAATTAGAAGATTAAAAAATAAATGTGAAGAATTAAAAATAAATCTTTCTACTTCAAGTGAATCTATTATTGATATTGATTCATTATCACCATCTATAAATTTTGAGACTAAAATAACAAGAATTGATTTTGAACAAATATGTCAAAAATATTTTGATAAATGTTTAAATATTGTAGAATCAACATTAAAAGATTCAGGAATACAAAAAGACAAAATAGATGATATTGTTTTAGTTGGAGGTTCATCAAGAATACCAAAAATACAAGAAATGTTATCAACATTTTTTAATAATAAAAAAAAGTTATTAAAAGTAATAAATGCAGATGAAGCTATTGCATATGGTGCTGCAATGGCAGCAGCAATAAATAATGTAAATGAAAGTGAAAAAATAGAAAAATTAGTTTTAGTAGATGTTTGTCCTTTATCTTTAGGAACTGGAATTGAAGATGGACTTATGTCTGTTCTTATTAAAAAAAATACTCCTATTCCTTGTGAAAAGACAAAAGGTTATGTTACTACTTTAGATAATCAAGAAAAATTTACTATTGGAATTTTTGAAGGTGAAAGAAAATTTTTTAAAGATAATTTATTAATAGATAGATTTTATATTGATAATATTAGGAAAGCTCCTAAAGGAGAAGTTACTGTTAAAGTTACTTTGAGTATAGATGAAAATTCTATTTTAAAAGTTAGTGCATATGAAAAAGGAAATGAAAATAATAAAAAGAATTTAGTTATTAAAAGACAAATTAGAGATGATGAAGAAATTGAAAAAATGATTGAAGAAGGGATGAAAATGAGAGAAGAAGATTTAAAAAGAGAAAAAAGTGTTAATGAGAAAAATAAGCTTCAAAAAACATTAAATTTTGCTTGTGAAAAGAAAGAATTTAAAAAAAATAAAAGTATGATTGATGGAAAGGTTAAAGAGATTAAAAATTGGATTAAACAACATCCTGAAGAGAAGATGGAAGTTTATACTAGTAAAATTTCTGAGTTTAATAACTTTATCTCAAAATTAAAAGATTAATTATTAGATTATAAATACTATTTTCTATCTTTTTCTATTTTTTTTCTTAAAAATTTCAATTCATTCTGAAAATAAAAAGTTTTATTATAAATACATAGAAAAAAATCAATTTAATAAGAGAATATTAGTATTATTTTAAATTACTATATATTTTTTATAATTTAATTATAAATATATAAAAATAAAATTTATGTATTTTTAAAAAATTTCATTAATAATTTTATAATTATGTCAACATTACAACCAAACGGTACTCCAATAGAAAATGAAGGAGAGACAACTGAAAAACCAAAAGATAACTTAGAAGAAATAAGGGAAAAAAAAAGAGAGATAGAAAAATATCTTCCAGAAATAGAAAGTTTAAAAGAAAAATGTTATCAACTGAATGAAAATATACAATATGAAAAAAAAAAGAAAAAATCATTAGAACAAGAAATTGAATATAGAAAAAAAAGATTAAATGAATATTCAGCTCAATATAGAGCAATAACAGGAAAACAAACAATGAATTCAAAAGATGAAGTTAAAAAAATAAAATTAGATATAATAAATGATAAATTAGAAGAATTACTTGCAGAAAAAATTCCAGAAGCAGGATTAAAATTAAATTCAAAAGGAGCTGATAATCAAAATGAGGACTTTAAAGAATTAATTCATGCTAATATAAAATTAGTTTTAACAAATGATTCATCAACATCAAAAAATAAAATTGAACAAGAAACAAGATTTAGAATATCAACAACTTTAACTTTTTCAGCATTAAAATTAACAGCTTGTAAATTTTGGAATATTGATAATCCAAATGAATATTTAATAACTGATGAATCTGAATCTATTATTTATAATGAAGATATGGCTATTAATAATTATATGAGAAATTATTCAGTTAGATCTAATTTATTAAGATTAATTAAAACTAATATTTTAAATTCTAGAATTAAAATTACTCCTTTACAAGATAGTAGAATTAAAGATTTAAATCAATTTGAATCTAAATCAAAAGGAGATAAAAAATTTATTGGAAGTAGTTCAAGTACTCAAATTATAAATGAATTTATTAATTATTATACTGGATTAAAACCATATTATTCTGAGACAAAAAAAGGAGAAGAAAAAAATGAAAAAATAAGTAATTCTGTTCAACCTAAAGATTTAGATACTTCTTTAATTATGCTTTTATTAATACTTCTATTTTTCTTTTTGACTATTTTTGTTATTTATAGAAATGAAAATGATATTCTTCAAAATAAAAGAAAAATTGATTATTTAACTTTTCTTTTTGATAATTCAAAAGTTACATCACCATTTGCATTAGCCAATTATTTATTAGATAAAATATTTGGACAAATACTTAAAAATAGAAGCATAAATAACAATATTAATAATGAACCTATTTACGATATAGATAATTTCAAATTATATGAATGGTTATATAACAATGAAAATGTAAAGTTAAGTGAATGTATAATTAAAAATTGTATAATTAAAAATGAAAATGAGACATATTATTTGGATAGTGACAAATTTACAAATTGTTCAAAAAAAAAATATATAAATGCTGATGGAATTATTTCTTTAAGTTCTGTACATATTGTTATTGAAAAAGTAAAAAAAAAAAAATGTTATTCTGGAAGAAGTGTAAAAAAAATAAATGAGGAAAATTTCAGTTGTTATGAAGTAGATTATGAAAGTGGAAATAAATTAAAGGATGATTTAAAGTTTGATGTTTCTACAAAAAATTTATCAGATATAGATAATGATTTATCTCAAAAACTTTACGACAATATAATTAAATCATTTGAAAATTATAAAAGTAATAAAAAAGCAAATGTGAAATATTCAATTCATTCTTTAGGAGGTGATTTTAATGGAGATGGATATCATGCAGATTTTCCATTAAGAAATGATATTTTGTAAAATTATTTTATTTAATTTTTTTAGTTTATATAATTATATACCTGTAATAGGTAAATTATTACCAATTATTAATTGTGACTTCACAACAACAAATTGTTCAAATCCTTATAATATAAGACAAAATTATTTTATGGTTAATGAAAATACAAGAGGAATTACAATTACTTTTAATTGTTTTTTTGATGGTTCTGATAATATGGTTTTATTAAGTAATGTTCTTATTCATTTTGATATTTTGGCAACTGGAATTTTTTCTCCTCATAAAGTTGAAATTTTACCATTTATTCCTAATATTTATTCAAGAGGATATGTTCTTTTAGATATTTTAAGATTTATAATAATTATTGCTTGTATTGTTTTATATATAATAGAATTTTTTAGAGAGGGAAAAAAATTAAAAATTTTATTCTCATTAAATACAATATTAATTATTATTCTTTTTATAATGTTATTATCAATTATAATAATAAAAACTCAATATTGTCATATTGATAGTGGAAAATTCTTTGATGAAAATTTAGAAACTTATACAGATGGTTATTTAGTTGCAAAAATGCAAAGATATGCAATTTTTTTAGAATGTATATTAGCAATAGTAACATCAATAAATATTTCAATTTTCAGTCAATTAATTAATGCAATGAATTTATTCTTTTCTTCAATATCAAGAACATTAATAATGTTTTTTGAATATATTTTTGTTGTTGTTATATTATTACTTGGATTTACTGTAATTGGAAATTTAACATGGAGTCCTTATTTAGAATCTTATTATACTTTTGCAAATAGTTTTATTTCAATTATGTTATTTACAGGAGGATATTTTAATGCTAGAGAATTAGTTTTATATAATGTTGGTTGGACTATATTTTTTATTATTGTATTTTTTGTATTTAATTTATTCTTATTATTTGCTGTTTTAAATTCTATTTTTGCTGAATCTTTAAGAAGAACTGTGAAATCTAAAGGTTATCCTGAAGATGGTACTATTACTCAATGGGGTATGAGAGACTTTCTTAAGTGGATTGTTCATTATTGGCCTAATGATAAAACTGATGAAGAAAATAATTCTTAAAATTAATTTATTATTTTTTTTTTAATTTTAATATTTAAAATAATTAAATTTATTTTTTTATAAATAAATTATTCATATATATAACATATCTAATATATTATAAAATATAAATAATATATAAATTAGCTTTCTTTAAAAAATTCATTTACTATCTTTTCTATTTTTTCAATTATTTCATTTCTTTGAGTTATATTTGTATTTGGAATTAATTGTTTTAATAAGTTTAAAAAATTATCTTCTTCTTTTCCAATAGTTATTTTATTTTTTTCAAGAAAATCAATTATTTTATTTACTTTTTCAACAAATTTTGTATTTAATTTTTCTTTTATTTCATCAACATTTTCATTCATATTAAAAACTGCTTCTTGTTCAATATTATTATTATTACTATTATTATTATTATTTCCTTTTTCCTCTACTTTTGTTATTTGTTTACTTTTATTTAAAGAATTTGATTTATTATTATTATCATTTAAATTTTTTGGTGTTTCTCCAGCAGAATAATTTTTTATTTTTTTTGATTCACTTCTATCTTTAATTGTTGAAGTAGAAGATTTTTTGTCTTTATCAATATTAGATGAATCAATAATTGATGAAGAATTAGAAATTGATTTTGATGAAGATTTAGAAGAAAGTGAATTCTCTTCTTTTATACTTTTATTATCTTCATCATTTAATTTAATTAATTCTTTATTATTTTCACTACTTTCTGAAGATAATAATTCTTCAGAATAACTTTCTTCCATTTCTTCAACTTGAAATTCTTCTGTATTATTTATTCCTCTTATTTCATTTTCAATTCTTTGAATTTCTTCCATTCTATTTATTATTTTTGTTTTTTCTTCTGTAAATCTTAAATATTTTAATAATGATTTTTGAAGAAATGATTCAATATAATCTTTGAAATTAACTGAAAGTCTTAAAAAATCATTTTTTTTTAATACAAATAATTCACAATTTCTTGATTTTACTTTTATATTATGAGTTAACTTTTCATTTAAACACATTTCAATTTCACCAAAATTTCTATATTTTTTTATTTCTTTTAATTCTTTTTCTTTATATTCTTTACTTAAACATAAAATGATAGTTCCTTTAATTATAAAATACATTTCATCAATTATATCATTACATTTATATAAATAATCATTCTGTGAAAATTTTACACTTTTTAATAAAGGAGTTACATAAGCAATAAAATCATTTTGTTGATTTTTAAAAAAATAAATCTTTTGAATAACACTATCATGCATAATTTGACTTAATTCCAATCTTAATTTATTAGGTAACTCTTGTAAAAAATCCATTTTATCTTTTTGATTTCTAGATAAATCATATTTAATAACTTTTCTAACTTTATCATAAATTTCCACATCTAAATTAAACTCTTTTTTAATACTTGATAAAATTTGTAATTTTTGATTCATTTCAGCAGTTTTATCATCAAGTGTACTAACAATAGAACTTAAAGAACCAATAGCAAAAGAATACATAATAACACCAAAACTCATTAAAAATAAATTATAAACTCTTTCAATATTTGTTCCTGCATTAATATCACCATAACCAACAGTAGTTACAGTAGTTAAAGTCCAATAAAATGATATTGTATAAATTTCTATATCAGATGAATCAATATAACCTAAACGAGTCACCCAACATTCTGGTTCAAATTCTTGTATTCTTGCTACATAATACCATATACATGCTGCTAAATGATTTAATAAAAGAAATGCTACAATAAAATATATTAATCTTTCTACATTTACATTTATTTTGAAAATGTCTAAAAAAAATCTTGTTACTTTATTTGTGTGTTTTGTTTTTAATAAACGTACCATTCTTATTAATTTAAATAAATGAATTAATGAATATATTTTTGGTAAACGAATTACTCTTGCTATTGTACTATATATGTTAAATTCTTTATGGGTTATTAAATTAAATGGGAATGCTGATATGAAATCTATTGTAAACCAACTTAATAAATATCTTCTTATTATTCTTTTATTGTTTTTAACAAGATTATCTTCTGTATCAATATATGCTGAAAAGAAATTTAATATAATATCAATTGTTAAAATAATATATGAAAAAATATCAAAAAATTTATCAAAATGAGATGCTTTATCTTTAAATGATATTTCATATACTCCAATTATTGAACTATACATTATTATTAATGATACTATTAAATTAAATAAATTTTTATAAATATTTTCTGGAAGAATTATCCAATTTTGTTCGATTTCATTATCTGAATCTTCTTCTTCTGTATCTGAATCACTTATTTTTTCTAATTTTCTTATTGTTCTTCCTTCATCAATATCAATTAATTTTTTTAAAGAACTACTTTGATTTATAAAATTTATTTTTTTTTTTGGTTCATTTTGATTTTTTATAGAAATATGTTTCATTGCATTTTTTTCTAATTCTTGAGATTTAGTTAATATTGGAAAATGATTAATACTTAATTTATTTTTACCAAATGAATTATTTTGTTGTTGATTCAAAGAAGAAAAAATATTTTGTGAATTTAAAAATAATTTATTAGAATCATCCAATTTACTAATTGATAATTTACTAGAATTATCTAACAACATATGCCTTTTACTAGATTTATTAGCAATTGAATTTGCAGAAAGTAATTTACTATTAAATGAAGCTTCTTTATCATATTCATCTTTCATTTGATAATTTTAAACATATCAAAAAAAAAATTAAAAAAATCAAAACCCCAAAATAAGTAAAAATTATTCATAAAATCTAAAAAAATAAAAATCAAATCATAAAAAAATATATAATACTATAAAATATAAATTACTATATAATTCCAAAATCAATAAAAATTAAAATATTTAATAAATGAGTGAGAAAAAACAAATGATGAAAGAATGGAAACCAATCTTGGATAAATATGAGCCTATAAAAGTATTAGGTTCAGGTTCATATGGTCAAGTAATTGAAGCAATGAATAAATCAACAAAAAAAAAAGTTGCAATAAAACGTGTAACATGTCTTTTTGAAGACTTAATAGATACAAAACGAATTCTTCGTGAAATAACACTTTTAAGATTTATGAAAAATCAATTTATTGTAGAACTCCTTGATATCATTTATGATAAAGATGATCCATTTTTTGATACAATTTTCTTAATTTTTGAATGCCTTCCTTCAGATCTCAAAAAAATAATAAAATCAAATCTTCATTTAAATATGTTAGATGTAAAATTATTAGTATATCATATATTATGTGGATTAAAATATATTCATTCATGTGCTGTATTACATAGAGATTTAAAGCCAGGGAATATTTTATTAGATGATAATTATCAAATTAAAATATGTGATTTTGGTCTTGCTCGATGTGTAAATAAAGAAGATGATGATGATGAAATTACTGATAGTGTTGTACCAAATAGAACAATTGATAAAAAAGCACTTTTTTCAAAAGGAAATACATTAAATCAATATGCACAAAATAAACCAAAAGAAGAAGATATAAAAGAAGAAGAAAAGAAAGAAGAGAAGAAAGAAGGTAAAAAAAGACCACCAATGTTAAAAGATTTAAAAAAACAAAAACAACAACAAATTTTAAGTGTACATGTAGTAACAAGATGGTATCGTGCTCCAGAATTAATATTAATTGAAACTGATTATTCAAGTGCAATTGATGTATGGAGTGTAGGATGTATATTTGCAGAATTAATGATGATGATTAAAGAAAATGCTCCTACATTTTTAGATAGAACTCCATTATTTCCTGGTAAATTTTGCTTTCCTTTATCTCCTCCTGGATCAAATAAAGTAAAAGTAAATGAATTTGGTTTTCCTAATGAAAAAACTGATCAATTAAATGTTATTTTTGATGTTATTGGAACTCCAAGTGAAGAAGATATGGAATTTATTACTGATCCAAATGGGATTTTATATTTAAAAAGTTTGAAAGTTAGACCTAAGAAAAATTTAAAAAGTAAATTTCCTGGAAGTACTGAAGATGCTTTAGATTTACTTGATCGAATGCTTAAATTTAATCCTCATAAAAGAATTACTGTTAATCAAGCTTTAGAACATCCTTTCTTTACTGAAGTAAAAGATCCTAATAAAGAAGTTGAAGCTGATTTTAATTTGGAATTTGAATTTGAAAAAGATGAAAATTTAACTATGGAAAAATTAAGAACTTTATTTATCCAGGTTATTAATAGTTATAAAAATAAAAAATAATTTTGTGATTAATTGGTTTTAATATGATTTTTAAAGTATAATAAATGAATTTTTAGGATTTTTTATTAAATAAATTATTATTATTAAAAAACTGTTAAAATTTGTTATTAAAAATTAAAAAATAAAATTTTTTAAAATTTATATTATGGAATAGAAAAAAACATTAAAATATATATTGTTATATAAAAAATATTGTTTTATGTGGAATAATATAAATAATAATGGGATGTTTATTATGTGATTGTAACAATGAGAATAATAAAATTAAACATCATGATAAAATAGATTTATCAATATTAAATTCTAGTAGATTAACTACATCTGAGCAATTAATTCCAAGTAGTTCACTTGACTTTTCATCACATATTGAAAATCGTTTTATTTTTGATGTAAATATGGGAGAAGGAACTTTTGGTTTTTCAATGAAAATAATAGAAAAACCAACAAAAAAAGAATATTCTCTTAAAATTTTACCTAAAGATAGTTTACTTAGAACAACTGAATATAAAGACATTAAAAAATTTTATGAATACAATAGAAAAATTTTAATTAATTCATCTCATATAAATCGTACTTTAAGTATTTATGAAAATGAAGATAATTTTTTTATAATAAGAGATTTAGCACCATTAACTTTAAGAATAAAAATAAATAATTCAAAACTTCCTTTTAATATACGAGAAGTCAAAAATATAATGTTTCAATTATTTAAAAACGTAAAATATCTTCATAATAATAATATTATACATGGTAATATTAAACCAGAAAATATTTTATTTTTTGATAAAAATGAAATTAAATTAGAAGATGATTCACATTTTATTAATTTTCAAAGAAATAATAAACTTCAAAATTATTATTTTGTTTCTCCTGAAATATTAGAAAATATTCCAAATGAAAAATGTGATGAATGGTCATGTGGAATAATAATGTATTTTCTTTTATGTGGAAAATATCCTTTTCCTTCATTCAATTTTGATGAATTAACTTCAAGTATTTTAAAAAATAATTTTGAACAAGGAGAAGAATTTAAAAAATTAACATCAAATACACAAGATTTAATTGCTAAATTATTAACTTTAAATCCTAAATTTAGAATTAGTGCAGAAGATGCTTTAGTTCATCCATTTTTTGAAAAAGTTGCTGATGATTTTTTTCTTTTATATGATGATAATTCTAGTAATGAAAGTGATAATTGTGTTTATAATAGAAATATTAATTCAATGATGAAAATTTATTTTATTTTTATTATTATTTTTAAAAATGATGCTAATATTAAACAATTATTTATTAATTATGTTCTTGGTGATGGTTTTGAAGTTGAAAATGAAAAATGGAAAATATTAAAATTTTTGTCTGATAATTTAATTTGTTATGAAGAAGAAAATATTAGACATATTATTAATTATCTTTATAATAATAATATTTATTTATTTGGAGATAATTTAAAAATAGTTTTTGATTATTTTAGTAATAATAAAAATGAGGATGAACCTACTATTAAAATAAAAGATATTATTGAATCATTGAAAATACTTATTGAAAATATAAATAATAATAATCCTAAATTAAGTGATACTGTTTTAGAAAAAAATTTAAATTATGAAGAATTTAAGTATATTATAAGTTCTCATATATAATTTGAATTAAATTAAAAAAATTTTATTTTTTATTATTAAGATTTAAAAAGTAATCTAAATAAAGTTTATTTTTTGAATATAATTCACTTTTTAAAAAAATAAATAATTTTATAATTTTTATATAATAATTGTTACTACATTTACTTTTAAAATATGAATACAAAAATTTTTTAATTAATATTCCTATTATATTATCTATATTCAATATTTACATATGTCATATAAGTACTAATTATTAAAAAATAATACATATTTTATTTTATGCAAAACTCAATATTGAAAGAAAAGAATTTTCAAAATCTTTTATTGTATTAACTGCAAAGATAGAAAAATCTTTATTTAAAATAACTTTTCTTCTTTCTTGATTAAACATATCATCAATTATTTGAAAAACAATACTTAAAATTGGATCAGGTATATTATCAATATTAAAAGCACAATTTTTATAAGTTTTTAATATTTGTAACCTTTGATTTATTAATAAGAATTCAATATATTCATTATTAAGAACAAAATTTTCTTCTTCAGAAATTTTATTATCAAATTGAATTTTAATAGCTTCACAATATTGTAATTGATTTAAAGGTTCTAATTTTATTAAATAATCAATAGTATCAAAAATAACTTTACTTCCATTTTTTAATAGTATTTTTTTATTAAAACCATATGGGATTAAAAATTCAAAATTATCTTCATGTATAATATTCTTAGATAAATCTTTTAATTTCATAGCATATTCTTTTGGATTAGTTCTAACTAAATTTATTTCTTTTAACATTTTCATTTCAAAAGGAATTTCTTTACTAAAATTATCTGTAGATTTTCCATAAGAAGAAAAATGATTAGTATCTTTATTTCTTGATTTACTTTCATTTAAAGTAATATCCATAGAATGATTAATTGGAGAAATACTACTTAATTCATTTATATTTATACATTTTTGACTTGGTATATTATTATAATAATTACTACATGTACAATTTCCCATAATTAATTTTCTTATTATTATGGAAAATAAATAAAATTAAAAATTGAATAAATGGGTGCAATGTGTTGTCGTGAAGATGATACGTATAATTTTTTAATATTACAATTTTTTAAAGATTAGGATGAATGTTTTTTCAAAAAAATTATTATATTTAACTCAAATTAATAATACTCAAATATGTTCATTAAAAATTTTTGATATTGAAGAAGAAAAATGTTATAAACAAAATATATTATTAAGAGTTATAACAAGTTTATCAGGAATAAGTCAATTAAATGTAAATAATACATTATATTTATGTGGAATAAATGATGACAATAAAGATAATGTAGTAGGTTCATATATGTTTAAATTAAGTTGTGATGTAAAAAATCCATCACCAATTTTTTTAGTAAATTCAGTTTTTTCTCATTTATCACCTTCAATGACAATTTGGAAAGGAGATTTAATTATTGTTGTTGGAGGAAAAGAACAAATTGAATGTGAAGGATATGTTATTTCAAGAGCAAGATGGGTTGAATTACCATCAATTCCTGAAGATAGATATAAATGTTGTTTATTACCTGATGAAAAAAATAATTTTGTTTATTTATTTGGTGGTTTATCTACTATTACTAATAATAATATGAAAAATATACTTAGATTAAATATGGAAACATGTGATAAATGGGATATGATTTTAATAAAACAAAATGAAAATTTTTTAGCAAGAAATAGTTCAGTTGCATTTATGTTTGATAATGGTGATACTATTTATATTTGTGGTGGAAAAGACAATTTAGATCAGGAAACTGAATATATTTGTGAATATCATATTAATAGTAAAACTGTTAAAAAATCTAAATATTCAATGAAAGTAATTTGTTCTTTTGATATGCAAGGTTATGGTGATTTAAATAAAAATCTTTATGCTTTTATTGATAATTCATATACTATACATTCAATATCTAGAAACGATTTTAGAATGATGGTTATTCCTTTTGAACAATTAAGTCTTGAACAAAAAGATTAATTATCTTTTTTTCAAGATTTATTTTATTTAATATTTAAAAACTTATTTTATAATATTATAACTGAAATAAAAAATAATTATTTTGGTTAATAAATAATATTAAATTAAATGTCAACCGAAAATGAAGAAAAAAAAGAAACAAATGAAACAGAAGAAAAAAAAGAAGAAGAACAATTTTATAATCCAGAATTAAGAATTGATATTTTAAAAGGATTTGGTGCAGATTTAAATACTAAAATGGGTGAAAATTTATTATTTGTAAATAGAGCTTTAGTTTATCCAATTGGAAGACACTTAATATTAAGAAATATATTCACTACTGAAAACGAATTATCAAGAAATAATGAAATATTTATTTATTTAGATGAAGATATAATTCAAGCAACATGTATTAATGTTTCAATGGATAAATATTTATTATTAGTAACAACTGAAAAAGAAACAAAATGTGAATGTGATATATATAATTTATCAAAAGTTAATTTTACATCTTATATTATATTTAAACCAAGAAGAAAAATAATTTCTACTAATTTTAAAAGATATATTTATTCATCTTTTAGTGAAGATGGTAATTTAATTGCATGTATTGGAGAAAAAGAAGATGGAAGTAAAATGGGAGTAATATATGATGTTCAGTCATTTAAAAGGGAAAAAGATAATAATTATTCTCCTAAATTTTCATTTGAACTTCCAATAGAAGCAAATAAAATCACATTTTATAATAATAAAATTTTATGTACTAGTGGAAAAAATCATTTATCATTTTGGTTTACTTTTGAAAATTCATGTAAAGAATATAAAGGAATGGTAAATTTAAGTAAAAATTATGTAGATCATGTTTGGGAAACAACATCAAAAGGACCAATTTTAATTACAATTACAGAAGATAATGATTTAATAATATTTAATGCAGTATATGAAAAAAGTATAATGAATAAACAAGATAGTCAAATAATATCAAGATTTTTAATTAAACAAACAATATCAAATATTTTCAGAGAAGAAGAATTTCCACATAAACCAAAAAGAAAACGTTTTATTCCAAATGAACCAGAAGAAGAACCATTAAAAGCAACAAAAATTCAAAAATTTAATTTTGGTTTAGTAGTTGGTAGTAATAAAGGTAATTTATTATTTATAGAAAAAAATCCTAATAATGATTATATACCTGTAAGATATACTTTAAGAGAAAAAGAAGGTGGTGTTACTGGATTAGCTTTTTCATCTTTTAATGAAGATACACTTGCAATTAGTTTTAATACAAATGAAGTTGCATATGTTTCAACCAAAAATATATTTCAAAATTTAAGAAATGAAAAATTTAATTTGGAATTTGAAATTATTTGTGATGGATTTCATAGTGGACCAATTACAACAATGGATGTTGCATTACAAAGACCAATTATTATAACATCTTCAAAATATGATAAAACAGTTAGAATATGGAATTATTTAACTGGACATTGTGAATATTGTAAAATAATTTTAGAAGAAAAAGAAAATAATGATGAGGAAGAATTAGAAATTTTATCTGTTGCTATTCATCCTAATGGTTATTATATTGCTATAAGTGATATTGAAATGATTAGATTTTTCCATTTATGTTATAAGGAATTAAGATTTTATAATAATGATCAAATTAGTAATGAACCAAGTAAAGGAAATTGTACTATGTTAAAATTTTCTTATGGTGGTCATTTACTTGCTGCTTTATGTGAAAGGAAAGTTTATATTATTAGAGCTTTTTCAAGAGAAACTGTTAAAATTATTAATACTCCTCATATGGGTCAAATTGTTACTATATATTTTCATCCTAGTGATAATTTTTTATATACTTGTGGAAATGATGGTTTAATTATTCAATATAATTTATTTGATTTTAGTTATGTTAAAGTAGCAACTAAATATTCTTTATATTCAAATAGTTGTTTTGAACAAAATTATAATCCAAAAAAAGTAGATTTAGTAGATAATATAATATCATGTGGTTATAATCAAGAATGTTTTGAATTAACAAATGTAAATTTAGATGCAAGTCAAACAGATGAAATATCAAAATGTATATTTAGTAAAGGTAACATTGATATAAAAGCATCATCAGTATGTCCAATAAATACAAAAAGATATAAAATAAATTCAATAGCAGTTGGAAGTGAAGATGGAAGATTAAATTTATATAATAGAGATATTACTAAATTAAATCAAAATAATACAATAGTAAGATTTGATAAATCACATGCACATAGAAGTAAAATAAATTTTCTATATTATTCAAGAGATACAAATTTACTTTTTTCTGCTGGAGATGATGGAAATTTATTTATTTATGCTATTTATGAATTACCTGATGGTGAGACTGTTGCTTTTGAAGATAATAGAGAATTAGCAATGAATCAATTAAATACTATTTTAGATGAAGGTTTAGGTGATAATGTTTTACTTAATTTATTTGAAATTTTAAATATTCAAGAAAAATTAAAAGGAAAAACTGATAATATTCATAAATTACAAAGAACACTTGATGAAAGTACTAAAAATTTTGAAAATATGATTAAAGAAAAAGTAAATGATTTAAATCATAAAAGAGAAAATGAAGTTATGGAATTAAAAAATAAAATTGATGAAATGAAATTATCTAATGATGCTTTAATTGATGATTATGAGAAAAAAATAGATGAAATAAATCAAGAAAATAGAAAAAAATTTAATGAAAGAGAAGGAGAAATTAATGAAAAATTAGGTGAATTAAATAAAGAAGTAAAAGATTTAAGAGAAATAAATGCAAATATTAAAAAAGATTTTGATAAAGCAATGGAAGATCATAATTATGATCAATTAGATAAATTTAGAGTTTTAGAATATAATTTACAAAAAAAAATTCAAGGAATGATTGATAATAATATTTTATTAACTCAACAAATAACTCAAATTAAAGAATTTGAAGATAAAAAAATTGATTTAATACAAACTGAACATCAATTAGAACTTCAAGCAAGAGTTGATAAATTAGAAAAAGTAATTTCTGATGATAAAAAAGAAATTGAAGAAAAAAATGTACAAATTAAAAAATTAAATGATAGAGTTGAAAAATTAGAAAAAAATTTAATTACAAATGAAGCAAGTTTAAAATCATATATTGAAGAGAATAAAAAATTAAAAGATACAATTGATAATTTAAGAAAGCAAATAGAATTAAGAGAAACTGAAAAAGAGAATTTAACTAAAAAATTAACTGAAGTTGAAGGAAATTTACAAGAAAAAACAAGATTAGAAAACTTTTCAAATCAATTAAAAAATGAGTTATATAAAAAAAATTATGAATTATTAACAAGATTTCATAATGAAATAGTAGTATCAGATGAATTAAAAAGTAATTCTAAATCAATGGAAAAACAATTAGAAGAATTAGTTAATATAATGATTGAAAGAGAAAGAGAAATGAATAAACAAACAATTACACTTTCAGAATTAAGAAGAGAAAATCAAGAACAAAAAAGTAAAACTCAACATATTGAAAAAGAATTTAATAATTTATTAAAAAGAATTTTTCTTCTTTGTCAAAAAAATAGTAAAAAAGAAATTGCTGATGGTGTAAGAGAAATGTATCATATTTATGTTTCTGGTGATTTAAAACATTTAGATTCAAATAAAATTAATAATAATTTACAAATTGAATTAGAAAAAAAAATTGACTTTTTACAAAATGAATTATATCATACTAATTTAGGTTATCAAAAAAAAGAATCTAATCAAATTCAAGAATTTCAAAGAAAAATGAATGAAAATTCAATTTTAATTGAAGAAATGACAAAAATAAGAAAAATAAATACTGATATGGTTCGTCAAATTAATTATTTAAAATCTCAAAATATGTCTTTAACAAATCAAATAAAGAAATTACAAAAAAGTAATTTAAATAATAATAGATATGAAAGTTCAGTTATTCCAAATGAAAATGAAGATAATAAAAATAATAATAATATTCCAAAAACAAATGAAAATGTTAATGTTCAATATAATATTCCAAATTATTCAATGAATTTTTCTTCAAATATAAATCAAATATTACCTATGATTTCTTCTGAAGTTCCATCTGGAGCAAAAAAAAGTGATTTAAAAAATATGAAAAATAGAATTTTTAAACCTGGTATGTTATCAATTCCAAATGAAAGATTATTAAAATATAATGAAATGAAAAGACTTATTGAAGGTAAAAATGATATTATTCAAAAATTAACTGCTGAAAATCATTTATTAAAACGTTTTTCTGTTGAGAAAAGATCATCTTCTCCTACTCAATTTTCAAGTAATATTATATAAAAATAAATCTAAATAATAAAAGAATAAATTAATTTGTTATATTATAAATTTTAAAAATTAAAAAAAATTTTTTTTTAATTGGATTCTTAAATAATATAAAGTTAATATCTAAAAGAATTTATTTCATAATAATTTTAAACTTCTTATTTTTTAACAGATTTTTTACCCTTATTTTTAACATTTGATTTTGATTTTGACTTTGACTTTGAATTTGATTTTGATCTACTTGTATTAGTATATTTTCTATTACTTTTTCTTTCTGTTTTATTTTCTTTTGTTTTAACATTACTTTTACTTTTAGATCTTTTTTTATAAGTTCTTTTCTTTACAGTTGTTTCTATTTTATCATTTTTTTCTTTATCAAAATCAGTATATCTAATTAATTTAACATCTTTTACAATTCCAACTGTTTCACTTGTATTACTATCATCATCTTCTTCATTAATTTCATTTAATATATTATTATCTTTTCCTGTTAAATTAGTTGTTATATTTATTATTTTTTCTATTTTAATTTCATTTGTTTTTCTATTTGATTCTGCTCCTGTTGTTTTTATTTTTTTTGTTTCTTTTTTAACTGGAGTAAGATTTATTTCTTCTTTTAATAATTTAATTTCAATATTTTCATTATCATTTTCATTTATTTTTTTTCTTGATTTAGATACACTTCTTTTCCCATAATTCTTTCTTTTTGTTTTTAATTCTTCTTTTTCTATATTTTCATCATCATTTTCTTTTGTTTTTTTTCTTGTTTTTGATACACTTCTTTTTCCATATTTTTTTCTTTTTGTTTCTAATTCTTCAATTCTTTCTTCTTCATCTTCTTCAATATCATCATTTTCTTTTGTTTTTTTTCTTGATTTTGATACACTTCTTTTTCCATATTTTTTTCTTTTTGTTTTATTTTCTTCATTTTCTTCTTCATCTTCTTCAATATCATCTTTTCCTTTTGTTCTTTTTCTTGTTTTTGATATACTTCTTTTCCCATAATTTCTTCTTTTTGTTTTATTTTCTTCAATTTCTTCTTCATCTTCTTCAATATCATCTTTTCCTTTTGTTTTTTTTTTTGTTTTTGATACACTTCTTTTCCCATAATTTCTTCTTTTTTTATTCTTTTCTTCAATCTCTTCTTCTTCTTCTTCTTCATCTTCTTCAATATCATCATTTTCTTTTTTTTTCCTTCTTGATTTAGAAACACTTTTTTTTCCATAATTTCTCCTTTTCCTTCTTTTCTTTTTCTCAATTTCTTCTTCTTCTTCTTCTTCTTCTTCTTCCTCTTCTTCTTCATCTTCATTTTCTTCATCTTCTTCTTCACTATCATAAACATATTCTTCATCACTTTCAATTTCTTTTCCTTTATCTTTTCTTCTTCTTCTTCCTCTTCTTTTTTTTCTAGTTTTCTTTTCAGTAATTACAAAATCATCATTATCAACTTTACTTCCCTTTCTTCTTTTTTTATTAGTTCTTTCCTTTTTATTATAATTTTCTCCTTTTCTTTTAACAACCTTATTCCTAATTGAAAATCCATTAGCAGCATAATCAAATTCAAAAGCTGTTTTAACATAACTTTTATCATATTTTTCCAATTCTAAACAAACATGTTGATTTCCTAAACTAATATTTTTCAATCTCATATTTTTAAAAAATTCTTTATTAATTTCAAAAGGTTTTTCTTCATTTTCTTCTTCTTTATTCCCTAAAACATAACTAGCACCAAATCCCCAAGAATAAGCTTTTCCACTTTCAGGATTATAAGCAAAATTATAATTTCCATAAGAATCAATTTCTTTAATATCATTTTCATTAATATCAACTCTAGTTGGTTTTGATATACAACAAATAATTTCTTGACCTTCAGGATTTCTCTCATTTATAATTGGTAATCCACATTGACTTTCATCATTTTTTCCCCATGAATAAATATGATAATTATTAGTCAAAGCTAAAGTATGAAAATCTCCTCCTGTACATGATATAATTTCTATATTTTCTTCTGGAAATTTTACTTCTTGTGGTTCAAATTGATTTTTATTATTATTTATACCTAATTGACCAAATGTATTACAACCCCATGATTTAAATATTTTCCTACGATCATTTTGTATTAAAAATGAATGATTACCTCCTGTATAAATATTTGTTATATTTTCTCCTTTAATTTTATTTGGTATTAAATGTTCATTTTCAATTATTTGATTATTATCAATTTTTGAAATATCAATTCCAGTTTGTCCAAATTCTTTATTTCCAAAAGCATAAACATGTCCTTGTTCAGTTAAAATAACAACATGATTATTTCCTGAAATAACTTTAACAATATCTTCATTATTAATTAATTGTAAATTAATTTCCATTGGTTGTGTAATATGTTCACCAATTTCACCTTGACTATTTCTAAAAGTACCCCAAAAATAAATTTTATTTAATTTATCATTATAAGCAATAGAATGACAATCACCAGCAGAAATTCCTTCAATAGGAATATTAATATTAACTTTAGTTGGTATATTATCTGTCCCATCTCTTCCTAATGTTCCTCCATCACTACAACCCCATGAATAAATATTTCCTTGTGATGTTAAAAGGAGTGTATGCATTCCGCCACATGATATTTTATATATTTTTTCTATTTCGGTTATTCCTTTTATTGGTAAGTATCTTGGAATTTTTGATTCTAGGATAAAATCACCATCTTTGTTTTTTATGTTTCCTAATTGATCACATTCACCTGAACCATATACATATAGTCCTTCTTGATACATTTTGAAATTTAATTTTTTATTTTTTTTTATTTTTTATTTTTAAGAATATTTATAATTTTTTTGGCTTTTTGATAAATGTAAGAGGTAGTTTATTTATTTTATTTTATTATTATTTTTTATTTTATTTTTTTTATTTAATGGTAATGTTATTTTAGAATATAATATTAAAAAGTATTTATATTAAAAAAATATTACTTGGGAAAAATGAATTAATTAATTATATTAAAACAATAATAATAATTATCTTTAAATAAATAAAAAATAAATCGGGAATAATTTGGAAAAGAATTAAACTTTTTTTTTTTAATTTTTATTATATATAAAAATAGCTTTAATAAGTTTCTAATTAAAAAATTTTTATTAAACAAAAGATAATGATAATATATTAAATAAGAAAAAATGATTAATGAAAAAGAAAATTCAAATAAAGAAGAAAAATCAAAAAAAGAAGGACAAACAGAACAAAAAGACAATCAAGCAAATCAAAAACACAAAAAAAAACAAGTTCATTTTAATAATCAAACAACAGAAAAAAAGCAATTTATAGATAAATCAAAAGAAATATTAGTAGATAATTTTGTATTTCTTTCAATGATAGGAAGTGGTGCATTTGGTCAAATTTATTTATCATATGATATGAGAGATAATACAGAAGTAGCAATAAAAAAAGAATTAAAAAAAAATCAAAAAAAAGCACAAGTAAATACAGAAAGTAAAATATATCAAGGATTATTAAATATACCATCAAATATAGATTTAAGTGGAAATAATGCAATAATTCAAGATCAATTACAAGGTGTTCCTAAATTTTATGGTGTTGGTGAATGTTTTGAATTTTATTATTTAATACTTGAATTTTTAGGTCCAAATTTAATTGAATTACTTAAATATTGTAATAATAAAAAATTTAGTGTTATTACTTTATCTTTATTAGCTTTACAAATGTTAAATAGAATTGATAATTTACATAAACATAATTATATTCATAGAGATATTAAACCAGAAAATTTTTTAATTGGAACTGGAAAAAATTCTAATATTGTTTATTTAATTGATTTTGGTTTATCTAAAAGATATAAAAATCCAAAAACACATTCTCATATTCCTTATCGTGAAGGAAGAGCTTTAATTGGTACTGCTAGATATGTTTCTATAAATTGTCATTTAGGAATTGAACAAAGTAGAAGAGATGATTTAGAAAGTATTGGTTATGTTATTATATATTTTTTAAAAGGAATTTTACCTTGGCAAGGATTAAAAGATGGTAAAGATAAATATACAAGAATTATGGAAAAAAAATTACAAATTCCAACTGAAATTTTATGCTTTGGTTTACCAGAAGAAATAACAGTTTATCTTAATTATTGTAAAAGTTTAAAATTTGAAGATAGACCTCATTATGATTATGTAAGAGGATTATTTTTAAGATTATTAAGTAATTCTGCTAATACTTATGGTATTACAAGAGATAATTTAAGATTTGATTGGTGTTATGAAGATAAAAAAACCCTTATGCAAATTTTCCAAATGAAAAAAAATGATTCTAGTATGGAATCTGATTTCAATGCTAATAGAAAAAATCATTTAGGTGATGATAATAGACTTTCTTTAATTAATGAAGAAGAAAAAAAAGAAAATAATGAAAGTTTAATTCAAACAAATAAAAATCAAAATATTGAAAATAGTGGTGATTTAAGTGAAGGGAAAAATAGTTCTGAAAGTGGTGATGGTTCAGAATCATCTTCTCAAAATACAGTTAAATTTGAATTTAATGGTGTTGTTCAATCAAAAGAAATTGAACAAGAAGCAAAAGTTGATTTTAATGGAATTTTACATGATATGGTAAATCCTGAAACAATTGATAAATATATTGATGAAATAATTTTAAGTGGAAGAGATCCTAATGAAGTTTATAATGATGATGATGATAATAATAAAAATATTTCTATTAATAATACTTTAACTTTTAAAAAAAATTCTAAATCTAATGATAATAATAAAAATGAAGATGATGATGATAAATTAGATAAAATTGAACAAGAAAAAGAAAAGAAAATAGGAGAACAATCAAAAGCTCTTATTGAAAAATTAAAGAATTTAACTTTAGAACCTCAACCTACTGTTAATAAAGGAGGTGATGATGAAGAAGAAATAAAGAATGATAAAGATGATGATAAAAAAAAAAAAAATTTACGTTCACCAATGAAACATTTAAGTGATCATGGTATAAAAAAAAATGTAGATTTAATTCTTCAAAAAGAACAATATATTAAAATAAGTAGAAAACCAGTAACTCAATTTTATCAAATTTTAGGTAATTTAGGACAAGGATCATATGGTAAAGTAAAAAAAGTATTACATAAGCAATTAAATGAATATAGAGCAATGAAAATAGTAAATAAAAAATTAGCATCAAGTTCAAACGAAATAGAAATATTACGTAAAATATCACATCCAAACATAGTAAATATTTTCGAAATATTTGAAGACAAAAAAAAATATTATATAATGAGTGAATTTTGTGATGGTGGAGAATTATTTTCTGCAATAGCAGAAAAAGGTTTTTTTACAGAATTAGAAGCAAATAAATTAATAAAGCAAATATTACAAACAGTAAATTATCTTCATTCAAATAATATAGTTCACAGAGATTTAAAACCAGAAAATATAATGTTAATGGCAAATGGTAAAGATTTAAAAGTAATTGATTTTGGTACTGCAGTTGAATTACCAAAAAAGAAAAAATTAACTAAATTTATAGGAACTGCTTATTACATTGCACCAGAAGTTATTCAACAAAATTATGATGAAAAATGTGATATTTGGTCATGTGGAATTATTTTATATATTTTATTATGTGGTTATCCTCCTTTTAATGGTCCTTCTAATAATGATATTTATAGTGCTATTCAACATAGTAAATTACTTTTTAAAAAACA
>JAEEGK010005109.1_pt1 | contig 31790 bp, 24 predicted proteins | sample 8958771 | NCBI WGS metagenome assembly JAEEGK01 (sample SAMN16246547, study PRJNA631951) | gut metagenome | biome: gut microbiome; feature: rumen; material: SC-attached | host: Bos | place: Iran: Karaj | collected 2018-10
CTGGCTAACACCGCTATCCAGATTACCTGTATCGACCGCAACGGCAAGGAGGTGAAGCGTGTAACCAGTAGCGACAGCGGCGACGTGGAGGACAATGAGAACACCCAGCCATCAACTGGTTGTAACACTGGCGGCAACGGCAACAACACCGGCGGTAACCAGGGTGGCAACACAGGAGGTGGCAGCGGTAGCCACGAGCCGATTGGAGACTAAGGGCTTGGGGCTTAGGCCCCAGCCTTCCCATTAAACATGAAACATTAAACATTAAAGATTAAACATTATGAGTAAGAGAGAAACAGTAAAGTTCATCGTACAGATGATAGCGAGTATCGCCACAGCGATAGTAACCGCCCTAGGCGCCACCAGCTGCATGGGCCTATAATCAAAGAAATCAGCCGAGGTACCCTACCCCTCGGCTGATTGTATTTTTTAAGGTGCTACTTGCACCGTGGGGTAATTACCGATGGTGTAAGTGAATTGGAACTTGGATTTAAATTTACCAGAATTAGATATATCGCTATACCACGTGGTAAGATTGGTATTAAGCGTGGTAACCAATGTACTAAGGGCTGAGTTGGTAAGCGATGTTAGCTGGTTGGCTTGGTAGCAGCCTTTAGTAGTGCCGCTATCGGTGCCTATCAGATTACCTTCACCAGTGTAATAGCAAGCATGGATTGTGCCCGTGCTACTGTTAGTGCCTACCAGAGCGCCTGCGGTAGATCCATCGGCAAACGTAACATCATCAATAACCTTACAACCACCGATGATACCGGCATTGGTACCTGCCAGGGCGCCCGTAGAAACCTCGCCGATGGCGGTAATATACAACTGCTCAACACAGGCATAGGCCCCCAGATTAACAAACAGCGGACTGCCATACAATCTATTGATATAACGATCGCCTCCCAGGAAGGTGCCCTGGAATGGATGATCAGCATCGCCTATACCAATCCAACTAACAGCAGAAACATTTGACGTAGTATCCTCAACACTGGTTTTATCTGAACTCTTCTGCATAGTGATATCGGCATCAAGGCGCACATACTTATTACCGAAGGTATTATTGTTTTTAACCTCTTTTGCAAACGAGAGCAGCTGCGAGGCCGATTTGATAAGGTAAGGCGATGCAGCCGAACCGTCGTTACCATAGATATCTTTAACGACTTTGTTTTCATCCTTATACAGCCACGTGGCATCGTCGATGGTAGCATTGGCATCGGAGTGGATGGTAACCTGGCTGTCGATATCCATAAAAGTAGACTTCTTACGCAGCTCGCCCAGGTCGGGGGTAGCCACGAAGTCCCATTCATCATAGGTAACTTTCGTAAACATCTGCTCGTTCTGGTGGTTCAGCGAGATATTGAGTGTGGTGCACTTGCCCGACTGGAAATTAACCAACTTTGAGAACTTACCCGTATAGGTTTTGGTAAGCGTGGTGGTATTATCTGCATCGGGATATTTTACGGTAAACTGGAACTGCAGGTACTCATCGCTATTGGCCGTAACACCATGGAACGTAGCATCCTGCGGCGTGGTAAGTCCGTAGAATGTAAACGTCTTACTCTGGGCTTTTCCTTCGCCTTTTGGTTGGGGGCACCAAAGGGTGATATCTTTGGTGGTCTGTCCATCGCCAAAATCAAGTGCTGTAACATCTGTCATACCATGGGCACCCCAAGTGTATTTACAGGGCTGATTAAGCAGTTTAAAATCGCTAACGGTAACCAATGTATCCAGCGAAGTGGCGCTGGCAGCAAAATCCTTGATGTTTACCACTACACGCACACCACTCAGGGCATGGTTAAAATACACGGTAGTGGTTAAGCCACCGGCATCGGCCTTGGTGCTATCGCTATAAAGAACCAGCGGGTCCTCTTTTTCGATAGCATCTTTGCTGTCGTAAGTGATAGCATCTTTACCATAGCCCAGTTCGCTGGCATAGGTATCGCTACCCGTACTATTAGCCACGGCTTGCCATTGATAGCCAGAAGGCACACAATAGCCAATAAAGGTGTGAGTATTATGGCCATCGGTCCAGTATACTTTTTCGGGATCTTTGGTTGTGCCGTTAGACGCGCGATCCCAACTGCTACCATTATAAACGTAGTGGATATTACTATAAGTAAAGGAATCCAGCGGAGTATCGGTACGCATAATGGTAGTAAACACAATGCTATCGTTGGCCACAAACTTTGTACGACCTAAGCTAACCTTCAAAGGGTCGACAGTAGCAGCACGTGTAAGCGCAGCCTCGGCACCAGTAATACCCACCTGTATGCCTTTAATTTCTAAAGCCTCATCGTACTGAGGATGCAACACTTCATCGTTGGTATTACAGGCCGACAAGAGTGCCATCAGGGCAAAAATCAGTATATGATATCGTTTCATTGTATATTCATTGTTATTTTATAGAGTTTACCTGACTCGAAAGTGGTTTGAGGCAGCTGCATGCTGTAGCGCTTCTCACCATCGCGCAGCCAGAAGATGGCATTGCTGGGCGTACAGGGAGGTACTATCAAACGAAAGGTCTTGCTGCCATCTTTACAAGCGGTATATGTACCATTTTGATCGATGCTGCTGATAGCGGTGGTATAAGCCTTTGAATTACTATCATCGATAACAGCCACACCTAACACGGTACCGTTCTTGTCGGCGGTGCAGTTGTGCTTGCTTTTGTAGCCATAGGTACTTGAGTTTATCTTACTCTTTTCGGCATAGTAATCGCCTACAATAACCTCAGCCTGATCGATAGCAGGCATGCCCTCGAGAGTAAGCACGGCTTTATCAGAGATATCGGTACTCACCGTAACCTTCAGCACTGCCATCACGTGCTTAAAACTCAAGTGCACGTTGTACGAACCGGTTTGCTGGATGGTCTGGGCCCACATAAGGTCGCTGGCCTTATAATCGGCGGCCTTGCTCTGGTTGGCATGGAACACGTTGCTGTACTGCTCTACACGTGTAAAACTATTATTGCTGCCTGCCATAAAAATCTGCTCCTCGCTCCAGGTCTGCGCCGTGAACACATATGGTGTTTGCTGCGACAGGTAACGTTCGAAGATATCAGGCGATGCCGAAGGACTGTAGTCGCCATTGATATCATAGCCATCACTTGCTGTGAGTGTGGTCCAAGCCTTAGAGGTGTTATCCCACTTCAGCAGCCAGAAGGCATCGAAGCTGTTGCCATAGGTGGTCTCACCAAACTCGGTATGCGACGAGAAAGGGCAGATAATCTTGAGTTTGATTTTATCGCCATCCTCGAAGGCTGTACCTTCGAGAGTGGTACGGGTAGCCGGCTCGCCCTCGAACTGCTCGACCGACGTGGTAAACGAGAGCGTACCGGTCTGTTGCTGCGCGGGCTGTGGCTCATCGGCCTGACAGCCCGCTAACAGCAGGGCAATAGAGAAAAAGGGTATCTTGTAAATCTTCATCTTCGTAGGTATTAATTGTTCTGTATCAGCGGGTTACAAGTCTCATCCAAGGCAGGTGCACCTGTTTCGAGTGTGGGATAAAGATGGGTATAGCCTACTGTTGCCGTCTGATAATTCATCGCACAGGGGTACTTGCTGCCAATGGTAGAAGCGTTATACTTTGCAATGGCATAGTTCATGGCTTTCCAAGGTGCCAGACCATACATCTCGGCCTTCATATTACTTTTCAGCTGATTGTAATCGGCATTATCGCCAAGCAGATAATCGTTCTTGGCCTTGAGGACATGCGACTTACCGCCACGGATATACTGCTGATAAGGATAGCTGTCGGCAATGCTGCCAACGGCATTTGTTTTGGGCGACTTCTCTACATCGTAGTAGTTGCACATAAACGAGCCCCACGTAACATTGCTCGTTGACTGAGGAGCAAAGAAACTGGTGGTTCCACTATAGGCACCCAGCAATGCACCAGTATTCTGGGGGATTCCGGCAGCAGCCTGCATACAGCCCAGCATGGTAAGCTTATCAGCCGAACCCACCAAGGCGCCACTGGCATTACCCACATGGATGCAGCCTACTACATAGCTGTTACCCGACAGACTATTGGCGATGGCACAATTAGTACTGTTGCACAGCAGCGAGATACCGGCTATATAACAGCCCCACCCTGTTTTGGTGTTGCTGCTTGTGGCGATGTTAAGCAGACTGGTATCGTGGGTACTCTCTATGCGCAGGTTGGTAATAGCACCATCCATCACACGGTCGAACAGGTAACCTTTGCTCATATACAGATTGGTGAGCTTATGTCCGTTACCTTTAAAATAGCCTCTGAAGGGTTTTTCGCTATCCTCGCCGATGCTGGGCAGGGCCCAATCGTAAAAGTCGAGATCGGCTGTCAGGTTCACCTCGTAACAGTTGCCAAAGTCGGTATCGTAAAAGTCCATCGGCCCTTTTACGTAGTCCTCGATAACATGTGCTGCCTGGGTAGATACGGTGGGATAGAAATGGGGATAGAACACGTAGCCGAGTGCTTCGGCCTGCTCCTTCGTTATCTGTTCACCGCTATCCAGAATCCACCAATAGGTATCGAAGCCATCATTATCCTTGATAGTTTTGCCACTATCATCCGTACGTACTTCGCCACGTGTTAGTCCACTCCTTTTATCGGTAGCGGTACCGTTTACCAATCTAATAAAGGTTATAAACTCCTTTTGGTTTGCAATGCTAAATGTGGGCAGGAAATCCTTATTCTCGTTAATAGCTGCCTTGGCTGCAGTAACATAGGCACTGGTCCACCAGGTAAAATCAAGGTTACTCTGAGTCTGTGCCTGATCTGTTGCATTCTTAGTACCAAGGTCCTGTTCATCCCACTTAAAACTGTCGGCAGCTGTAATGGTAAACTTATCGTAATGATAGCCCACACTAAACAGATAGCTATAACCAGCCTTGAGAGTTAAGCCGCTGGGGAACATAGGCGTTACACCATCGCTCTTCATAATATCGCTCAGGGCAAAAATATGGTAGTTGCTCTCGCTACCCGTAGAGCCTGTGGTGGTGCTACGGTCGCCATTGTTCACATCGTAGAGCCACACCTTAAATCGGGTGCAGGCTGGCAGCGTAAGTTCTTCGCCAGCGCTCTGCTTGCTCATGTCAAAGGGTATCGACATCATGTACAGTCGACCGTCGTTACCATTAAATACGGGATGCTGCACGGTGGTACGGATAGTGGCAGAATCCAGAGTACCAATCTTTCTGATACCCGTTGTGTCCATCTCGAAATCCTTAAAACTGGTGGTATTGTTGTAACGCTCCTGAGTCATTGCCGTGAGCAGGAAAGTCTCCTCATCCACACCGGCTGGCATACACATCTTGTGATATACCGCCATCACCGAGTCGCGTTCCTTCTTGGCTTGTGCCTCAGTCTTGGCTGTCTCCTTATCATCGTTAGCCTTGGTATCGACATTGTCTTGACGCTTATAATCCTCCCAATCGGTACAGATGGTAGCGCTACCGAACTCGTTACCTGCTTTGCAGGTAAGACCGATACGACAGGTGATATGGCGCATGGTGAGCGGGATGCTCTTGGTGGGGCCCGATACCGTTACCCAATCACTTATGGTGTAATCGGGATAGTAACTGCCCTTGCTATTGGCATTCAGCACATTAGCCAGGTTGCTGCGGCCCCAGGCACGGAAACGCACAATACGTCCGTTTTCCCAAGTGAGTGAGTCGGCAGCAGTCTGAACAACTTTTTTACCATCCGAATCCATCTTATACTTACCAGCCATGGGCACCCAATCGTCGTTAAGCGATACCGATGTGCCTGCGGCATAATCCATCTTCAGGTAATAAGTGCGGAAGATGGTGTCAGACTCGAACGATGAGCCTGTGGCATCGGCATACTGACGGAAGATACGCATCTGGTCGCCCTCGTTAAACGAGCCATCGTGGATATAGGTGGTACGTGTAACAAAAGCATCGGCCATCGACGTGCTGAAATCTACAGCCTGCCCCAGCAAAGATTGCTGCTCCTCATTGAGCGACAGCGTATCATCGTCGGCAGTACAAGCAGCCAACGACAATGCTACACAGAAATATATTATTTGTTTAATCTTCATCATCTCTTAATAAGTTGGAAGTGTTGGGGTGTTATTTTTTACTGCACCATTTGCATCCGTACAGTTATTTACATAACCGGTGATGGTGGCGCCATCTTTAAACAGGCAAGCACCCGAAATTTTTGTGTTTACCACCTCGGCACGCCAACCAGTAGTGGGAACCCATGTGGTGCCCTCAAGGTGTACGTTAGCCTCCCAAGGTTTTGTTTTATCGCTCTCCTGGGCGGTGGTGTAAGTTCCCTTTAAGCCATCAAACAGATAGGCACGAGAGCCAGTAATGGTGATGGTTTTATCTTGGGCATCCAGATGACCAGTAAAGGTAAAGTCGGCAGGGAAGGTATAATCATCAGTATTGATGGTAATATCATTCTTCAAGATAAAGTAATCACCATGGTGTACCCCACCCTTGTAGGCCTGCAGTAGCATACTTACCCACTTGGCATTGCTTACATACTGTGCCGAATCGTCCTCAGCGTCGGCATCGTACAAATGTCCATCGGTAACGCCCACTTTCAAGCTGTCGTTGGTATAGGCACGCTGCCAACTGCTACCTGCTGTTGACAGGTTGTTACCATTCTGGTTGTTAACGCCGTAGTAATTATCGCTATAGCTCGATTCCTTCCACTTGCGGGCACCTGCACTTTTATAGTCGATACGCTCGGGGGTTACACGCAAGAACACCACAGTTTCTTGGTTGGCGTTAAGATCGAAGGTATACGTCTTCTCGTACTCCAAACCATTCTCAAGGGTTAGTTCAAAGGTAATCTGGTTGTTGCCATCAGCCGATGTCGTAGCCTCGTCGTACATCACATTGGTACCGGTTGTGGCCTCGGTATAGGTGGGGCACACAATCAGATCGTAGCTGGGTACCGTTCCATAGTCGACCATTGTATAACCGCTAGCCGTGCCCTGTTTTTCGGTTTCGTATGCTTTATGTGCCTCTTTCCATTCGCCATCGGTAGGATACAGCAGCTCGCCATTTGCTTTCTTGTAGATACGGAAATTTTTATAAGCCACAATATTATCCTCGACGATACTACCCAGCTCACCAAGATAATGAGGTGTAGCCTTGGCTACATCTTTCCATTTGGGCTTGCCATCCTCTACATAATCCAGCATCTTAACCTTACAGAAATGCAGCATGGTTTCATTGCTATCGTGTTCGTTGCCAGGCTTATAGCCTTTAATTTTGGTGTTCAGAGTATCATCAATCAGCACATAAGCCTGCACACGTGCCAGACGGTGCTGCAGGGGGATAGTGATACGACCCACCGTAGCGGCAATCTCTGTTGATGGCGGCACGGCGGTGTAATGGCACAACGAATCATAAACATGCGTTTCGCCCTCGGCCAAACCACCAGGCACATACACACCCTCGAAGTAATGAGCACCGTTGCCCAGCCACTTGGCATTCTTGCTGTTGGCATCCGTGAGACTATACGTACCATCTGCTGCACGTTTTAATATAGCCGATTTCATATCATCGGCTTTCTGATAATAGTTGATCGTCATGCCTCTGCTCTGCAAAGCAGCTTTCAGCCATGCAATTGAATCGGCAGCCACGGCGGCACGGGTAGCGGCAGCCGTAGTTACCATATCATCGGTACTCACACCGCCCACGTGGATAATGTTCTCGTCAGTATCGTCAGAGAGCACCTCATCGTGCGAGCTGCATGCCACACAGAGCACGTAGCCTAACGCCAAGGGGATATATCTTTTTATTCTTTTCATCATCATTACTTAAAATCTTTTTCACTTGGGGTAACGCCATTACGCTTACCAATCAACGACGTAACGTTGTCGTTTGGTGTACCCACGCCATAACATTCACTCTGCCACCAGTTGCCTTGGCAATCCTTTGATGTGGCGGTATTATCAGCTGTGCCTATATTAGCACTACCTAAGATACCACCGTGATGGGCATCAGCCTCAGAGATTTTGAAACTGTTAAGGGTGAGGAAACTGGTACAGTCGGTGATGGTAAGTTCGGGATCATCGTTTGAACTCTCCTTTCTCTCAATACCACCCACGATACCACCGTAATAAATCATAGATGAAGTGGTACCAGTTATCGAACTGGCAGAATGAATGATACACTGGCTGACGGTGGCCTTTGATACCGTAGAAACGATACCACCGGCATACTTGCGGCCCTGACTACTATTATTAGTGGTAACCACATTGGCATAGAGCTTAACCAGCACCTCGCAGTTCTTAATAGTAGCCTCATCATAAGCCCAGACCACCACACCAGCGGGGTTCGAAGCCGTGATGGTAACACCGTCGGCAGTCTTCACCTTGATATTACTAATCTCACCCGTAGCCCCATGCACGGCAAAAGCCAAAGGCGCAATAGCATCGGTAGCCGATTTTGTATCCTGCGTCGCTGTCAAATCAGCATTTACATATACCGATAAGTCGTGTACTTTACCTGTGATGTTTCCAAATATCATGGCGCTGGTGGTAATGGTTTTATTATTGCCATCCAAATCGTATTTCACATCGCCTATTGAATCGGTAACGATGATATTCTTTGCCAGGCGATAGCAACAATCGGCTTTGTTATAGTACGTGGCAGTAGAAGTAGATTTCTTCAACTCAGCCTCACAATCAATAATACCCGAATAGCGATGATCTTTTGCTGTGGCATTGTTAATTTTCGTAGCATCATCTACAGCGTTCTCATCCTTCGTAGGCCAGGCATTGTTCTCGGCATTAAAGGTGGTTACCGAAGTATTTCTTTCGCCTATGATATTCTTGTACTGGGTTTTACTCTGATTCAGGGTGATACCATACTCAAAGGTATTGTTGTTGATATAACCATTGGCACTACCTACGATACCGCCACCCTTCTGATCGCCACCATCCACACGGTTGGTAACGGTGCAGTTCTCGATAATGGCAATCTTACTTGTACTAGAAAGCGATGTGGCAGCAATACCGCCCACATATCCTTTTGTTCCACCCGACACCATCAATGCCGAGCTACATTTAGAGATGGTACCCTTATTGTCGACCACCACACCGGCAGCGGTGGCTCGTACTATTGCCGTGGTATCTTTCTCGGTTATGCGGATACTCTCAATCACACCATTGTTGGTTTTTGCTACAGCAGCATTAACCTCGCCACCAATCTGAATGGTACCATTCTGCAGGGTGGCTGAAGCATCCAGAGCATCCAGGAATTGGTGATTACCATAAAGGGTTTTTCCACCCAAGTTCATCGTGCTTTTCAGGGTGTAACCGCTATAAGCCGACCAGTCGTTGGGATAAGTGGTGGAAGCTGTTTCCAGATCTATATTTTGGGTTATCAATGCCACGTTTCCTGCCTTGTTATTATCAGACTCCAAGAAGTCGATAAGTTCATCGCGCTTACTAATCTTGATAGGTGCGCCGGCATTTCCATAGTCGTCGCAAATGCTGGTGGTTACCTCTTCGGTCCAATCCTCGATATAGGCAGACATCAACACCTTACGACTTTCGCGACTCAGCGTTATGGTGATAATCAGGTGTTTGCCAGCAGCCAAATCGTAACTGGGATTAACTGTATTTTCTTTAGCATTGTATTTTGCATCGTTCTGGGCACAGAACGAGTAATTCTGACCCGACAGACTGATTTTAGTTACCAAATCGGTAGTGGGTTTGGTGTTATAGTTATAAGGCTCTACGATCGCATCGTAGCGCGTAGTTCTCACACTATCCGCCTTAGCACCGTTCTTATCGGCATCGTAATTCACATATCCTTCCGAAGCCAGTGGGGTAATCTCAAATAGCGATCCTGCGGTGCCGTACGAGTAAATCTTAGCACTCAGGTCTTTCTTTGCATAGTCTATTGCCAGCGCCTCGCGACTCACGCCCTCGCCTGCCTTCAGGATGATGGTGATGAGCGAACGCTTGTGCTGCAAATACAGGGGCACTTTTTTATAGTCGGCATCGTCTTCCACCATCTTCGATTTTGCGTTCAGCGCCTTCCAGTCTTTGGCGGTGTGGTAATTCAAGGCATTAAGCGAATCGGTAGGCTTACCTTTTTCAGTATCCCACAGCTGCACATAGCCATAACCCTCCAGACGGTCCTGCAGCAACCATTTATCCGGGTTCGACTGGTCGGCTTCAAGTGTTTTGGTTCCAGCCACAGCATTAAAGGCATAAGGTTTGGTGGTGCTGGTCCAATATAAAGGCGTGGCACCACTCTTGATACTCAGCGTACCAATAGAATCGCCACCGGCAGGCTGATAGGTGCTGGTGCCAACAACGTTACCACCTTCATACATGTAGATGGTAAACTCATAAGCCTTGTTAACGGCCTGATAAGCCTCCATCTGCATATTGTAATCCTCTTGGGGCGTACGTGTCGCAGCCACGCTGGGCAGAGCGGTAGTAAACAGCACCTCCTCGCCCTCTTCGATATCATCAGAGAAGAAATTGCCCAGCGCTTCGGTACAACCCGTCATCACCAGAATGCAGGTTGCCATCAGCACCAGCTGCGATAGTTTATATAGATATTTTATCTTCATGTTGTAGTCTCTCCTAATTTTCGTCAGAAATCGTACCATCGGCCGAATAATCATCAGTTTTGTCCATATCCCAAGGCAGAATCTTGGCTGTAACATCAGCAATCAAGCTGCGGCGCAACTCTATGTTGTAAATGTACTTGGTACCGCTCTCGAGCTTCTTGTTAGTTACACCTTTAAAGGTGGTTACGTGTTCTTTTGAGTTAGTATCCTTTGTCTCTCGCCAGGTAATGCGAATGCCCTGCAGGGTGCCAAAGGCAATACACTCGAACGACTTGAGATAGCCAAACACGGGTGTTGAGCACACGAACATATTAAAACACGAACCATAAGGGTTGGCTTTGATCGTTGTCGTATACTTAGAGCCGTCCAAATTGATGGGCAGAGATGTTGCGGCTGGCAGAGTACCATCCGCATTGATGCAATAAGGCACATAACCCGTTTCGGCAACACCTAGCAACTCTACTTTCTCGATACAGGCTGTATCGATTTCGGCAGATGTATCAGCCGAACCCTTCACGTTTACCTGCACCTGCGCAAACTGGTGCTTAAAGAATAACTTTACGCGGTTAGCCTCGGCGGTACCACCCGATGGACGTGCCGTTTCATAAGCCAGAATGGGATCGGGCTGCTGAGTGATGGTACTATCATTTTCGCCTCGCGTCAGATCGTAGGCCAGCATATACTTACCATCATACTGGGTTTGCACATTGGGAAAGAGTTTCAGCGTACCGGTCGTTGAATTATCAGTACCGTCTTGAGTCTTCAGTTTGTTATTATCCGTTAGTGCCACAAATATATGGTTCAATCGGTTCTGCCAGTAAAAGCACTTGGCATTTTCGTCGAAGCCATAGCTATCGGTACTGGTAGCAGCTTTATAAGTGCTGTCGCAAAATACGGCATTACCTGTGGCGTTATTAATCTTAAGCCAGGCGGTAGTCATATTCACATCCGATACAGGGGCGACATATGCCGAATCGTTGGTATCCTTAGCACCGGCATGGAAGAACATCGAGCAGACGAAGCGACTGTCATCCGGCATATACGATGCCGAAGCAGAGCGGGTAACGGCAGTATTACCAGCCGAGAACAGCACAGGCATCAAGCCCTGCTGCGTGCTGCCGATTTCAACCTCAGCCTCCGTGCAAGCCCCCAAAGTAAGGGCTATCGCCATCGCCAAGGCCGCTGTGGCCATATATAAATACTTTTTTATCTTCATCACATTAATCCCAATCTAGCGTTGCGTTACCACTACCCTTATTCTCAGTCCAATCCTGTACCATCGCACGGAATTTTACCTCCTCTTTGGTAATGGTGATAGTATAGCTGTACTGATTACCACGAAGCCACTCGCCAATTTTTACTTTTGATTTATCGTCTATACAGTCTTTGAGAGACAATGAGTATGTTGTAGATGTAGCATCAGTGGCACCATCGTGCAGGTTGATAACCAACTTAGCGTTATCCAGTTTCTGCGGGATCATCATCTTAATATCGCAACTTTTTCCATCATCAAAAGCCGAAGCAACTGCATCAGCAGCATTAATCTTACCATCAATCAAAGCAATAGTACCCGATGTCGACAGATTAGTTAATTCGATTGTTGCGTTGCTGAGATTGACATACGCTGGATCGTCTGTATCTTCTTTTGTAGCCAAAGTAATAATTACTTTACTCATAGCATGCTCAAACGACAAAGGCACAGTACCAGTACGAGGTGCAATGGCAGCGCCTGCCTCGTAAGTTTCATGCGCTGGCGTTGTAGCCCAAAGCAAATCGGTACCCTGTTTAGCCTCTGTGCTTGTTACTTCCAGGAGGGTATGCTCAGAGGTTTGATATGCCAAAGCTCGGAAGAAATAGCTATCATCTTTATTGGGCCAATAAATTGGGTCGGATGTAGATGATACTGAAAAAGACTCTCCATCGTAAGAATAGATAGTAGCTTTAGTTCCAAAGTCAGCCTCTGCAGGTGTAGTATCGCCAACCTTCTTAGCTCTCCACAATGAAAACGAATCGTTTTTTTTCAGATTTGTATCGTTGTTACCTTTATCTTTAATATCAGCCGAGAACTGGATTTCACCTTCACCTGTAGCTGTAACAGGTATCCAATCTGCCAGCGTTGCCGACACGCTGATGGCCTGCTTATTAAGCTTAACGTTGAGCAGATAGTTAACACCGCTCTTGGTTTCGTCAGAAGTAAGGCCATTCCCCCAGTTAGCAGCTTCGAGCATCTTTTCGGTAATTATAATCTCATAGTTATTACCACCAGCATCGGTAATAGTTGCAAGTACTTTATCTTTCTCAAGTTTTGTATGGGGTACTGTAACAGCCTGATAAGTACGAGTAGTCTTATTAGTATTGCCATCAGGACACATTGTCACATCGATAGAGCCAGAAGCAGTAACCTCACCTTTAGGAGCATCAAATGTACCAACCTCACTTACCCCCTTCAAGGTAACAATCGTATTTTTCAAATCACCATCATTAAACCCATCCTTAGCCTCAACAACAATGGTAAACTTACTCATAGCGTGGGTATAAGGAACAGTAATAGTGCCATGATCACTCTCTTTAGAACTGCCATGATCATATACCACTGGAGTCTGCGCTGGTGACCACAGAAGGTCGTTATGCTTCATAACATCTTTAGCCGACTGATCTGCAGTAGTTGTCCAAACAAGAACACCTGTAGGCGTAGTTGTTGTATTAAGAGCCTCGGTTGGCGTGCCACCATTATAACAATAACCATAGTACGACTGCAAGCCGTGATTATCTTGACGCAGGTTCTCGGTGGATACGCTTGCGTTGCTGAAATCATCCCAATACAACGCTTTGCCTGGAGTCAAATCCGAAGTTGAATTTGTAGATGTATTAACAACGACCATAGCATCGCTACCTTTTTCAAATTCTACAAGACTAGCTTGTGAAGCCAATTCGTATGATGTAGCGCTTGCTAAATCGGTAGTACTATATACGTGACGTACATAACTATAAAGCACATCGCCAGTCTCAAACTCGCTACCTACAGCACGTGTTACAGGACGATTGCCTGACAGGGTTGCTTCGAGGCGTAAAGGCAGACGTTCATAAGTAGATGAGCTGTTGTTAACCACCTCATCACCCGCGCATCCTGCCAGCATCAGAGCTGATAGTGAAAGTATGAAATATCTCCTAATAATCATATCCTTATATATCCATTAATCTTTTTAGAACCACACATTTTCACTTGCCGTTACCGTAGTCCAATCGGTAAGCAAGGCTGTGGCAGTAATCTGCGTTTTGGTGATGTTCAGGTTATATACGTAATGTACACCTGCCTCCCAAACGTTTGTTGCTTTAGCTGTACAACCATTGGCAGCCACCTTAATCGGAGCCACATCGGCATAGTAAACACTCTTCTTGGTTTTCTGAGCATCAGCATAAACCGTAATCTTGAACTTCACCTTATTGCTATCGCCATTCACCAGTGTTTGTGGAATAATCACACCATGGTAGTTATTATCTTTTGTATGAGGCAAAGTAAAGCTGCCCTCCTCAGTAACCACCGCCGAACGATTGCTCAGCAGGATATTACCTTTGGTGCCCACGCTCACCAATTCAACCTCAGCATTGGTCAAATCAACTATAGCATTAGAGTCATCTGATTTCGAAGTAAGATTCACCTCCACCTGACTCATCATATAGCGGAAGTTGAGGTTGATAACCGCCTCACGCGCGCAGATACCAGCCGTACGCATATCCACCTGAGTATGCTCTGGGTTGCCGCACAATGCTTCGGCAGAGAACTCTGGCATACCAATCATCAAATTGCTGGGGAAAGAGTTAGAATCATAACCTCCATTTGACACCTCAACATACTTACAGCTTTCATCTACTTTTTTTGTAGGATAAACGCCACGCAGATGGTAATGGGTGTTGTGGTCGGGCCAATACAATGGGTTAGTCGTGCTCCAATCAATAGAGCCACCAGCCTTGATGATAGGCTGTGCACCACAAATATAGCTTCCTTCTATGTTCTCACTATACCAGAAATCAAACATACGATCAAGGCCTGTAGGTATCTCACCATCCTTCTCACCAACAACAGCATCGACATTGATTAATGGCTGAGTTTCCTCAGAGTTGACATCCTTCCAAGCGGAAACAGTAGCTGTGGTAAAGATGCCAGTCTTGTTGAGAGTGACATTAATAATATAATTATGACCAGCTTTTGTCGTGTAGTCTGTATTGGCATCATTTGCATACATAGCTGCACGAATCTGATCAGCCTTGATATAATATACATTATCGTCAGCCTGGATTACAGCAATAACAGCATCTTTGGCGAATGGTGTACCTGGATAAACGATGGCCTGCTCAATGACGGTATAAGTTGTGTCGTTTGTGCTGGTTACTCCCGCAATCACAGCAGCTTTAGTGCCATCATTTGTTGCTTTAGCATTAGCGATGCTTACAGTTCCATTGGTTAACGCATAGTCATTGCTTGAAGTACTGATGCCCTCAAGTTTGGTTGCATTAGTCAGAGTAACTATCGGAGCATTCTCAAACTTATAAACGGTATTACCCACAGAACCTTTGGTAAAGCCTACACCAGCCTTGATGTTGAAAGTGATTTTGCTCAGAGGATGCTTGAAAATCATCTTCTTAGCATCGGCATCGTTTCTGCTGACAAAGGTGTAGGCTATGAGATTGTTAGACACGAGAATATCGCCGCTGAACACATCGTTGCCATTGGTGACTACTGTCCAATCCTTACTACCCCACTCTGCTTCTTTTGCAATTTCGGGAGCCTCGGCCTTACCATCTACTGCTACTGCGAGAACCTTCAAACCTTTGTCTTTATTCTCGGCATTCTCAGGGTCGCCTGTACCATAATCGTCCCAGTAGAGGGTTTCTCCTTCGTCGTAAGTCAAAACGTTGACAGCTGACGTTGAAGATTCTGCTTTGCAAGTAGCCTGTTTGGTAACAAGCCCTGTTTCGGAAGTACGCTTCCACACGCCATCCACTTTGAGGCGGAGCTGGGTACCACCCTGCAGAGCGTAATAGCCTTCGCTTGCAGCAGGAGTCTGAGTCTGGTTATTTTCGTCAGCTGCACGCGTGAATGCACGGCGGGCTGGTGAACCCTCTACCCCAACGGTAAAGTCGATGGGCCCATCAACAGTGCGGTCGAAAGTATCCCAAAAGTCCTCACCTGTACATGACCCAAAGGCCAGCACAAGCGAGGCAATTAACAATCTATGAAATGAATTAAATGTATATCGCTTCATTACTAAGAATTAATCTTCGAGAGAAATATCCTTGTTATCTGCTGTTACGTCAGTCCATCCCTGAACGGTACAGGTTACCTTATCAATACCAGTTTTGGTGAGTGTGAAGGTATAAGTATAGTTGTGGTTGGGATACCAGAAAGCAATTTTTCCATCCTTTGTCTGGTTCTGACTACCGCCATTAGCAGTAGCTACGATATCGCTCAGCTTCTCAACCACGTAGTACTGGTTGTTGTCGGGTGTCTTGATGGTGATACCAACATAGAGGTTGCCTTCACCTGTACGTACCAAAGACTGTGGCACAACGGCATAAGTGAAGGGTTTGGTCTTAATGTTATCAGAACCATCAGCCTCAGTTCCTTTTTCCGGAGCTGTGAATGTAGCGCTGTTAGTCAGGTCGCCTGTTGTGCTAACCAAACCGTTACCCATCTTCACCTGACCATTAGCATAGAAGTAAGTGAGTGAAACTTCACACTGCTTGTTGTTTGCATCTTCAAGAGAAACAGCATTGGTAGTTTTGGTGGTGCGCAGAATAACGTTGATGTTACTCATCATATGGAGTTCTGTCATGCTGATAGTAGAGTTGGTAGCACCGATAGCTGGGCTCAGATAGTTAGTATAACCATCAGATGTGCTATACGTGATAGGACTGGTGGTCGATTTAATGAAAGGTGCACCCCAGTGGAAATCATGATTAGCCTGAGCACCAGAGGTCATCTCAAAATAGTCATCTACTTTGTCATCTGAAGCACCTTTAATCTTTGTACCATTATTTACAGTACGGAAGTGATAGAATGCCTTGTTGTTATCGAAGAACCATTCAGTCTCCCAAGTTGTACCTTTCTGAGTAAGAGCAGCCTTATCGGTATAGTTACCACCCCAATTCTTAGAGTTACCAGCTTCTGTGCTAATATTAGCAGCTTCATCATTCAAGCGATAGAGGTCGAAGTTGGTACTTGCATCACCTTGGCTTGTAAAGAGATCGAGACTGATGTGCGAGTTGTCCATATCTTTATTGGCAGCATCTACATCAACCCACTTCTCCAGCTTTGCTGTTACGTTGATAATCTTACTCTTACCTACAGTTATGGTGAAAACATAGTTCTTACCCTGCGCCATCGTAAGTGAATTCTCATTTGTATTCTGTCCTTTATTTAGCGCTTCGAGCATCATATCCTGAGTAACGAAGTACTTATTGTCATCAATGACAAACTCCAGCACATTGGTAGTGCTACCATCAGTAAATGTATAGCCAGGCAGCATCTGTGCCATCAGAGAATATGTTGCGCCAGAAACCAAAGTAGTAGTTGCCATCTTGGTGATATCGCTGGTTGTTACACCACTTGCCCATGCACCAGTTTCAATATTCAATGTACCAGATGTAGGAACATTGAGCACCTTAACGTTTGTATTAGCAGCGAACGCAAAAGCACCTGTAGTATATCCATCACCCTTCCTCAGGTGTACAGTCATGCGGCTCAGAGCGTGTTTGAATTCAAGCTTACCCTGGTCAAACTTACCTGGGCCATTAACCTCTTTTGGATTAGTCAATTTAAATCCAAGTTTGTTTCCGCCTGCAATATTATTACTATAAACCAAGTCTTCATCGCTGATGGTAGATGCACCACTCTGGTCGGTAGTAACACTCCAAGAAACATCTTCAGAAAGAGCATTATCATCCCATGCTTTAGTACCTGAAACACTTGTCAATTTGCCCTCAAGCGTATTACCAGTATATGTTTTGCCAGGCACTGCAATAGCGAAGATAGAAAGCTGGGCATCACGGCCATAAGCATCATCCCAATAACGAACATAATCATCCAGCTGATTTACATCAGAAGCAGATTCTGTTGTTGGTACCTGATCAATGGCAGCTGTTGCAACTGTACGAGTTTCACGAACATCAGTTGTATTTCCACCCTTCTTATTACTGCGAATATGCATCGCAATCTGGGTTTCGACAGTAAAGCCGGCGCGGGTGAGGCCGTGGTTGCTAGACTGACCTACGAACGAAATGGCGGTTTTGCCATTGGGATCGACGGGGGTGTCGAAGTCGGTTTCTTGTGAACTGGTACATGCGGTGGCCACGAACGCTGTGGCAAAGATCAGTGGGTAAAAAAGATTTTTCATTTTGATTTTCAATTCTTTCTTTTAAGTATTATTTCTTATTAATTATTTCTCAAGATTGGTATCGATAGCACCTTCTACATTGATCCATGGGGATAACTCGGCACTAAACTCGATGGTGAGCGGTTTTAAATCGCTGATATTAATATAATAGGTGTATATCTTGTTCGACTCCCATGTAAAGGAATCGATAGTATTTTCGCCACTTTTTACAGCGATAGGAATATCACTATAAGGGGTGCCGTTGATATCGAACGAAATCAACAACTTAACATCCTGCTGTGGTATCTGCAGCAGACCATCCTGACTGCCAGCAAAATAAGCTGAAGCCTTATCGTTGGCCTGCTTCATATCTTTAGTATGAGTTCCGTCTGTCTGAAGCAGGAGCTTGGCGGCATCGGTAGATGCTTTTGTAGGCTCTGTAAACGTGCCTTTAAAGATATCGGCGGTGTTGGCTTCATAGCCGCCTGCAGCTGTTACGAAATCGTCGGAAACGACTTTAACCTTGACATTGGAAAGGTTGAAGTTGCTTGACGCAAGCTGCTGATTGCTGCTATAGATACCAAAGCGCACCTTCGACATGATATGATGGAAAGGCAATGCCACACGGGCTGATTGATTATAAGTAGCCTCTGCCACATAATAAGGCTCTGTCACGTTGGCTGGCTCTTCGTTTGTGCAGGTTTGATAATTAAAGGGCTCTGGGATGATTAACTTCTCGCTTGATATTGTAAACTTCTCGATGGCATCATGCTTTGGGCAGGGACTGATGGCATAGAACTGATAAGGGAAAGCAGACTGGTCCCAATAGCGCTGCACCTGGTCTTGATAGAAATCGTCGTCTGTGCTGCCCTTTTTGCCAACATAGCCCCATTGAGAACTATTCTCCCATTGGTCTGTTTTATATTTCACCTCGTATTTGTCCATTACAGTCTGCTTGCTGCTGCCCTTAAAGCAACTTACGAGAAAGCCTTGCAGTAAAGGTGTGCCCTCGGCACGAGTAACAGGCGCAGCAACAGCAGCCTGACTGAACTGCATAGGAATCTGCTCCAGAGGTTGCTCCACCTCATGAACTGTAGAATCAGAAGAACACGCCGAAAGGCTGGCGCACAAAAGCGCGCCACCCATCCAGCATGATATAGACTTTAAATGATTAATATGTAACATTAGTCATGTCCTCGATAGTGATGTAATCGAATACAATAGGATACAAGCCTTCCTTTTCTGGAACTGAAGGATCATTCAAATTGATATTTTCCTCAGCAGTTTTACCATTTGTATTGGTTGTAATCTTAAATGTATAGGTATACTGAGTGTTAGGCTGCCATGCTGCAATGTAAGTAGTAGTTGTTGTAGCAGGATCTGTACTTGTATCGGTATCTGTAACGCTTGCAGGTACAAATACACGAGCATCACGAACAGTAATCACCTCGCTATTATCATTTGCAGTCAACTTGTAAGATACGTGGAAGGTAAAACCAGTTTCGCTATCAGTTGGCTGAGCTACTGCATAATAAGTAGCAGGCTCTAAATAGGTCTGAGTACTACCAGTTTCCACAGCTGCAGGAACAGTATTATCAGTAAGAAGGTCAAACTTCAAGTTAGTCTGAACTGGTGTTCCTGTTGTTTTTACACTAGGCTTTGATGCATTTGTAGAAAAATCAATAAGTGCTTCATAAGAATCATAATATGATCCCAACTTATATTTCTCACCCGTAGCATTTTCATCATATATTGCAGGTGTAGCCTGAATAGCAGAACCAGAATTAGCAGGATCTGCATCAATCAACTCTACTGTATAACCTTTTATATCTGTATAAAACTTAAGATTAACTAATGCACCAAGTCGCTTAAAATTAAGTGCAACAGTTTTATTATAGTCATCTTTTACTACAGAGTTTCCTGCATAAACAAAATCACTTGCCTTTGAAAAACCTGCAGTATTTACAGAAGCAGGAACCTTGATTTGCTTTTTATCAACATCAAATGTTACTTCTGCATTATAAGGGGCATAAGCATAGAAATTGGTCTTTTCTGTAGAATGGTCCCAATAACGTAGAATTTGGCTACCAATACCATCGTAGAACCATTCACCTTTTGTTAATGTTGAACTCTCAAAATCGCCGTAACCAGCACAACCAACCTGATAATTATTCATTACTACATCAAATGAACCAGACTTAATTTTGTAGGCCCAAACACCAAAGTTGTAGTGCTTAGCCTCCTCAAGCGCTGTACGGGTGATGTTTTTTTGGCCTACGTTGAAGGCGATGGGGGCCTGGGTGTTGGCTGGTGAATCACTTACCAGCGAATCGCTACTACAGCTGGCCAGGGCCAGAGCAGAAACTGCATAAGTTAGAATTTTTCTCATTTTTGTTTTTGTTTTAATATAATTAAATAAGTTTTGTCAATAATCAAATATCAATATTCCACTCTACCTCATCGTAATCCTCGAGGGTTGGGATGAAGAGGCTGCCACCGCCTTCGGAGCCGCTACTATCGGGAGGGGTGAGCTTAGAGCAATCAATCCAGATGGTGATGATGCCGCCATGCGAGTTGGCCTGCATCTGCGAGGTGACGTCGGCCTGATAGGTCTTAACCTGATCGTTGTTCCAAACCAGATCGTAATACACGATATTGCTGAGATTGCTACGTGTACCTGCGTAAGGGGCACCAGAACGGGTGTAGGGCTCGTTGTCGCACAGTCCAAAGGTGGTTAGTTTGCCACCAAACACATCGCACATCTTACCATCGACCTCCCTATTCTCTTTCATACGGGTGTTGAAGTAAACCAGCGTAGGCTGGTTGCTGGTATGTCCGGTATAGAGGTTGGTGCTGGCAGCCATCGACGAGATAGCGGCGTTGCCATTGATACCTTTGATACGTCCATCGTCGTTATTAAGCAGGATGAACTGCACCAGATAGATATATACCAGCGGACGGAGCTCGGCCTGGAGATGCTTAATATAGACATTCTCGACAGGGTCGTACTCGTAATCCTTGAGATCTGGTGAGATATACACGTTTTCGGAATAGCAGGCATAGAATATCTCGGGCTGATTGAGTACGCCAAGGGGGGCATCGCCTTCGTCGGCACGACTGGCATTCAGAATGCTTCGTGACAGGCCACGTGTACCGGTAGTAGTAGCGATAACCGAGTCGGCACTCTCCTTGATAACCAGCACCTGAGTGCCATCCTGAGAGTCGATATTGCTATAGAACAGCATATCGTAATAACCGAACTGGAAGTAACGGCGGAAGCGGTTGTTATCGATGGTAAACACATCGACACCAGAGTGCTTGGCCAGCGGATCATCGCCTTTATAATAGCGGTAAACCTCGTAGCTTGAGGGATGTGGATAGGCCAAGCCGCCCCAGATAGAGTCGTCTTTCAAATCCCAGCCGTAATACCACTCGTGCTCAATCTGCACCTCGTTATCCCAAACCAGATTCAGCTCGGTCTGGGCTACCTGTACGTCGACAGCCAGATCCTGTCCGGGCAGATGCAATGGGGGCTCGATACACGATACGAAGCCCAGCATGGCTGCCATGATATATATAAGATGTATACGTTTCATCGTGTAACCTCCTTCTTCTTTCGGTAAATGATGTCGTAAGTTACGTGCAAGCCAGCGTTGGTAGGTCCGAACCACAGGAACTGGTGGTTACGACGCTTAAAGTCGCTGATGCTACCGTGATAATCGTAGTAGTACTTGCCATCAATCACGTTGCCATTACCCCACACATAAGGATCGTAACGGGTAAGGAAGAAACCGAAGTTGGCACTCAGCTCCATACGCAGGCTGCCGCGTTTGTTGAGTTTGAAGGTGTGACCCAAGCCTAGGCCTGCGCCTCCACCCTCGCCTTCCCAGCCTTTGGTGGCGCTAAAGCCGATGCCATAAACCATACCTTCGGCATAGGCTGAGAGATAGGTACCGATGAACTGGCCCTGGCCCTTGAAATAGCGGCGAAGCTCTAACTGTGCATCGCGAATCTGCATGAACTTATGGGTTTCCCAATGGCGATGGTTGGTAAAAGTGAAACCTGCATTGAAGGTATAGTGACCCGACAGCGGGTAGTACTCTAACTGGATATTGCCACCAGGTGCGAAACCGAACTGGGGCACATACAGGAAATCGTGCAGCAGATTGGTACGGATAGCTATCAGGTGGCGACGCTTGTAGGCCTTAGCTGCGATGCTATCGGATGCCAGCGGCAAGTAATCGGCAATACCGGGTACAGCCAGCATATCGGCACGGTACAAAGGGTTGCACTTGGGGATAGGCATGTACTCGGGATTGATCATATACCAGAGCACCATACGACTCTGACGCAATATGGGGAAATATACCTGCAACAGGCGTTTCCAGGTGGTGCCGCCATTCAGCGCCATGAGTTTGCTCTTACACAGGCGCTCATCGCCGTTGCAGGCATCCCAGATGGCTTTTACCTGCTGATATTCGGCATCGCCAGCCAGCTCCATCAGTTTTACCAGATAGGCATAATCCTCGGTAACAAACATGGAGTTGATGGGACGATGAGCGATGGGCTGATTGATGTTACTACTGAGGAACTCAATCAGGCGATTGGTACGCTCCCGGCTCAAACGCAGGTTGTTATTGTAAGGACCTTCGGGCGAAGCGGCTCCCTTAACAAATACCTGGCGCAGAATAAGATTGTGATTCTTGAGCCAAGGCACCAAGCTGTCGTTATACAACGAGATAAAGGGATCGTTAGTAGGGAGCTCGGTTCTGTTTACCTTGAATCGCACACCTCGCGCAATCATATCGAACAGCGAATCGCTGACAACCAACGGTTCTGACACCAGCGAGTCGGAAACAAACACAAAAGGGTAATCGGGCAGTTGTTTATACAACCGCGCATCAGGCTTCTGAGCCAAAGCGTTTGCTTGGACTAAAAGCACGAATAACACACACCACAAGTGTCTTAGTAGACAGTAGTTTACTTGTCGCACTTTAATTTTTTAAATAATTTTAATCAACAACCTTTTTTTAAGCGAGTGCAAAATTATAAAAAAACTTGCAAAAACTCAAAATTTGAGTTTGGTGTTTAACATAATTTAGAATAAAAAGAAAAGAAGTTTGCGTTTTTGGTTTCGCAAACTTCTTTTACATGTTAGTTATTAACCGAACCACCCACAATATCGAGCAATTCGGATGTAATGGCTTGCTGGCGGCTCTTGTTGTATTGCAAGTTGAGCTGGCGCAGCAATTCATCGGCATTATCAGTGGCCGTTTGCATAGCTACCATTCGGGCTGCATGCTCGGAGGCATTGCTATCCAACAGGGCTGTGTAGAGCATCAGGTGAGCCAGTTTTGGCATGAGCAGCGAGAGCACACAGTTCATGTCGGGCTCAACGATAAAGTTATCGTTAAGTGGCTTAACCTCTTCGCTCTTAGCACCCTCGTCCTTACGCTCTCCCCTATTCTTAAGGTACTCCTGACTCTGCTTGGTGGCAATCACACTCTCAAGATCGCGTTCATGATCGGCCTGCAACTCACTCTCCACATCGATAGGCAGGAAGGTTTTGCGGGTAAGCACCTGTGAGCCTGCACTCTTAAAGTGGTGATAGATGAGTTCTACCTTATCAATCTCGCCCTCGGCAAACTTACGCCCCAGCTCCATAGCTATCTCGATGCAGTCGTGTACATTGGGATGATCGGCAAGGGCCGAATACTCGCCCTGCACATTCAAGCCCATCTTGCGTGCCTTCTCGTACACCTTGCGACCAATGGGATAAATCTCCACATTATCGCGACCGATGGTTTCGGCGTACTCATTCACAGCATGTGTCATCTGCTTGATGATGTTGGCATTGAAACCGCCGCAAAGCGACGAGTTACTTGAGAACACCACCAGCGCAGCCCTTTTTACGGGGCGCTCCTGATCGTAGATAGTCTGAGCCTCGGCTTCGGCAGCTAAGAACGACTTGAGGATGTGCTCCAACAACTCCTCGTAAGGCAGCATATTCTGAATAGCCACCTGTGCGTGGTGCAGTTTGCTGGAGGCAACCATCTTCATAGCCGACGTGATCTTTCGCGTAGAATTGACTGAGGCTATGCGGCCTTTAATTTCTTTCAGGCTAGGCATAGGCTATCAGGCTTTATACGTTCCAGCAATGTCGGCCATTACAGCCTCGATAGTTGCGGTGGTAGCATCGTCGATCTTACCACTGGCCAGTGTCTCGATAACCTCGGGATGAGCTGAGCGCAGCTTATCGAGGAACGATGTCTGGCACTCGCGTACCTTAGCGATGGGCACTTCGCGCATCAGGCCGTGTACACCGCAATACAGGATGGCAATCTGCTCGCCTACTGGCATTGGGCTGTACTGTGGCTGAATCAACAACTGGTTGTTCTTACGTCCACGGTCCAGTGTCATCGCTGTTACGGCATCCATATCACTCGAGAACTTAGAGAAGGCCTCGAGCTCACGATACTGAGCCTGGTCGATCTTCAGGGTACCAGCCACCTTCTTCATACTCTTAATCTGAGCCGAACCACCCACACGAGATACCGAAATACCTACGTTGATGGCAGGACGGAAACCTTGGTTAAAGAGGTCGCTCTCGAGGAAGATCTGTCCGTCGGTAATCGAAATTACGTTAGTTGGGATGTAAGCCGATACGTCGCCGGCCTGAGTCTCGATGATAGGCAGAGCGGTAAGCGAACCACCACCCTTAACGTGACCCTTCATGCACTCTGGCAGGTCGTTCATCTGCTCGGCTACCTCCTGCTGTTCGTTCATCTTAGCGGCACGCTCCAAAAGACGAGAGTGCAGATAGAACACGTCACCGGGATAAGCCTCACGTCCTGAAGGACGACGCAGAATCAGCGATACCTCACGATAGGCCACAGCCTGCTTCGACAGATCGTCGTAAACTACCAGGGCTGGCAGACCACGATCGCGGAAGTACTCACCGATAGCGGCACCTGCAAATGGTGCATAGTACTGCATAGCGGCAGGATCGGCAGCTGTAGCGGCTACCACGATGGTATAAGGCATAGCGCCGTGCTCCTGCAGTGTAGAAACGAGGGCTGCAACGGTACTGGCCTTCTGACCGATAGCTACATAAATACAATACACGGGCTTACCAGCCTCGTAGAAACTCTTCTGATTGATGATGGTATCAACGGCGATGGCAGTCTTACCTGTCTGACGGTCGCCAATGATCAACTCACGCTGTCCACGACCGATAGGAATCATCGAGTCGATGGCCTTCAATCCAGTCTGCAGAGGCTCCTTAACGGGCTGGCGGTAGATAACACCAGGGGCCTTACGATCCAGAGGCATCTCGAATGCCTCGGTGAGATCGATATCACCCTTACCGTCGATAGCCTGACCCAGCGGATTGATAACGCGACCGAGCATGTTGTCGTTTACACGGATAGAAGCGATACGCTTGGTACGCTTCACTACCATGCCTTCCTTGATGCCTGAGGTAGAGCCCAAGAGCACACAACCTACGTTGTCCTCCTCAAGGTTCATCACGATAGCCATGGTACCGTTCTCAAACTCCAGCAGCTCGTTAGCCTCGGCGTTGCGCAGTCCGTAGATACGTGCCACACCATCGCTGACGGTGAGTACGGTACCTACCTCGTCGAACTTCTCGGCATCCGAGATTCCCTTGAGCTGATCGAGCAGCACCTGGGAAACTTCGCTTGGTTTAATCTTATCTGACATTGTTGTTTACTTTTTTAATGTATTGAGAATACTGTTGAGTTTGGTTTTGACACTGGCGTCCATGCGGTAGGTGTCGTATTCGAGGATAAAGCCACCGATAATATCGGGGTTAACCTGCGACTCAAACTCTACTGTTCCATTAGTCTTACTCTCCACCATGCGGCGCATCTTCTGTTCTGTTTCAGGCGATACGGCTGCAGCGGTGATGAGTCGTCCGCGGATGACATTCTTCTGCTGGCGGTAAAGCGTGACGTACGAATTGGCGATGAACTGCATCACACTCTCGCGGTCTTCCTTCAGCACAAGCTGTACGAAGGCCTTCATCAGGGGCGAAGGTTCCTTGCCTGCTGCTGTGAGCAGCAGCGCCTCCTTCTTATCCTTCGAGAGCATCGGATTGTCAATCGTAGAGCGCAACTGTGGCACCTCGATGTAGCTCTTTGCTATCTGCTGCATCTCGGCATACACCTGCTGCTCTATCTTGGCGTCGGTGGCACTCTTGAGGAGTGCTCGCGCGTATCTTACCGATATGACTCCTATATCCATACGTTTAATGCTTATTTATCAGTAGAAACATCATCCAGCATACGGTCAATCAAATCCATCTGTGCCTTGTCGTCCTTCAGGCTCTGCTTGAGAACCTTCTCGGCGATGCCAACACTGAGAGCGGCAACCTGCTGACGGATATCGGCAATGGCGGCTTTCTTCTCCTGGTCGATAGCCACACGGGCATCTTCCAAAAGTCGGGCACCTTCGGCCCTAGCCTTCTCCTGAGCCTGCTCCACAATAGCGTCGCGTGTTTCGGCAGCCTCCTTCAGTATCTGAGCCTGCTTGGCACGTGCCTCCTGCAAGATGGATTCTCCCTCCTTCTCGATGTTAGCCAAACGCTCCTGGGCCTCGTGGGCCTTCTTGAGGCTGTCTTCAATGTAGCGGTTTCGCTCATCAACCATACCAACGATGGCAGGGAAACCGTACTTGGCAAGTACGAAGAAGACGACGGCAAACGCCAGAAGCATCCAGAACAGAAGTCCCAGATCGGGGGTGAGGATTGCTGGCAGTTTACTGAAATCCATATTATTTAAAATTTTTCAATTCTTGAAAACTTCAATTTTTGAATTCTTCAATCCTTACTTGATAAGGAATGCACAAGCAGCAATAGCGAAAAGGGCACAACCCTCAACGAAAGCAGCGGTCAGAATCATCTGAGAGAAAATCTTACCAGAAGCCTCTGGCTGGCGAGCGATAGCATCAACGGCGCTACCACCAATCTTACCAATACCCAAACCTGCACCAATAACTGCAATACCTGCACCAATACCGCAGCCCAGCTGAGCCAGACCCTCGGCTAAAAATAAAGCTGAAATCATAATACTTTTAATTTTTAATTATTAATAATGTTGTTTCTATTTCAATTTTTGAATTTTGCAATTCTTACATTTTACTCGGCGTGATGGTCCTGATGTGCCAGTCCGATGAATACCGCACTCAGCATGGTGAACACATACGCCTGAACGAAGGCAACCAGCAGCTCCAGCGCATTCATAAAAAGAAGCATGAGGATGCTGAACAGGTTAAGCCCAAGACCAAAACCTACTCCCATTGACCAACCGAGGAAAATCACACAGGTAAACGAAAGAATTACTGCGTGACCTGCCATCATGTTGGCGAAAAGTCGGATCATCAGCGCGAAGGGCTTGGTGAAGACACCGAACAGTTCGATAACAGGCATCACGGGGATAGCCTTCAGGAAGATAGGCACATCTGGCCAGAAAATATCCTTCCAGTACTCCTTGTTGCCAAACAGGTTGATGGCCAGGAACGTACAGAAGGCCAGGAAGAACGTGATGTTGATGTTACCCGTTACGTTAGCACCACCTGGGAAGATGGGCAACAGTCCTACGAGGTTGGTAAACAGGATGAAGAAGAATACCGTCAACAGATAAGGCGCATAGGGCTTGTAGTGCTTCTCGCCGATAGACGACTTGATGACGTCGTCGTGAATCATCATCACAAGCATCTCTACAGCCCCCACGAATCCGCCGGGCGCATTACTCTTCTCGTCGTGCTTCTTATACCACTTGGCACAGGAGAGGAATACCACCAGCAGGAGGGCAACCACAATCCATATCTGCAGCACATTACGTGTAATGCTCAGGTCCAACGGACGTTCTACCGTGCCGTCGGCCATCCGCTCATACACCTTGCCATGTGCCTCTTCGTTAAAGAAGAAGCCATCGGGCAGACTATGTGCTGTGCAGAAGTACCAAGCACCCGTGTTCGAACTCCTGAGGATAATCGGCAACGGAATGCTCAGATGCTTACCTTGGTAAGAAGCAATGTGCCACTCGTAGGAATCGGCCAAGTGTTCGAGCACGATTTCCGGGATGTCGAGTTTCTCGCCCTCCTGCTCATTAGCATAGAGCGACAGCGGCAGAAACGCAACCATCAACAAGAGACATATTGACTTTAATTGTTTCATTTAATTAACTCATTTTATGATCGTTACAAACGATTTGATACTCTCGAAAAGAAGATGGAATGGTGAATTAGGGACACGAAGTAAAAGACCAGGAACACCACGAAGAACGTGATTGTTGACTGTCGGTTCGTAACCAGATACCAGACAAACATAACGGCCAGCGCCAACAGGAAGCGGAAGCCTGACACACCTGTAAAGAACGATGGCAGCATATCGGAATGCTTAACAGCCACCCAACGCCACAGGAATGCAGAAGAGAGCTCCATCACCAGCACAAAGAGCGAACTGACAATCAGCGGAACGATGATTCCGTCAGTCTGGCGGACATTTGCCACCAGCAAGCCCAGAAGAGCCAGTCCTGCCGTGAGCAGAATGCTCTGTCGTGCGTAGCGTTTACTCAGTTTGTCAAAGTCCATTGTCACCTATGCTCCTAATTTCCACACAAAGGCTAACAACATTCTTCTGCACTTCAACGAAGCCGCCGAAGATGTCGAGCCTGTTCTTCTCACCAGACTCCATGGTATAGACAACGGTTCCCTTCTCCAGCGACGAGATAATCGGCGCGTGGTTGGTCAGAATCTCGAACTGTCCTACTGTGCCAGGCACAAGAACGCTCTCGACTGGTCCGTCGAACTCTACCTTTTCGGGTGAAACTATCCTTAGCTGTAACATAATTGTCAATTTTCAATTATAAATTGTCAATTAGCCTTTAGCAGCTTCGAGCAGTTTCTTGGCTTTCTCCTTGGCATCCTCGATAGTACCAACATTGAGGAATGCCTGCTCAGGCAGATCGTCGACCTCGCCGTCGAGAATAGCATTGAAGCCCTTGATAGTCTCTTCGATAGGTACCATGACACCAGGCAGACCGGTGAACTGTGATGCTACCGAGAATGGCTGCGACAGGAAACGCTGTACACGACGTGCACGGTTTACTGTGAGCTTATCCTCGTCAGAGAGCTCATCCATACCCAGAATTGCAATAATATCCTGAAGTTCCTTATAGCGCTGCAGAATCTCTTTTACACGCTGGGCACAATCGTAGTGAGCCTTACCCACAATCAGTGGATCAAGGATACGTGATGTAGAACCCAGAGGATCAACAGCGGGATAGATACCCAGCTCGGCAATCTTACGATCCAGCACGGTAGTAGCATCCAGGTGTGTAAACGTGGTTGCAGGTGCAGGGTCGGTCAAGTCGTCGGCAGGTACATATACAGCCTGTACTGAGGTGATAGAACCAGTCTTGGTAGAAGTGATTCGCTCCTGCATCGATCCCATCTCAGAAGCCAGTGTGGGCTGATAACCTACAGCTGATGGCATACGTCCCAGCAGAGCTGATACCTCAGAACCTGCCTGGGTGAAACGGAAGATATTATCGATGAAGAACAGGATATCGGCAGCACCGCCATCCTTACCGCCACCATCGCGGAATCCCTCGGCAACAGTCAGACCAGAGAGGGCTACCGAAGCACGTGCGCCAGGGGGCTCGTTCATCTGTCCGTAAACCAGTGTGGCCTGCGATTTCTTCAACTCCTCAGGGTCAACAAGACTCAAATCCCACTTACCCTGATCCATAGCCTCGCGGAACTTCTCGCCGTAGCGGATTACACCACTCTCAATCATCTCGCGGATCAGGTCGTTACCCTCACGGGTACGCTCACCTACACCAGCGAATACCGAGAATCCGTTGTGACCTTTGGCAATGTTGTTAATCAACTCCATAATCAGCACCGTTTTACCTACACCGGCACCACCAAACAGTCCGATCTTACCACCCTTCATGTAAGGCTCCAGCAGGTCGATAACCTTAATACCTGTAGCCAGAATCTCTTTCTTGGTTGATAATTCTTCGAATGTTGGAGCCTCGCGGTGGATAGGATAAGCGCCTTCCATATCGAGTTGTTTCATACCGTCGATAGGCTGACCGATAACGTTCAGCATTCGACCCTTAATCTGATCGCCTGCAGGCATCACGATAGGTGAGCCCAGGGGGATAGCCTCAAGTCCACGATGCAGTCCGTCGGTATTGTCCATAGCCACGCAGCGCACCGTATCCTCGCCGATGTGCTGCTGCACCTCGACAATCAGGTCGCGCCCGTCGCCACGATCAATCTTCAGAGCATCGTAAATCTTTGGCAACACCTTTTCGGCATCCTGGCCCTCGGTATCGAAATATACGTCGATAACAGGGCCGATAATCTGCGAAATGTGTCCAGTAATTTGTGACATACGCTGTTTTATTTTTTAAGTTACTATAGATTTATAATTTCGTTATAATGCTTGCAAAGGTAAGTAATATTATCCGAACAAACGAACTTTTACACGACAAAATTCCCAAATTCACCATTTTTGGCGACTTTTCAATGTCGCAAAGCGATGTTATAGTTCAGATATTTAGGATTTCCGGTCACATCCTCGAGCACTTTTACGAACGGGGGGAAGTTAACGGTTTCCTGTTCCGAAATACCTTTGGTTTCCATCATCACCAGATTGCTGACAGGGTCCTGGAAGGTGTCGATCTGGAAGAACTGACCTTTCCAGATAAAGCTCTGACGCTTTTTGTGGATGGTTACGCGGTAAGGATCGGCCTGCTGCAGCATCTGCTCGTACAGGTTGTTATCAACCTGACGCTCGGTCTCAATCACTTCGGTTTCGCTGATGCGTTTCTTCGAGCGGTGAACATTCACTACCTTACCTCCACTCCACTCGCGGCGGCGCAGGCGCACCTCGCTACCAGGCTCAGCTACCAGATAGGTCTGGGTAATCAAGCTCTCGGAGCACTCGGGAATCTCACCGATAATCTCTACGCGGAAGATACGCTCCTCCTGTACAGGCTGTGGCAAGCCTACAACCTTTGAAATCTCGGTAAGCACACGCTTAATCTTATTATCGAAATCGTCGTGATTGTTAATTACACGCAGATGGGGATGACCGGTCCAAGCCTCGATCACCTTCTTATCCAGCTCGCGGGCAATACGCAATCCTTCTTCGTTGGCCTGCTCGTAACGCGTGGCGTTGGTGGCAGTAGTATAATACTGCTCGGCGCCATCGGCTGCACTCACCAGGTGCAGCACGGCATCGTAACTCTCGCGCAAAGCCTCGGAATTGGTACCAGCCATGTGGGTAATCTCCTCCCACTCCTCGGGTTTGATATAGGCCGAAATATCCATCGCACCTCTATCGCACACCACCAGCACGGGATCTTCACAAACCTCGGCCAACTTCATAAACTGGTTTTCGAGTGCCAACTGGGTCTCCAGAATGGCACGTTCGCCTTGATAGTACAACTTACGGTTAGGCGTCAGGTAGTTCCAGCCTGCGGTGCTATAGATAGTAGGCACCTCGGGTACGTTAAACACCTTGTAACCAAACCCTGAGAAATACTCGGTAATCTTTACCAACGCGGTAGTCTTACCAGCACAAGGTCCACCTGTCAGAACTATTTTCTTTATATCTGGCATTTAATGCTTAATCTTTTAATCGTTTCTTTAGTACGCTTGGCATCGCCAAGAATGTTTAATATCAAATGCTGAGCTCGTCGAGTACCTTAATCAGTCGCTTGTCGAAACGCTTATCAGTACGGATGCACTCGCTGAAAGGTACATAAACCACCTCGTTATTGCGGATACCAACCATCACGTTGCGCTGTCCCTGTTTGA
>JAEEGK010005110.1_pt1 | contig 31790 bp, 18 predicted proteins | sample 8958771 | NCBI WGS metagenome assembly JAEEGK01 (sample SAMN16246547, study PRJNA631951) | gut metagenome | biome: gut microbiome; feature: rumen; material: SC-attached | host: Bos | place: Iran: Karaj | collected 2018-10
TGTCCAAAACAAGATTTAAAATATTTTAATTTTGATATTTTAATGATTATTAAAAATTCTTTTATTGAAGCAAAAAATAATAATATTGAATCAATTTATAATTTAATTAATAATAAATTATATGAAGAATTTTTATTATCAAAAGATAATGAAAATAAAAAAAAAGAAGAAATGACAACAAAATATTTAAATGGGAATAAAATAGATGAATTAAATATTATGCCAATAAAAGAAGAAAAAACTCAAACAATAAATGATGTTGATAGTACATTAAAAAAAAATGAAATGATGATTTCAAATTATCAATGGAATTTATTATCTTCAAGTCAAAATATAAATTCATTTCAAATTTCAAAAAATTTTTGTTTACAAGTTTTATTTTCAGATTTAAAAAATAATAAAGAAATAAATCCAAATGAAGTTACTATTAATTTAACATATTTTGAAGATAAATCAAATAATTCTAAATTTGATAATTTAAGTGAAATAATTATGAAAGATGTTTCTTATTTAACAAAATCAAATATTGAAAATTCAATTATTGTAGAAAAAAAAAATACAAATAATCTACATTTAAATAAAGGAAAATCATTTTGTAATAATAAAAATAAAGAAAGTTTAAATATTAACAGTATTAAACTTAATATTAATGGATTAGAAAATAAAAGTGCTATTTTTGATATTAAATTTAAAAATGATATTTTAAATAAAGATGAAAATGAAAATACAAATTTATTAAAAGATTATGTTGAGACTGAAAATTTGAATGAAACAGCAAAATCTGAAAGATTAAGTAAACATTCTGATATTATAAAAGGTAATTAAAATTAAAAAATTGTTATTATTTTTATATTTGTTTCTGTTAATATAAATAATAATATTATCTTAACATTTAATTAATATAATTTACAATAAAGTTTTCAAATAACATATATTATTAAAAAATAAATATATAAAGTTTTATAAAATTAATAATTTTAATTGTAAAATAAATTTAAAAAGTTTAAATAAAATTTTTTAAATATAAAAAAAATTATTTAGCCAAACAAAACCAAGTTAAAAACAAATAAAACAAACAAATAGGATAAACAACCAACCATTTCTTATCTTGTCTATCAATAACTTTAGAAACAAAAGTCATAGCAGCTAATAAAATTTTAATTAAAAAAATATAAACTTACCATAAATTGAATAACCACATCCACAAAATCCAATAATTAATTTAATAATAGAAGGAATAAAACTTAAAATAAAATTAATAAAAGCAGTAAAAACAATAGCAAACATACAATAACCTAAAATACAAATACTTTGATAAACAGTTAATTTTGCACCTAAAAATTGTGAATTAATACTAATAATAAAACCACCAATCCAAACAATCGCAAAAATTAAAATAAAAATTTTTCCTCCTTTTGAATCATTTCTTCCTAAAGATAATATTAATCCTAAAAATAAACAAAAAATTAATGGTCCCCAAAAATCCCAATCTTTTAATTTATCTGTTGAACTTGATTCATTCATTGGTAACATTGCTACTTTTGTTTTTTCATATATTAATTGTAAATCTTTTTTTATTGATGTTGTTATTGATTCATCTAATGTTGGTTGAAGTTCATTTTGATCATTTTCATTTCTTTGATTATATTTATCTTCATTTGAATTTATATCTATGTTATAATTATCATCCATTTTTAAATTTATTTTTATATTTGTTTTAATTTTTTTTTCTTTTTACTTTTTTTTTTTAAAAATTTTTTTAAAAATTTTTTTACAATTATTAAATATATAATTAGATATTTTTTCAATTTAATAATAATATTAATAAAACAAATATTTCTAAAAAGAATAAATTAAAATCATAGTACAAGCTAACATATAATAAAATTAAAATTATTAAAATTTTTTTTTATTTACCATTATTTTTTTTTTGTTTTCCTTTATTATATACAATATTCTTTGAATCTTGGAAATAATCTCTATAATTTCGTAATAAATTTTCATAAATTTTTCTTCCATGATTTGATTGATTTAAAGTTTTAACTGCTTTTTTAATTTGATCAATCATTGATTTAAATTGTTTTCCTTTAACTAATGGTAAACATTTTTGAATAATATAATTTCCAAATTGATCACAAATTAAATTAGTAACATTATTTTTTTCAATTAATTTTTCAATTACATTATCCCTAATATTACATCCTTCTAAAATACATGTTTCAATAACATTTGATGAATATTTTTGAGTACTTAATTTAACAATTTTATTTTTTAAAAAATCAAAAATTTGATTATTATAATTTTCTCTATTTAATTTTATAATTCTCTGAATTATAAAATTCCCATATTCATCATTAATTAAAATTTCTAAATTATCAATAACATTTTTAATTAATTTCCCCAAATCATCTTCTCTAATATTATTTAAAACTTTAGGAAAAACACAACATCCTTGTTTAATTTTAGAAATTTCAATCATATTTTCATTCATTTCAATATAAAGAGGAGTTAATTTATCTTTATTTTTAATAGCATCAATTATACTTTGTATAACATGATTTCCATTAATATCTCTTATCATTTTAAATACATTTCCCTTAATAAAATTTAATATAATATTAATATCATCATCTGTAAAAGAAGATGATAAATATTCTATTATTTTTTGTAATGCCCTTGTTCCATAAGAATTTAAACTTATTTCTAAAAGAGAATTTTGTAATTGATTTAACATTAATGATATTATTTTTTTATCACACAATTCAACATATTTTTGAATAACATAATTTCCATATTGATCATTAATAATATCTATTAAATTACCTTTTATTTGTTCGTATAATTTATATAAAAATTCAGGACATTTTTCTTCTATTTTCTTTTGAATAAATTTACTTCCTGATTGATCTTTTATCATTGCTATTATTTTTTCATTTCCTGATTTACTATCAATTGACATAGTTGAATTTTGAGTAAATTTATTTGTCATCATTCTCATAACTGGCATTGAAGAATTTGATATATTTATATAATTATGATAATAATCTGTCATTGTTGTTATATTATTTCTATTATTATAAAATGAATAATATGGAATTATTGGCTTTTGATATTTATTTAATCTTCCACAATACATTGCATTATTACTAAATTGAGGAAAATTATTCCTATTATTTAATTCTAAAGAATTTGATTGAAAATCTATCATTGTTTTATTATGATTTATATTATTATTTTCTTTTCCATTTATAAAATTTGTATTTAATAAATTATTATTATTATCTGAAAATTTCTCGAATAAAGAATTTAAAGATTCTCTTGAAAATTTTCTTGCCCTTTTTGTATTATAAATTAAAGATAATTTTTCTTCAAGATCTGCATTAATAATATTATTATTATTATTATTATGTTTTAAAGGAGTTGTTAAATTACTTGGATTACTATATAAAGTATTATTATTTGAACTTAACATAGAAATTTCATTATTTAAATTTAATTTAGCATCATTTAAATCATTATCATCATCATCACAATCTGTTAATAAATCAACCTGTTTTTCTAATTCTAAATCAAAAGTAAAATAACTTTTATTATCATCTTCCATTTGTTTATCTATTGTAGTTTCATTTAATCTAAAAACTGATTTTTCATTATAATTACTAAAAAAATTAGAATCACCTAAATTTGAATTTCTTGGAATATAAAAAGTATCATTTATATTTGAATGTTCATCATCACCATCAAAAAAATAAGGTTCTTCCTAAATAAAGTATAAAATTAAGAAAATTTTTTACTTGAAAAGCAAATAAATTATTGCTATTAAGTTTCATTCTAGAATGATGAAAATCAGAATTAACTATTTAAATATAATAAATATTTTATAAAATATTATACTTTTGCTTATTGATTGTGAACGAGTTTGAATTGAGGAAATTTCATCTAATTCATTTTGTAAATTGAAATTCGACATTAATTTATATATTTAATAATTGTTATTTTTATTTATTACTATAATTTCTTATTTTTTATATTTTTAAAAATTAAAAAAAAAAATTATATTTATTATATTTACAACTTTATTTTTAAATATTTACTTTAATAATAAAAATCGCTTTTATTTAATAAAAAATCTTTTAATTTTGGATATTTTTTTGTCTTTTTTTGTGAATAAATTTTCACATAATTTTTTGCCATAAAAATTTTTTTTTTATAATCATCATTTGTTTTAAATTTTAATTTTGAAGTTGTGTTTAATTTTGAATTAACATTTCTTGAACTTACATTAATAGTATTAAATTTTGATTCATGAGTTTCTGAATTTATTAATTTAAAAGATTTTTTCTTTTCTAAACCTTTATTATGTTTATTATCAAATAATTCTTTTTCATCATTTATTAATTTTGGTAATTCTTCTTTTTCTTTTTCTTTCTCATTTTCATTTTCATTTTCATTTTTATTTAAAAATTTAGGAGCATTTAAAAGACTAAAAATTATTTCTTTTTTCTTTTGATAATTATTAATATTATCTTCATTTAAACTAATTCCTTCTTTTTTTCTTCTTGCTAATTCATTTTGAACATATATATTACAAAACTTTCCTCTAAAAATTAAATTTTTATTATAATTTTTATCCCTTGTTAAAATAACAATATCAGATTTTTCTCCAATTTCTTTTTTAATTAAATTATCTCTTGCTTTTTCATTATTTAATGAATTAGCCATTATAATCATATCTTTATAATAAATAGAATATGATTCTTTAGGAGTTTTTTCCCAATTATGTTTAGTTTTACTTTTATTATATTTTGGATTATAACTTTCAATTACATCTGATGCTCTTTTTAAATGTAATAAAGAATATTTTATTATTTTTTTTCTTAATCTCTTTGAAATTTGATATAATTTTATAAATACTAATTTTGGAAAAGAATAATTATTCCATTCTATATCTTGTTTCATTTTTTCAAATGCATGATAAAATGCATTTTTTATATTAAATGTATTTGTTTCTAAAATTGGTTCTTCTAATTTTGGTTCGAATTCTTGTATTATTTCATTATTTTTTAAAAATTCATAAAATAATTTATCTTTATTTAAATCAATTTCATCTGGTTTATGTCTTATATAATATATTTCAGTTTGAAATAAACTTTTACGTCTAGTTAATTTCTTTATATATTCTTTATACATTTTACTAATTAATTAAAAAATAACATTTTTATTCTCTAAAATATTCAAAAATAATAATAAATAAAGAAATATAATCAATAATAATTTAAAAAAAAAATTATAAAAAAAAAACTTTATATAAAAATAAAATTTTATAAAACCATTTAAGTATAAATTAATAAAAAAAAACTTAATAAAAAATAAAAAAAATAACCGAAATGGCAGACTCAAGTATAGAATTTGTAATAGCAAAAATGAAAAACCAAATGAGATATAACAAACAAATATACTCATTAAATGAATTACTATCAATAATTTACACAGAAGATTTTTCAGGTTCAAAATTAATACCAATATCAGAATTAGAACAATTTCTTTCACAATTTGGTATTTTTTTAACAAATATAGAACAATCAACTTTAATAAAACATATTTCAAATGATGATACATCAGTTTCATTATGTAAATTTACTTCTCTTTTTAAAATTGACCCTCCACCTTTATTAGTAAAAATATGTAAAGAAGTGTTTAGTAAATTAAATAAAAATGGAGTAATTGGAATTGATGATGTTTGGAAATATGTTAATTGTAAAAAATTACCTTTAGTTACTATTTTTGGAAGAAAAATTCAATATGCTAAAAAAAAATTTGAAGATGGAATTAATTTTGCTGCAGTTGGTGGTTTAGTTATTAATGAAAAGGAATTTATTAATTTACATAGAGATATGTATGCTTTACTTCCTCATGATAATGGAAAATATTTTGTTTCTATTATTCCTCAAATTTGGGGTGTTTAATTAAATAGTTTTAATAATGTTTTTATTTATTAATTTTTTCAGTTTATTAGATTATTTGTAAAATTGATTTTTTTATTAATTTTTATATGTTTTTTTATTTTACATATTTATTCTGTAATTGTTTTTATTATTTTTTATTTTATTTTAAGATTTTTTTTATTAAATTTTTTATATATATTATGTTAATTAATAAGATTTGGAATTTAAAAAATTGATTATAATATTATCTATACTAAAAATACATATCTACTTATTTTTTTTTTAAAATTCCTAAAAATTTACTATCTCTTTTTTTATCTCCCTTTGATAATCTTTCAGTTATTTGTTTATCATTAAAATCTAATCCTTTCATTATAATTCCTAAATATTGTTTCCTTTCAATATTTAATTCTAAATTTTCAATAAATTTAAGAAAATAATCTTGTAAAACTTTCATAGATTCTTCTCTTTGTTTCTTATCTTTTTTTAAATTTTCTAAGTCTTTTTTATTATTCTTTAATTCATCTTTTAAAAGATTAATTTGATTCTTTAATAAATTTTCAGTATCATCAATATTTTTATTATTAATAATATTACTATTATTATTATAATTCATATTTATATTAAAACTTTTATTATTTGCTTGATTAGCTGAAATTCTTTCATTTGAAATATCAGGTTGACTATTTAATCTTGAATGTGGTAATTTATTCAATCTATTTAAAATATTATTTCCACTCATTTCATTATATGAAACAGATGAATTTGAAGTATTTAATATTGATTCACTTACACTACTTTGCATTAATAAAAGTTTCATTTTTTCATTTTCTTCTTTTAATTGTTCCATTGTTTTTTTGTAATTTTTTTCCTCTTGTGTAAATTTATTTAATACTTGTTCATATTTTTGAAATGAAATTAAATTTTTATCACCTTTTTTTGAAACATTATTATCACTCATTAATGATTTAACTGTTTCTTTATATGATTCAAATTCTTCTTCTCTTTTTTCTAATTTTACTAATAAATCAGTTTGAATTGAAACTAAATTTTCATTCTTTTTTTTTAATTCATTAGTTGATTTTGTTAATTTTTGCAATACTTCTTTATATTTTTTCATTTTACTTGTTCTTTTGTTTAAATCTTCTTTAAAATTCATAAGTAAATCAATACATTTATCTAAAGGAATATCTTTTTCATTTATTTTAATTAAATCTAAAGGAATAATATTTGGTGAAATTGTTTTTATTAAACTCCATATTTCCTCTTTAACTTTATCAAAAGATTCTTTTGGTTCAATTGAATTATTATTTTGTTCTAAATTTCTATTTTTTTCTTCTAATTTTTTATTAATTTCTAGAGTTTCATTTAATGATTTTAAATTTTTTTCATTGTTTTCTTTTAATGAAAATATTAATTCTTTTGCTTTAGAATAATTATCTTCTAATTGAATAATTTTTTCTGTTAATTGTGGTATTTTATTATTTAAATTTGATGTTTGTAATATATTAAAGTCATTTAATTTTGATTGTAATAATAAATTATTAAATGAAGAAGAAGTAATATTTTTTTCTTTTGAATTAATTAAAATTAATTCATTTATTTTTGATTGTGATAAATTGTCAAATATAAACTTATTTTCTTTTTTTTCATTTATAATTTCGAAATTTATTTTTGTTTCTGTTTCAAATATTATACTATTTATTTTCTTTTCTTGAATTAATTCTAATTCATTTATTTTAGATTGTGATATTACATTATTAAATGAATTCAAATTTACTTTTTTTTCATTATTAAATTCAAATTTAATAATATTTGATTCTAATGATAAATTATTAAATGATGAATTTTTATTTTTTGAATTTAAATCATTAATTTCAGTTTGTAATATTTTAATTTTATTCAACATTTTTAAATTTTTAGATGAAAAAGATTTTATAACAGATTCTAAATCATCAATTGAGTTAATATTAAAAGTATTTTTCTTTTCATTATCATCTAAAATTTCTATATTTTCAAATTTTGTTTTTATTTTGTTTTCTAAATTATTTAATTCATTAATTTTATTTTCTAATTCTTCTTTAAATTTAATATTTTGATTATTTAACTTATTAATTTCATCATTTTTTTGATTAATTAAATCATTTAATTGAATATTATTTTCTTTTAAATTTTTTAATTCATCATTTAATATTTGTTCATCATTGATTTTTTTTGAATTTAATTCTTGATTTATATTTATATGGGAATTTATTTGATTTTCTAATTCATTTATTTTTTTATTTTTATTTTCCAATTTAAGTGAATTATTTTTATTTAATTTGATTTCTTCTTTTAATTTATTTTCTAAATTTTCTATTTTATCTATAATTTCTTTTTCTTTTAATGATTGATTATTTAATTTTAATTCTAAATCAATTCTTTTTTGCTTTTCTTTATCTATTTCATCTTGTTTTTCTTTATTTATTTTTTTTTCCTTTTCAATTTGTTCTATTAAAATTTTATTATTTGATTTTTCATTTTCTAAATTTATTTTTATATTTTCTAAAGTTGTTTTTAATTTAATTTGTTCTTCTGATATTTTATTTTCATTTTCTTCATTTTGTTTATTTTGAAGATTTAATTCGATTATTTTTTTTTCATATTCACTTAATATATTTTTATTATTTTCAATTTTTTGATTTAAAAGATTAATATTATTTTCTTTTGAATTTAACTCATCTAAAATTCTTTTATTTTTTTCTTCCAATTCTTTTATACTATTTTCTTTTTCTTTTAATTGTTTATTATAATTATTACATTCTAATTTTAATTTAGATGATACTTCTTTATTATTATCAATAATTTTTTGATAATCTTTTTCTTTTTCTTCTAATTCAAATATTTTATTTTGTAATAATTTGATTGAATTATCATTTTCATTTAATTTATCTTGATATTGCTTATTTGTTTCTTCTATTTTTTTTATTAATTGAGAATTAATATCTTTTTTACCCTTTATTTTTTCATTTAATTCATTATGATTATTAGAAATTTCTTTTATTTTTTCTTCTTTTTCATTTAATAATTTTTTATAATTTTCAATATCATTTAAAAGTTCAATATTCTTATTTTCATTTTCTAATAATTTATTTTTATAATTATTAATGTTATTTAAAATTTCGAGATTTTTATTTTCACTATCTTTTAATTTAATATTAATTTCATTTAATTTATTAGTTAATTCATTAACTTTAGATTCTTTTTCTTGAATATTAATTTCATTTAGTTTAAGGTCATTTTCTTTATTAGATAAAATATTTTTATTTTTTTCTTCATTTAATTTATTAATTAATAATTTATTTTCTTCAACTAATAATACTTTTTCATTCAGTAAATTTTCAATTTTTTTAGTTTGTTCATCTGAATCTTTTGTTAATTGTTTTAAAACTTGTTCTTTTATTTCAATTATTTTATTTTTTTCATCTAATTCTTGATTAATTTTATTTAAACTTGAAAGAATATTCATTTTACTTTTTTTATCATTTATATTATCTAAAATTTGTTTTTTCAAATTATTATTTTCCTTTTCTTTCTTTGTTAAAATATCTTTTAATGTTTTTAATTCAACTTCTAAATACTTTTTATTTTGAGAATCATTTGTTGAAGTAAATGAAACTTTAGTAGAATTTCTTTGTTCATTTGTATTATTTTCTTTTTTTATCAAAGATATTTTATTTTTTTGTTTTTTTTCAGGTACTCTATTTTTTTCAATTGAAGAAACAGTGCTTTTTTTAAGAGTAATATTTCTTTGTAATTTTTCAATTAAATTATTTATTTTCATATCTTTTCCATATACTTCTTTTTTCAAATATTCAATTTTTTCTTTAAATTGTTTATTTATTTCTTTTAAATTTATTAATTCTCTTTCTAATTTTTCATCTTTTTTCTTTTGTTTATTATCCAATAATTCTTTTAAATTTTCTGCTAATGTTTTTGAATTATTAATAACAGATTCTTTTTCTTCTTTTTCATGTGCAAAAAGGTTTTTTAAATTATTTAAATCTTTATTTAATTTATCATTAATATCTCTTAAAGAGTTAATTGCTTTTTCTTTATTAATTAATATTTCTTTAGAAAAATAATGATAATTACTTTTATTATCATATTGACTATCATTTAATTCACTATCATTCATAGAATTAAATGTTTTTTTATTATCATCTTTATAACTCTCATTATCAAAATCATTATCTAAAAAATATAATAAAGTTAAATCAATTGAATTAACTAATTTCATTACATTTTTTTCATTATCCATCAAATTATCATTCTTAACTAATAAAGATGAAGCTCTTTCATTTAATATTTTATTCTTATTAAAAAATGGTTTTCCATTAATAAGTGTTAATAAATCATTAATTATATTTTTTGAATTGATTAATTCTTCGTTTACATTTTTATGTGTTTTTTTAATTGAATCTAAATCAATATTTATTTGATTATAAATTTTTTTAAATTCTTTATTTATTAAATTATTAGAATTTTTGTCATTTAATTTTAAAAGTAATTCATCATATTTCTTTCTTATTTTTTTATTATAAGAATCAACTATTTTTTTAATTTCTTTATTACATAAAATAAATATATCATTTAATTCTTTTTGAAAATTCTCTTTATTATTTATAAATGTATTTATTAAATTATTTTTTACATTATTTATCTTTTCTTCAATCTTATTATATATTGAATATCCTAAAATATCATTATTAAAAGAAATAATAAGTTCTTTACTACTCATTAAAAAAAAATTTAAAAAAAAAAATATAGAAAATAATAATAATATCTTAATTAATTTTAAATATAAAAAAAATGACAGAAGAAGAACAATTAGAAACAGAAAAAGAATTTACATTAAGTGACAAACTTTCAGATTTAGAAAATTATTATGCAGATAATATTTTAACTGATGAATTAAAAGAATTATATGCAACAGTTCAATTACAATGTGCAGATTTTAGAAATAATGTTTTTTTTAAAAATGTTGATTTACTTGATGCAACTTTAGTAAGAAAAAATATAATTTTTAAAATTATTTTTAGGTTCAATTTGATAAAGAAGAAATCCCTTATACTACAGGAGTAGAGGCAGTTGAAGATAAATTAAGAAATATTCAATATTATCCTGAATTACTTACTTATTTTGAAAATAAAGTTAAAGATTTGTAAGAAATGTTGTTTTTGTTCAAATATTTTTTAGATAACTAATTAGTTATTATTTTTGATTTAAGAAAAATTATTTTTTCTTTTAATTACTTTATTTAAAAAAAATTAAAAATTCCTTTTTTTATTATTTTTTTCTTAAAAATTTTTTTTTATTTTGAATTATTATTTTATTTTTGATGAGTAATAAAGGAAAAAAAACAAAAGGACAAAATATAAAAAGTAATTTAGATGTTGCAAAAGAAATTACAATTAAATTTACTTTTGGTGATTCAAAAATTATAAATGAATATTCAACTTCAATTTTATTTAAAATATATTTAATTTCCCAATTACAAAATAAAATTTTGTCCATTTCATATTCTTCAGAAATAACATTTTTAAATTCTAAATTAATATATGAAATTACAGAAGTTTCATTTGAACAAAATGAAATAAAAGAAGAATTTACAATTAATTCAAATACAAATATAATTTTTGATACATCTAATCAACAAGTTGATATTTTATCAAAAGAATTAGAAAAAAAATTAGATTTATATGAAAAGATTCCAAATTCTATAGAAGAATTAACAGAAGAAAATAAAAGAATATTAAAAGAACTCATCGAAGATAAATATAATAAAAAAGAAGAATTAAATTCTTCTTCTATAAATTATGAACCAATAAATTATGAAGATATATATTATAAAATTATATCAATTTTTGATTTTCAATTTGCTTCTGAGAGAAAAGATGAAATTTTAATTAATAAAGATAAATATTTAAATTATATATATAAAGGAATTATTCTTGTTGGTAATAGTGGAATTGGTAAAACTCATTTAATAAATTGTATAAAAAAAAATTATATTATACCTAAAAAAATTACTTATTTTGAAATTAATTTATTTAAAGATTTACAAAATAAAGAAAAATCATTAAATTATATTCAATCAATTTTTTTATTTTCAAAATTACTTTCACCTTCAATTATAATTATTGAAAATTTAGAATTGATATTCCCAAATGATAAAGACGAAGATAATAATGAAATATCAAATTTATTATGTGAATTTATTCTTCAATTAGAAAAATTACCTTCAAACACTTTAATATTATCAACTTGTACAAATATAAATAAATTAAATAACAAAATAAAAAAAATAAACTTCCTAGATTATCAAATTACACTTTCTTTACCAACATTTTCTCAAAGACGTAAATTAATAAAATATTTATTAAAAGATTTCAAAAACAATTTATCAGAAGAAGAAATAGATTCTCTTTCAGAAAAATCACATGGTTTCGTTCCAGGTGACTTAACAAAATTATTCAAAGACACATATCTAAACACAATTCTAAATATAAATCAAGATAAAAATGAAAAAATAATAAATTTTAATTCATTATCAGAAACTCTTTCAAATTTAAAACCAATAAACTTATCAGAAATATTATTAGACATACCAAAAGTTCTCTGGACAGATATAGGAGGAAATAAAAATATTATACATCAAATAAGACAAAGTATAGAATATCCATTAAAGCATCCTGAAACTTTTTCAAGATTAGGATTAACACCACCAAATGGTACTTTATTATATGGTCCTCCTGGTTGTTCAAAAACTCTAATTGCAAAAGCACTTGCAACTGAAAGTGGTTTAAATTTTTTTGCTGTGAAAGGACCTGAAATTTTTTCTAAATATGTAGGAGATAGTGAAAAAGCAGTAAGGGATATTTTTATTAAAGCAAGAATTAATTCACCTTCTATTATTTTTTTTGATGAAATTGACTCTATTGCTTCATCACGTTCTAGTGATTCATCATCAGTTGATGATAAAGTACTTTGTACTTTATTAAATGAAATGGATGGAATTGAAGGAAGAGGAAAAGTTATTTTATTTGGTGCTACTAATAGACCTGATGTTTTAGATAAAGCAATTATTAGACCTGGAAGATTTGATAGATTAATTTATATTCCTCCTCCTGATGATGAAGGAAGAGAAGATATTTTAAAAGTTGTTTTTAGTAAAGTTAAAGTTGAAAATAATATTGATTGGAAAGAAATTAGTAAAATGATGAAGTTTTTTTCTGGGGCTGATATTGCTAAAGTTGCTAGAGAAGCTGGAATTATGGCTATTGAAGATGATGTTAATGTTAATGAAGTTGGTAAGAAATATATTATAAAAGCAATTCAAAATGTTAAACCTATTATAAATGAAGAAATGATAAAATTTTTTGAAGATTTTCAAAAAAAAAGTGTTTTTGAATAATTTTGAATAAGATAAATAAAAAAATAAATATTTTATAAATAAATATAATAAAACAGTAAAATATAAAAAAGAAAATGGAAAGTAAAAGTTATTTAAATGGTAATGTCGAATATCTAAAAATTGGAAGTGAGAAAGCAAAAGCAGTAGATGCATATATAAACTACTATAATATAGTAGGAGATGATGATGGTGGTAAAATGATGACAGATGCAGAATTTGAAGCATATAAAAAGAAAGTAGCATATGCTCGTGCAAATCATTTATATGTTTTTTATGTAAATGCAAAGGGTACAGAATGTAAAGCAATAGGACCATCATCAATGTGTTTCTGTAAACATCGATTCCGTAATCATAACTTTGATAATATAAAATCAAAAAATGTATCATGTAAAAATTGTAAATGTAAATTATTTAATTATATGCCAGTACATGGATCTCTTGATATAAAATGTGGTTGTCATCATTCATATGAAGATCATGATCCAGTAAGTAAAAAATGTTTAAAATGTAATGTATGTAAAAAATTTACAAGTAATTATACATGTGATTGTGGTATGCCATATGATATGCATCATACTCAAATTGAAACAAGACAAGAAAGAATGAAATTAGGAAAAGCTGTTGATTCTGGAAATAATTTAGCAGCTGGAATTGGTGGATTAGGTTCTTTTGGTGATATGGTTGGTGCTATGTATCAAGAACATTATAAGGATTTATTAGAAGGTGATGGAATGAAAAGTTTACCTCAACAAAAGAAAAATTATATAGGTGATGGAAGTGATGAATATGGATATGGTAATTATGAAGGAAAAAGTAGTGGAAATAAAGGAAGTGGTGGTGTTTTAAATTTGTTTAATCAACCTAATAAATTTGGTGGTGGTGGAATGAGTTATGGTTCTGGAATGAAAGGATTAAGTAATAAAATGGGAAAAATGAATATTGGAGGAAAAAAAGGTTATTAAAAATGGTATTTTTTTATGTTTATTTTTTTATAATTTTTTGTTAAGTTTATTTTAAATTTTTATTTTTAAAATTTTGGTTTTTTATTCTTATATTATTTTTATTTTTTTTATTTGAATTTTAGAGAAAAATTTATTTTAAATAATTAAAGTTTAATTATATATACACCATAATCAGTTGTAATTACAACATAATTTTTATTTATACGTATAAAATATGGAAATCCCATAGAAAAAAATTGTTTATCTTTAAGATCTTGACTAATAGAATCTAAATCATACATATTAAAAATAGTTTCATTATTTTTTTTTTTTTCATCATATACATTAACATTTCCATAAATATCAAGTGTACTTACAATTAAATTTTCATTTTCAATATAATATCCAAAATCTAAAACTTCAACTCCAAGATGAGAAAAGCTAGTAATAACTTCAAATTTATCATTTCTAATTTGACATTCAGTATAATTTAAAACAACAAAATATCGATTATCAGGTAAAAATTTTAAATGACTAACATGACCAAAATCTTTATTTAATTCAATTTTTTGTACTAATTCCTGAGTTACAAAACTAAAAATACACAAAGCTCTTAAATTATCTTTATAAAAATCAATCCAAACAAAATTTTTTCCATTATAATCAAATGGAACAGCATAATTTGACATTTCAATTTGTCCTTCAGTTAAAGCTTCATTTTCAATATTTTTAACAATATAATCACAAGGAGTAATCTCAACAGGATCATCAGTATTTTGTGGTAAATGTAAATAAATTCTTAATAAATAAATATCATATAATAAACAAAAACAATTTTCACATTTACTTGAATGTTCTCCTTTACTTGTGTAATTTTCAGAAATATCATATTTTGGTACTTTATTTTTAAATGATTGACATTTTAATACTTCAAAGTCACCATTTGCAACAAAAAATTTTGTTTTGTCATTCTTTAAAAAATTTACTCCTGTTATATTTTCGTCTTGTTGTTCACTTAAAATGTATGTTTTATTTTCTTGAATGTCATAATATATACTTCTACCTAACATACTTCCGTATATTAAACCTGTTTCTGATAAGTCTATTGCACATACTGGATCACAATAACGATTTTCTAGGAAATGATATAAGGTTTTTGTTGTTTGATTCATTATTTTTTTAATTTGATTTTTTAATTTTTTTTTTTTTAAATTTTTGATTTTTTCGTAAATGTATTATTTGGGCTTTTTTTTTAAAAGTTATTTTGATTATTTTTTGTTTTATTTATTTTTAAAAAATTAAATAAATAAAATTCCATTATATATTGAATGTATGTTAATTTTTGTTTGTTTTGAGATTTCTAATTGTGAAAGGTTTAAGTATTCAATTCTTAAGAAATAATCTTTTTTTTCTAATAATATTTTAATTCCTTTTTCATCTATCATATTATTTCCTAAATTAAGATATTTTGCATTTAATAAAAAAGAATGTTCATTTAAAAGCATTTTAAATCCATCATTATTTAAATTTATATTTCTTAAAATTAAAGTATTCAAATTTTCTGATCTTCTAATAAAAGTAATTAATGTTTCAATTCCATCTCTATTAAAATGATTAGATGAAAAATTAATAGATTGAATATTTATATTCTTTAATAATGTTAATAAATACATTTGTATTTGATTATATGATAAATCATTTTCAGATATATCAAAATGAGTTAAATTCTCATATGTTGTTAAAATTTGTGAAAATAAAATTAAACTGTCACTATTATATTTTATTTTAGAAATATTTATTTTTTGTAATTTTTTTAAATGTTTTAATGATTGTAAAATATTTTGAAGATATATATTATTATTTGATATATTTAATTCTATTAAATTTGGTGTTTTTAATAAAAATTTATTTACTATCATTGATGAAGTATAATCTAGATTTGAGTTTTCTAAATTTAATTTAAGAAAATTGAAATTTTCATTCATTAATTTTAATATTTTATTAACATTTATACATTCTTTTAAAATTAAATTTGTTAACAAAGGAAAATTAGAAAAATCAAATTCTGATTGAAAATCAATTTTTAAAATAGATAATTCTTTAAGATTTTGAATTTGAGAAAGATTATCAAAAAACATATAATCATAATCACAATTAATTTCAAGAAATTCTAAAGATTGTAAAGAATCAATTTTAGAAATAATATCTTGAGTTAATTTTAATGATTTATTATTAAAATAAAAATTTTTCAAATTACTGAAATTTTTTTTAAATGTTTCTAAATCTTTTAAATCATCATTTTGAATTATATAATCACCTAAATTTAAATATATTAAATTATTTGTTGGAATTCCTATTGATTTTATTAAGTAAGAAGTAAAAAAGTTTGTTTTTAAATCAAGTTCTTCTAAATTTTTATTATTTAATAATATTCTAGAAATTAAATTTATACTTTTATCAGAAATAAAATTACCTGATAAATCTAATTTTTTCAAATTAGTTTTATTTATTAAACATTCCTCTAAACTTAGAAATATTTTATCATCCAAATTACAATCTGATAATTTAAGTTCAATTAGATTATTATATTGACTTAAAACATTTTTAAAATAATTCAATTTATAATTAGTAAAATTAATCCCATAAATATAAATTGAAATATCTTTATTTTTTGGTAAAAAACTGAGATAATTAACTAAATTATCAAATTCTTTTTGTGTAAATTTTGATAAATATAAATGAATATTTAAAACAGAAACAATTGACAATAAATTAGTTTGAACAGGAAGAATTTCTTTATATGAAAATTCACTTTTTTTGAATAAATTCAATTCAACTTTTTTAATTTTATTTTCAAAATTTAATAATATTGGAATTATATTTTGTAAACAATCTGAATTTTTTAATGAATAAAATGTAAATTGTTCTTTATCTGAAAAATTATATAATAAATTTACTAATTCGTTTTCTTCAATTTTTGGATATTTTATTTTATTTATTTCATATAATTGATCAAAACCTATATTATTATTATTTGTTTTATTTAATCTTTTCATTTTATATCTTAATGCATAAGTATCTATTGACACATTTAATTTTTTTTGAATTGATTTATTTTTTTTTATTATTTTTAAAGTTGTCACTATTTCTAAATAAGAAAAAATTTCCTTTAAAATATATTTTCCTTTGACTAAATCAGTTAAAGTAATAAATTTATTTTGATTAAATTTTTTTTTATTTTCTTTTTTATTTTCTTTTTTATTTTTTTTTCCAATATTGTTTTTATCATTTTTATTTTTCATTTTAATTTTAATTACAATTATAAAAATATATTAAATAATTAATAATAAATATTTATTAAATAATTAATTACTAGATTAAAAGTAAAAAAACAAAAATGAACTTTCCACCAAACCTTTTTAAATCACCACAATTTAAAATAACATTATATAATATTGATAATATATCACATAATAATCTAAATATAGACAATCAATTAGAATTCCACCAAAATTTAGCAAAAAAATTATCAAAAAATATATATACATCAAAAAACTTTCAATTTTTAGTTTTTTCATATATGAAATCAATGACTCCAATTGAATTAATAAAAATTTGTTCTATTAATTCAAAATGGCTCATTGATATTGTTCATCAATTAATTTTATTTTCTAAATTAGAATCTCAATTATTGAAATTTATTGAAACTAATGGTGAAAATAGAGAAGATTTTATAACTTTTAATAAATATTTTGAACAAACTGAAAGTAAATTTATTTCTCTTTCTAAAAAATCTCCTGAAAAAGATTTTGGACAAACTCTTATTCAAAATATAAGATATTTAACTATTAATATAAATACAGAAAAAAATTATAAACAATATAATAATATTTTAACATTATCTTTTGACTTTCTTTCAAAATTTGAAAAATTAAAAGAAACATTTTTAAAAATTTCAAAAGAAGAATGTTTTAAATTTCCCATTAAAGTATATCAAGATAATGAAAATGGAAATAATTTTAATAAAACAATTTATAATTTTGAATTACCTCAATGGATTCTTAGAAAAGAATGTTTTACTGTTCCTGAATTATTTTGTGCTTATTTTGAACAAATTATTTTACTTCATTTTCAATATGATAATTTATTTCATACTAAAATTATACCATTTCCTTTTCAAAATAAACTTGATGAAATTTTAGATAATGAAAATAAAATTATTACATTTATTGAAAATATAACTGAAAAAAATAAATTATTTTCTGAATTAAATTTTACATCAATCTCAAAAAAAATAAAAGATGATAAATATATAAAAGAAGTAATTGATAAAAGAAGTAATAGTGATAAAATTTTTTCTTATTATTTTGAGTATAATACAATTTATAAACAAACTATAGAAAAACAAATTAATTATGCACAATTTAAACTACATCAAAGTTTTTTTAAAAATAATGCAATTACCTTTGTTGAAAATTTGTATTTTACTGAAGATAATATTGTTGGAACAACTGAAGATTTTGTATATAAAAGTATATGTGAACAAATTTATAATTTATATTGTCAGCAAATTGCAAATGATTTAATCAATGATAAAATAGAAGAAGAAGTTAAAATTAAAAAAAAAAGAAAAAAAAAACATCATAAGAAAAATAAGAAAAAGAAAGAAGGAGAAAAAAAAGAGGAAAAAATAAAAGATTTATCTAATATTAATAATGAAGATAATAAAATTAATAAAATTGAGGAAATTGAATTAAATTTTGAAGAAAAAAATATAAATGAAGAATTAAATAATAATGAATTAAAGGAAAAGAATAATAAAGAATTTAAAAAAGAAAACTTAAATGAAGAAAAATTAGAAGAAAAAAAAAATGAAGATAATAAAACTGAAAATAAAAATAATAATGATAAAAAAGACAATAAAGAAAATAATAATATTATTAATAACAATGAAAATATTTTAAATGAAGAAAAAAATATAGATAATAATTTAAATAGTAATTCAAATGGTGGAAAGAATTTATCAAATACAAAAGATTATATCATTATGACAAATCCAAAACCAAAAAAAGAAAAAAAGAAAAAACCATTTTTCCTTTTTCCAGTCACAAAAACAAAAAAACAAAAAGAAAGTAATAGTGATTCAGAAAAAAATAAAAATGCTCAAATAAAAAAAGATAAAAAAGAAAATGAAGAAATAAAGAAAGATATTAACACTTCAAATATAAATCTAAGTCCAGAAAGAGAGAAAAATATAGAATCATCAACTCAAAAATCTAAAATAGAAACTCAAAATATAAATTCTCCTTCTTTATCAACAAAGCACAATTCATCTTCTAGTAATTCACCAATTTTTCAAAATGAACAAATCGATTTTTCAATTTCATATCATTTTTTTTTTAATAATTTTGTAAATAATAATTTCTTATATAGTAATAATAATTATATACCAAAAATATACCATAAAAATTCTTTTTATCAAAATCATTTAAAAAATCTAATTTCATTATCATCAAGTTCAATTAATAATTTTACAAATGAAATTTTAGAAAATACAAAAAATGTAAATTATCATAAAGAACTTCTTTCTCAATTTAGATTAAAATATATTGAAAAAATTACTTCATTAATAACATCAATTTTAAATAATAATAATTATCAATTTTCTATTTCACAATATGGTTCTTATATTTCAGGTTTATCTATTGAAAATTCTGATGTGGATATAATGATTAAATTATATGATAATAGTTGCATAAATGAAATTATTTCAATTTTAATAAAAGAATTTACAAATGATGAATATAAATCTTTTTTTTCTAAAATAAATCCAATTTATACTGCAAGTGTCCCTGTAATTAAATTAGAATGTGAAATATATGATTCAATTACTGATGATAATATTAAAAATTATTTTATGAATAATTACAGATATAATATTAATGAAATTAAAAAATTAAAATTTGATATTACATTCTTTCAAATTGATGAAAAGGAAAAAAATAATAAACAACCATCTGAAAAAATTCTTGATTTTATTAATGAAAATATAAATTTATATCCAAATATAATTGATATAATTTATATTATGAAAAGATATATTCAAGCAGAAAAATTAAATTTAAGTTTTAAAGGGGGAATTTCTTCATATTCATTATTTTTATTAATTTTAGCATATATTAAATCAAATAAAAATAATTTAAAAATCCCAATTGGAACATTATTAATAGAATTTTTAGTATTTTATTCAAATTTAAACTTTGGTAATCACATTATTAATCCTAAAAATGAAGAAAAAAATCAAATATTTGAAAAATTATCAGAAAAAAATGAGAATTATCTTATGTTTATAAAAGACCCTTTTACAGGATTAAATGTTTCAAAAAGTTCTTTTAGAGTAATTGATATTCAAAAATCTTTTTTAAAAGCAGCAAGTTATATAATAAATAGTTTATATATATATAATAATCCACAATTAGAAAAAAATTTAGAATCTTCATATACTAAAATTTTAAGTGGATTATTATCTAAATAAAAAAATTTATTTTATAAATTTTTTACTCTTATTTATTTTATAATATTTATTAAAATTATTATAATTCAAAATAAAATAATAATCTAAAAAAAATATAAAATAAAATTAAAAAAAAGAAAGAATGAACAACTTATATTATGAGAATCAAGAACAAAATGGTTCTTTTCTTGATGAAAGTAAAATTTCACAAAAAACTAAATGTTCTGCAGAGAGGGAATATAAAGAGTATTTAAATTATTAATTTTATTAGATTAAATAATTTAATAGAAGATATAATAGAAGAAAATGGTAATATTTCAGGATTAAGTTGTTCTAAAGGAGATGGTTCTGTTTCTTTAATTAGTAATCAAGATATATGGAAAGAAAATAAATATGATTCTCAAAATTTTTTTGAAAACTTTGAAAAATTAAAAAAAAATGCTTATAATAAAATACAAAATAAAACAAATGGGAAAAAAAAGGTTCAAAATAAATTAGAAGATTTTGATGATGAAGATATTGATGAACAAGTAACAAATGTTAAAAATTCTCAAATTAAACAAATATCTGAATCTAGTGATATGAGAAATAATTTAAATCAATTTATGATGAATAATAATAATTCTCAAATAATTAACAATAATAACCCAAATGATAATAATAATAACGGAAATAAAAATAATATAAATAACAATATTAATTTAAGTTCAAATATTAAAAATAATACTATAAACAATAATTTAAATAATAATATGAATTCAAATATAAATAATGGAATATATGAGAATATAAATCAAAATTATAATAAATCATATAATTCATTAAATCAAAATACAGTAAAAAAAAATATATCATATGGAAGAGCAAATTCATTGAATAATCAAAATATGATGAATCAAGAATTAAATATGAATTATATGTCAATGTTGTCAAATATGAATGAAATGAATTATCCTAACAACCACAAATATATTCAAAATTTAAATATTCAAAATCAACAAATAAATAAAAATAAAATACCAAATAATCAAAATATAAATTTTAATTATACATTCCCTCAACAAATTTATATTCAAAATTATCAACAAATGTTAAATCAACAAAACTTATATAAAAATAATAGAATAATGGCAAATTTTAATCAAATGAATATAATAAAAAATAATAACCCATCAAATGATAAAAAAATAAAAATTGATGATATAATAATAGGAAAAGAAAAAAGAACAACATTAATGTTAAGAAATATTCCAAATAAATATACATTAAATAATGTAATAGAAGAAATTGATAGATCATTTTGGGGAAAATATGATTATATAAATTTACCAATTGATTATGAAAGAAAATTAAATTTGGGTTATGCTTTTATTAATTTTGTTGATCCAATGCATATTATTTTATTTTATGAAACTTATCATTTAAAAAAATGGAGTAAATATAAAAGTGAAAAAAAAATTGATATGACATATGCTGATAAACAAGGAAAAAAAGATATTAATTGTAAAGATGAACAAACTTATTTTGCAATTGAAGATAAAAGATTTGTATTTAATTCACTTCAACCTAAAATAGAAATTCCTGTTAGTTATTTAAATTTTTTTAAAAAAATTTATCCTAATAGTGTATGTATATTAGAAGATAAAAATGATTTCTATAATGATAAATGTTTTGTTGTGAAACATTTAGGAAAAAAATAAAAATTTGTATTTTTTCTATATATAAATATATTTTCATTATAGGATAATTAAGTATGTGAATTATATAATATTCCAAAATAAAAAAGGAATATTGAGTTTTTTTTTTTAAATTACGAATTAGTATTTATTTATTTTAAATTAAAAATAAACAAATTTGTAGTGACTTTATTTATTATTTAACATATAAAATAAATAATTAAAATGATACATAAAAAAAAATATAATTAAAAAAAAAATAAATAATTATTAAATCAATAACTAAAAATATTAAAGAAATAAAAATGACAACTACCACAAATCCATTCATAACACCAGAAGTGTTAAATAAAGTAGATGTAAACATAAATTCTTCAACATCAAAACAAATGTATTCATTTCCAAAAGGAAATCGTTTTAAAGAATTACGTAAAACATCAGAGACATTATTTTATAATCTTCCATCAACAAAATCTCATCGTTTTGCAGCATTTGGTTTTGGAGGACGTTCTGATTTTACAAGTGGTCTCCTAAAAAATAAAGCACAAGTTTATTATGAAATACCATCAGATTTTAATACTCGTCTTCGTAATGGTCATTCACCACAATATTCATTTGGTAAAGGTAGAGAAGATTGTAAAAGACCAACAAATAATATAGATAAAAATGATCCAGGTCCAGGAGCATATAATGTAAGAAAACCTCTTGGAAGTGATGCTTTAAAATTTTCACTTTTTGGTAGAGGATGGGATAAAATTGATAATTTTAGATTAACAAGAAATTTACCAGGTCCAGGTCATTATAATCAAAAATTAGCAATTAATGGTAGTGGATATTATCCAACTTCTACTTTTGGTAATACACATCAATTAGGTTTTTCTAAATCAGAAAGATTTAAAGTTAAATATAATAAATATCCTGGTCCAGGAACATATGAGAATGATACTATATTTAATAATACTGGATATCATTGTGATAGTAAATGGGGAAGTAATATAGCTAAAACTATGCATGATAGACCTCCTCAATTTTATGCTGCTTATAAAATGAGTACTGAACCTGGTCCTGGTAGTTATGATTTCTTTTCTGATTTTGAAGGATTTCAAAGAGCTGGTAAATTATCATTTGGAAAAAGAGGTAAGAGGAAGAAACATAGTAGAAGTGTTACTGAAAGTAATGTTAGAGAGAGTAAAAGTCAAAAAGGAGAAAAACAAAAGAGGGAAATGAGTGGGATTAAAGAACAGAATGATGAGAATAAGAAAGATGATGATGCTAATGATAATAAAAATGAAAATGATAATAAAAATGAAAATGAAAATGAAAATAATGTTGAAGTAGTAAATTTAGAAAAAGAAAATGAAAATGAAAATGTTGAACATCAAAATGAAAATAATGAAAATAATGAAAATAATAATAATGATGGTATTGAGGCTGCTGATGAAGAAGAAGTTAAAGAAGAAATTAATTAAAATGGAATGAGTTATGATTAAGAATTCTTTTATTATAAAAAAATAATATTTTATCATTTTGAATTATTGTTGATTAAATGATATTAAAGATTTTTTTTTTTATTTACATTTTTAAACAAAATAAATCAATTATTCTAATTATTAAAATGAAAACAATTTAATTTATTCATTTTTTTATTTTAATTTATTATTTTTTTTTTAAATATTCTTCTTAAAAAATATGTTATTTTATTAAATTAAATTTACACTTTATTCTTCTTTTTTTTCTTCTTCAACTTTTACTTCTTCTTTTTTTTCTTCAACATTTTTTTCTTCTTCTTTTTTTTTTTCAACATTTTTTTCTTCTTCTTTTTTTTCATCATTTTTATTTTCTTCATTACTTTTTTCTTCTTCTTTTTTCTCTTCTTCTTTTTTTTCTTCATTACTTTTTTCTTCTTCTTTTTTTTCTTCATTAACTTTATTTTCTTCATTTTTATTTTCTTCATTCACTTTATTTTCTTCATTTTTATTTTCTTCTTCTAATTTATCTTCTTCAGGATTATAAGCATTCATATCAATTTCCCCAGTAATTCCAGTATTAGTATAAATTGCATCAACTAAACTTTTTTCAATTTCATATTTAACAGCAAATTTATCAACAACATGTTTAATAATATTTTTATCCATATTAAATTCTTTCATATTATTAGCATAAGATAATAATTGTGAAAAACCAACATTAGAAATAATTTTTTTCTTTTCCTTTTCATCAATTTCTACATTATCTTTATTAATTTTATTATTTTTCTCAATTTCCTTTTGAGTCATTAAATCAATTATTCCATTCCAAAAATTAATTGATTTCAACCATAAATTATCTTGAATAAATTCAAATAAATAAACTTTTTTATTATTATCATTTTTATCTTCATAATAAAAAGTTTGTCCTAAAATAATACAATTTTTACCTGCTTCATAATCTTTTTCTTTTTCAGCAATATCTAAAATTAAATTTAAAATTTCTTTTAAATTATCAATAATTTCTTTATTTCTAGTATATCTTCCTTTAGTTCTTTGATTACTTAAATTAATTAAAAAAAAATCTCTAAATTTTTTTTCTTTTAATAATTCAAGTAATTTATCTTGTTCACTAAATTTTACATTAGTTTTAAAAAAATTAACCGTCATTTTTCTTAATTCATTTTTTTTTTCTTCATATTCAAAATTAAAATCAGGGAATAAACCAATAAAATTTTGTTTCATTTCTTTAATTACATAATATTTAAAATCATCAGTTTCTTTTATTTCTTTTTGATTAGTTATTGGTTCATATGGAACAAAAATTATTTCTTCATCTGGTTTATTTTCTTTTTTATTTACTTCAACAAATTGATTAATATCTTTTTTAATATCAATTTTTTTTATATTATCTTCTAATTCATGTATATCATTCATTATTGTTTGTAAATCTTTTTTTAATTCAGCTACAAATAACATTAAAATTATTCTTATTTCTTCACCACTTGTTTCATCTCTTTTTTCATAAAATTGTAAAATACTACTTTGTTTTTGATTAAAATCAATTCTTGCTTTATTTGCATTTTGTATTTCTGTAAAATATTTTTGTTCATTTGCTTTTGCTTCATTTATTAATTCATTTTTTTTTTGTTCTAATTTATTTATTACTTCTAAATTTCCAGTTGTTGAATTTATTTCTTTATTTTTTATTAAATTTCTTAATTGATTTTCTGCTGCTAAAGCAGAAGAATGAAAATTTTTTTTTGCTTTTTCAACTAAACCTTTTGAATAAGTATAATTACTTAATGATTTTTTTAATGTATTATATTTTTCTTTTTCATCATAATAAACTGGATCTAATATTGAATCTAATTTTTGAAAAATATAATTTGGCATTGCTTTTTCAAAAGTATCAAAAGCTTCTGATTGTTTTGATATATTATCAATTAAACTAAGTAAAGCATTATTTTGAGTTGCAGTTGTTTCTTCAAATAATTGATATTTTGATTTTACTATATTCATTGTTGTTTTTGAAAAATCAATCAATGCTGATTTATATTTTGTAAACACTGTTTTTAAATTTGATAAATAATTATATTGTCTTCTATATCTTTCATGTAATCCTTCATAAAGATCCCATAAATTATCTTCAAATTTTAATGTTTCTGTTTCTTTTTTTATATTATTTTTTGAAGTTTGATTTTTATCAATTTTATCTTCCATAAAATTTATTTTAATTAATTTGATAATTTGTTTTTAACTAGAATTTTTAAAATTAAAAATTAAAATAATTCAATTATTGAAATTTTATAAATATAATAAAAATAGAAATTTTATTTAAAAATTATAATAATTAAATAATATAATTATATTAATTATCACTACTATAACTAAAATCATGATTTAAAGAATATCCATTATCATTTTCAATAATTTCTCCAGTCATAAAATCTGCATCATCACTAGCAAGAAATAAAATACTATTTACAATATCTTCAGCTTTTAAAACATTTTGATTTAATAAAAACATATTGGAATATTCTTTAATATATTTTTTATTATTTTCCTCAGTAAAAATATCATTAATTCTATGTTTAGTATTAGTAACTCCAGGAGCAACTCCATTAATTCTAACACCAAAAGATGCTAATTCTAAAGCAGAACATTGAATTAATGAATTTATCATTGATTTTGTCATTGAATTTAAAAATCCATAATTAATTGGAATTATACTTTCCATTGATGATATTATTACACAATTTCCTTTTGACATTTTTAAAAATGGAACTGATAAACTTAATATATGCATTGTTGAGCGTACATTTATATTTATCATATCATCAAATGTTTTTATTTCACAATTTGTTATTAAACTTTGATTATATTTACCATGACACATTATTAAAATATCTAATCTACCTTTTAGTTTTTTCATTATTGATGGAAATTGATATGTTATTTTATTTGGATTTTCTAAATCTAAAATTTCATATTTAATATTATTTTTTTGGGAATTTTCATTAAAAATTGAAATGAATGTTTTCTTTAATTTATCTTCATTATGACTTATTAAACACATATTTGCATCTAAATTATATAATGTATTTACTAATACTTTTCCTATTCCTCCTGTTGCTCCTGTTATTAATATGTGTTTATTTTTGAAATAATCTTTATTTTCATTTGTAAAATAATTTATTGATTCCATTTTTTAAAAATTATTTTTGATTTAAATAAATAATATTTTATTTTAATTTTTAAACACAAAAAGAAAAAAAAAGAATATGAATGATTTAGATATAATAACACCACAACAAAGTTCATTCCAAAAAAATGTCTTATTATTTAAAGATGATGTATTAAAAGATGTAAAAAAAATTGAAAACAAACTAAATACAAAATTCGATTCAAACTCAATATTAATGGAAAATAAGTTAAATGATTATAAAAATAAAATAGAAATACTAACTCAAAAAGTATATGATTTATCAAATTTAATTATTATGGATAAAACTATGCAAGGAAAAGTAGAAGAATTATTAAAATTTAAAGATCAAATAAAAGATGAATGTATGAATCAAGGATTAAAAATAGAATCAAATTACAAAGAATTACACGATTCAATTTTCAATCATGATAAATTAATATCGGATAGTATAATTTATCCAGGTGTAATTGGAGGAATGTGTAAATTTAAAAATTTACATGAATTTATTGATTTTGTTTTATCAAATATTAAAGAATTATTATCTTTTAAAGAAAAAAATATTTTAGATTTTAAAAGTTTTAAAGGTAAATTAGATTCAAATTTGAAAAATTTAAAAACACAAATTGAAAATATGTCAAAAACAATGAGTGATTATACTAAAAAATGTGTTCATCAAAGTGAAATTAGAATGACTGATATTATTAATAGTTATGATGATAGAATTCATGAAGTTAGACTTGAAAATCATAAATATGCAATTGAATTACAAGAAAAAGCAAATAATTTAAATAATGAAATTGAAAAAGTTAATAATGTTAAAGATGAAATATTTGATAAAGTTAAAAGAGAAATTGATTATGTTAAACAAGGAAATTATGCTGTTACTATTAAATTTGAAGGTTATAAAAAAGAATTTAATCAAATTAAAAATAGAATTTCTCAAATTAATGAATATTTGAAAGATATGAAATTTAAAATTAAAGAAAATAAAATTGAGCAAAATTTAAATAGTAATAATGATAATAATAGTAAAAATAAAAATAACAAAATTTCTAATAAAAAAATTGAATCAAGTCCATCAAAAAAAAAAAATGTAGAAAGTTTTTTAAAAAAATATATACAAGGTGAAGTTGGAATTAATGAAATTATGCATAGAAATAATAATGAGGAACATTCTCATAATGAAAATAAAGTATTGCCAAATATTCAAAATGGAAATAAAGAAAATGATACTAATGAAAGTAATTCAAATAATAATAATAATAATCATTCTCTTTATAAAAATAGTAAAATTAATAATAATAATAGTACCACTTATTTAATTAATAAAAATAAAGATTTATTTATGAATAAAACAATTAAAGATTTTAAAAAAAATAATATTATTTTACAAAATGAAGAAGATTTAAATGAATTAAATGAATTCAATGAAAGACAATTAATAAAAAATATTGACTTTAAAAATAAAACTTTTTCAGATGTTCCAAATGATATCAAAAAAGATAAATATTTAAATCAAAATATAATTGATTCAAAAAATAGCATAAATGAAAATTATTGTCAAAATGAATCTGATAATCTAAAAATAAGTAATGAAGAAATCTCAAAACAAATAAACATAAATCATAAATTTCATAAATCAGTATCATCAGAAGATATTAAAAACTTTGGAGCAAAAAGTTATAATATTTTCCCAAAATTACCAAAAAGAAATTCAGAAAATAATTATTTAAAAATAACAAGATCATTTAGTGAAGAAGAAGAAAATGAGAAAAATATAGGTTTAAATGAATTTAAAAATAATAATATTTGTAATAATACAATGATGATTCCACTTATGAATTTAAAAAAAATTCCAAAAAGTTCTTTAACTGCAGATATGTTTAAGTCTATTGATGGTGAAAATAGTTATTTTAATAATAATAATAGTTTAGTTTCTTTTATTGGAAATAGTATTCAAGTTATTCATTCAAAAAAAAATAAAAGTAGAAAAAATAGTAATACTAATAAAAGTGATTATAAAGAAAAAGAAATTAATGAAAATAATAAGAAAAAAAAAGAAGTTTTAAATTTATCTAGTCGAGTAAATGAAGTTAAAGAATTAGAAAAATATGTTAATCATATGAAAGGTAATATTACATATTTTAAATTAGATAAAAATGATGAAGATGATAATATGATTATTAATAAAAAGTTATTTGAAAAAAAATATTTAAATAAAAAATTTAAAGATACACAATATATATCACCTGAAAGAATGACTAATTTATATAATATGTTTGGAAATGATAATATTGATGGAAAATATTCTAAATTATCTAAAATTTTTAATAATATACCTAAAAATTATCCTAAAAAGAATCTGTTATTAAATAATAGTGATAAATTTTCTTTAAATTATAATAGTAGAAATGAAGAAAAATAATATATCAATATTATAAATATATTATGATTATTATTTTTTATTGAATAAATAGTTTTTTTCTTTGAATAATTCAAAAAGTATTACATTAGTATATAAAATATTTTTTTTTAATTATTAAATTCTTCATTAAATTAATTTTTTTATAATTATAATTAAATATACTAAAAAAAAAATTAATTTAAAAATAATAATAAAAGAAAATATGGAAAGTGCATCTGAAATTATAAATAATCTAAACAAGCCAATTTTCCACACATGTATAAGTTCCAAAACACATAAAATATTTATTAAATATACAAATTTAAAATTTAGACAATATAGTTTGAGCATTATAAAAAACCTATGTCAAAAATCACCTTATAATAATAAAAATTCTATTTTTTATCAGACGTTATTATTTCATGATATTGTTTTATATAATTGTGGAAATGAAATTTTAATTTCAAATTTTGATTTATTAATTTTTTCCTGTTTTACTATTGCAATAAAAAGTTTATGTGAACAATATCATATATTAAAAATTAATGATTTAAAAAATATTTATAGAGAAAAATTTTATTTATATAAAAATGATGAAATAATTTCAAATGAAATAATGTGTTTAAAATTATTAGATTATAATATTAATTATATGTCATCTTATGATTATTTAGAATACTTTATTAAAGATAATAATAATAATAATAATAAAGTTCTTTTTGAATATGCAAAAAATGAATTAGAACATTTAATTAATGGAAATATAAAATATTATGTGTTTAAATCTCCATATACAATTGCAAATGAAATTTTAAATAAAACAAAAGAAAAATTTAAAATAAAATCAATTGTTTTACCAATTCCAACAAGTAGAAAAACATCAAATAATTTAATTAAAGCTCAAAATGAAAATAATTCAAATAAAAAATTAACCGTTAATTCTCCTATAAAAAAATATTATAGAAAGGATATTTATGGAAAATATTCAAGAACAAAATTAATAAAGAGTTTTTCAAATATTTGTGATAATAATTCAACAAATAATATTTTTACTCAAACAAATACATTAATGAATAGTCCAAATATTAGTCCAAATAAAAATGAATTTCATAGTTCAATTAATAATTTAAAATGTACATATAAAAAAAAAGAATTAATTGGTTCATTTAATAATATTTTTGAAATGAGTCCAAATAATTTAGATGATAGGAAAACTGATATTACTGAAAAATTAGGTTCTCCAATTAATTTTGTTAATATAAAAAATAATCCAATTAATATTGATTTTAAATATCTTTCTTCAATGAGTAAAAAAATACATTATAATAAGTTTATAATATATAATCCAAAAAATAAAAATTGTTTTTATAAGAAGAAATTGAATTTTGATAACGTGAATAATAAAAAAATTATAGTAAATGAATAAAGTAAAATAATAAAGATATTTCCTTATTTTTAAATTTAATATATATATTTATTTATTTATAAATATGTGAAATTCTTTCACAAAACAATTAAAAAATATTATTTTTATTTTTAAAAAAATCATTTATAAATCTTAATTTATTTATGAAAAAAAATAAAATAAAAATATAAAATAAAAAAAATAAATAATCCTTATTTCAATGAACCAATTTTTCCTTTTAGCAATGGATATATTATCAATAATTATAATGAAGTTTATAAGAAAGTTTATCATAAGAAAAATATTTAAATGATTATTTAAGTAATTTTTATTTTCTTATCTTTAATACGTGTTAGTTATTAATTATTATTACTGTAATCCCTGGCTATTCGGAATTATAAATTTTTAAAATTTTAACCTTTTTTCCGGATCCTGGCTATCCGGATTTGGTTTTGAGAAAAAAATGAATCAAAATTTATAAAAAGCAAAATTAATATAATAATTAAATTTTATTTTTATATTAATTCTATTATTTAGAAATAAGGATCTGGCTATCCGTATTTTATAAAAAATTAAAAAAAAAATGCTTTGTCCTGATAATCAGGGGGATTACGGTATTAAATAAATTTCAAAAATATTTTTTTAAATTAAAATATAAATACATTAATTAAAAGAAAAAAAAACAAACAAATTTTAAAAAAAAAAAGTTTAAATTTCAAAGAAACAAATAAATTTAAATCTAAAATTGGGGATTGGGGATTGGGGATTGGGGATT
>JAEEGK010005111.1_pt1 | contig 31786 bp, 20 predicted proteins | sample 8958771 | NCBI WGS metagenome assembly JAEEGK01 (sample SAMN16246547, study PRJNA631951) | gut metagenome | biome: gut microbiome; feature: rumen; material: SC-attached | host: Bos | place: Iran: Karaj | collected 2018-10
AATCCCCAATCCCCAATCCCCAATCCCCATTGAAATTAATAATTTAATATCTTTTTATTAAATTATTGTTATTATCTTTTAGAAAATTTGAAAAAAATAATTTTTAATTTTAATATTTATTATGGACTCTCAAGAAAATGCAGAAAAAATCATAAAAGCTAAATTAAAACAATTAGAATTACAAGCTCAATTATATGAAGAAAAAGTGAAAAAAATATTATTAGAAGCCAATAATCTTGATAAAGAAAATAGAAATTTATCGAAAAATAATGAAAATAATCAAAATGATGTTAAAATTCAGGAAAATAAAGAAAAAATTCAAAAATTACATAAAAAAATTATCCAAATAAACAAAGACAAAGAAGCAGCTCTTGGCTGTGATTTAAATTTAATGTTTAGAGATGATTCAACAATTAGACCAACAGTAGATATAAAATAATAAATAAGAAATATATATTTTTATAAAAAATTATTTTAGAATGTTTTATAAAATTTTAAACTATTAAATTTATTTTTCCTCTTTATAATTATCAAAATCTATTGCCAAAATTTATTTCTTTTTATTCATATAGTTAATTATAAAAATATATTATTTACATAAAATGAGTATATAAGATTTATTTCACATTATTTAAATGATTATTTGTATGATAATTACTAAAATTATTTTTATTATAAAAAGAAACATTATTTGATTTATTAAATATCAAATCAGTTGAAGATCTACTTAACATTTTAGAAGCGCTATTGACTCTGTTTAATTTTTTATTTCCATAAATATTTTTTGATATATTTCCTGAATTATTTTTGGCTCTCGGATAATTTATATTTATTTTATGATTATTATTTGAAACTTTCACTCGATTTTTTTTATCAATTACACTCGAAGATCTAATATGTTGACCGTTAATTAAACCATTAATTAAATTTTTCTTTTGATTTTTTTGAGGAAAGTTTTGTATTAATCTGTTTTTATGACTCATATAATTAAATATATTTACACTACTATTATTTTTATTATAATAATTTAAATTATTATTATTATTATTAAGTTTTACAAAAAGATTTCCATTATTTTCATTCATTATTTTTGGTTTATCTAATGAATTCATATCTATTAATTGAGCTTGATTATTATTATTATTCTTTTTATTTTGAATAATTCCAATTGATGAATTAGAATGTGATAATTGTCTTTTTTTATTTGAACTTGATGGTCTATTTGTTCCTTGATTATTTTCCTTTTTCATTTTATTTGAATTTGGAATTCTATTAGAATTAATATTTATTTGATGAGAATTATTATTATTATTTATTTTACTTATTTCATTATTATTATTATTATTTTTTATATTAGAATTACTATTAATTGGAAGAACTATTTTTATATCTTTTTCTTTTTTAATGTTATTATCCATATTATTATTGTTATTATTATTATTATCATTAATTTTTTTTTTCTCATTTTCAATTTTCTTTTTCTCCTCAATTTCATCTTTATTATAATAAAAATCCTTAAAACACACATTATAACTTTCCTTAACTAAAATTTCTTCATATCTCAATTTAGTTTCTTCGCTTATCTTATCAATACTTTCACAATACCTTTTATCAAAATTATCTTTTTTCTCAGGAATAAAAGGAGCAGGTAAGGTTTTATTTTCTAATTCTTTCCAAGGATAATATTTTAACCAAGGATGTTCTTTCATTTCAGAAGCTCCTCCTTTACTTCCTAATCTTCCATCGACTTTCCTGACAAGTAATTTATTAATAAAATCAGCACTTTCAGGACTCCATCCTTGTCTTAAATCATCTTTTTTAATATAAGCTTGAACGGAAAGCATTTGTTCTTTAATTTCTTTTCTATTTTTCCCATAATAAGGTCTTTTCCCAATCATAAATTCATATCCAATGACACCAATAGCAAAATAATCAACAGGGAAAGAGTGATTTTTTCCTCTCATAACTTCAGGACTCATATAACCAGGAGTACCAGAAGTTTCACTTGAATTATCAGGTAAATTTTCTTTAGCAATACCGAAATCAGTGATTCTTACATAGCCTTTATTATCAAGAACTAAATTTTCTGGTTTAATATCTCGATGAATGACATTATTACCATGAATATATTCTAAAGTATAAACCATACAAGCAATAAAAAATCTTGTTTGTTCTTCTGAAAATCGACGATAACGTGAAATATGATATCTTAAATCTCCTCCGCTTAACATATCCATCACTAAATATAAGTTGTCGCGATCTTGAAATGCATAATGCATATTTACTATAAAAGGGTGATTCAAGATCGAGAGAAATTCACGCTCGCTGTTTATTGATTTTTCACTTTTTTTATCTATTATTTTTAATTTAGACATTTCCTTTAATGCATATGTCTCTTTTGTCTTTTTATATTGCACTTTCCATACTTTGCCAAAACCTCCTTTTCCTATTACGTACATAAATTTAAATGAATTTTTTGATAAAGATGATATTATTGTTTCTGTGTTTTGGATTTGTATTTGATCCATTTTTTTTTTTTGGTTTTATTTGAAATTTGTTTTTTTTTTAAAAATTTATTTAAAATTTGTGTTTTTTTATTTATTATTATATATTGGGTAATTAATTAATTTTTATATCATTATTGTTGAATTGAGGATTTGAATCGGATTTAGGCTTTTTTTTAATTTGTTAAAAGGATTTTTTATTTTAATAGTTTTTTGCTCAAAATAATATTGTATTTCTATCAATCAATTGTTAATGATATAACTTTTAATTAATTAATTTGAACATTAACAAATAAATTTAAATATGAAAAATATTTTGTAGATAAAAAAGAAAATAATATATTAATAGATAAATATGAAAAATAGTTACCTGCATAAACAATCTTTAATAAATTACATTTTTCTTTAAACTTTTTAATATTTTGAAGAAAAAATATTAAGAATAATACATTAAATAACAAGAAAAATGATTATTAACGTAAATTTCTATTTTTATAACGCAATAACTGACAAAGAAAAAAATCTCAAATAATAAAAGCCCAACCCCTTATATCAAAAAATATAAATAACATATTTTAATTTGGCAATAACAAAAATATAAACAACATAAAAAAAATAATAATATATAATAAATTTTTTATATTAAAAAAGTGGATTTTTCCGGATAAAAACATATAAAAATTTATTTAATATTCCAAGCTCCATCTCCAATATAAGTATACACTTCAACTCCAATTCCTTTTTTAGCTTCTTTCATATCTTCAGCACTCATAGTCATTTGTCCAATAGCAATAGCATTTTCTAAACTTTCAACATAGACAGCAACAATATTATGTGGGATTTTCCCTTGTGGTAATTTTCCTCCTTCAGAAAGCATTCCAGGGATCATAACATTAGCACCAGAAATCATATTTTTAAGTCCTTTAATATCAACTTGACATGAAGGAAGAATTGAAGGATATTTATGAAGAAGTTTTAAATGAGGAATTATTGGTCCTTCTTTCGGTTGAAGGAAACATGGCTCATCATTTATAAAATATATTACAAAATGAGGCTTCTGCTTTCCTACTGATATATTGGATTTTTTTGTCCATATTTTATCTATTATTGGCTCTATGTTTGGAAGACTTTCTAACACTTGCTTTTTTATTGACTTCTCTTGAGATGCTTTTAATGATGATTTTGTTATTGATTCTAATTTTATTGCCTTGTAATTTTCCATTTTTTTTGGACTTTTTAAATATGTTTTTAATGTTTTTTTTATTTTTTCTTGGATAAATATATTATTTTTTATATTTTGACAATTTATTTTATTGTGAGTATTTATTGGTTATATTTTTGGTTTTTTTAAATGTTTATTTTTTTAATTTAATAAAAAATAAATACATAAAAAATAAAAAAAATTATAATTTTCTCAAAAACTAATTTAAAAAACCCAAAAAAACAAATAACAACTCAATTTTACAAATTCTCATTCTAACACATAAAGCAAAAGTTTAACTTCAATTTATTAATTAATAATAATAGTTTAACCTTATCTTTTTTGTGTTTATCTTTTATATATAATTTCTCAATCTTTTATAAGTTTAATTATTTAATCAAATTTATAATTTTTTTTATATATTTTGAACAAATAAATTTTTTTTTTTAATTTTTTGTTTGGTATAATTTATATAATCTTTGCTTTCTTTTTTTGGATTTTTGAAGATTTTCTTCATCTGGAATTATTTCTATATTAATTTCATTTTTAACTTTTTCTTCATCTTCTATGATTTCAAATCTTTTTTGACTATTAGTATTTAATCTTAAACTAAAAGGTGGTGCTTTAATTTTTTTTGAATTATTTTTTGTTTTAATTGCTTCTGTTAATTTTTCTATTTTTATTTTAGAATTTGTTGTTTTATTTCTTAAACTTTTATACTTATTAATATCTAATATTTCATTATCATTTAATTCTTCTCTTGAACCTTTTAGTATTCCATTTTTATCTAATGAAAATAAAAATTTTTTCTCTTTATTATTATTTTTATATTCATTGTCATTTAAAAATAATTCTGCAAAATCTTCCAAAGTTAATTTTTCTTTATATCCTTTAATTTTTTTCTTTGGTTTTTCTATATTTTCATCTTTAATACTTTTAATATCATCATTTTGATAATATTCATTATTCATTTATTATTCATATTTTTATAAATTAAATTTAAAGAAAATTGAATAATTAAATATTTAAAAACTGTAAAACAAAAAATAAATAATTTTAAAGATCAGAAAGAAATAGAATCAGAAAATAATCTTTCTTCAAAATTTTACTGTTATAAAAAACAAAACCACAAAAATAGTATTATTCACCTAATTAAAATATTACTTTGAAAAAAAACCATTCAAACCAATCAAACATATTAAGCTGAATTAAATAAATGAAAAAAGCCCAAAAAAATATTTATAAAATTAATATAAAATTAACAAAAAATATAAAAAATAAAAAAAAATGTCAAAGCAACTAAAATCCCTAATTTTAATATCAATAATAATCCTTTCTTCAGGAAAGTATTTCCACATAACAGAGGATTCAAGATTAAATTCATTAAAATCAAAAAAAATATCATCATCCTCAGATTTAGGTTCTCATTTTTCAACAAATCCAAACAACCAAAGAGGAAAATACAAAACAATAGAAATAGATGGAACTCCATCAGGTTGGGAGCCATCAATGAAAATAGCTCAAGGAATAGCAAACAACGATCCAAGAGTATTTCCAAAATGGTCAATGCATGAAATAGCAATGGATGACTATGCATTATTTGCAGCATATGATGATGAATATTTATATTTAATGTGGGAAATGATAAATGTAAGTGATGTAGTAGCAAATGAAGATTTCCCAATATCACAAGGTAGATTATCAATTTATAATTTACCATTTTTTATATATTTAAATATTAATAATAATGGAAATCATGGAACTCATAAAGATGGAAAAACACTTTGGGGATCAGGAATAACAATAGAAGAAAAAGTTGATACCATTATTGCTGCAAGCACTAATGGTTGCAATGGACCTTTTATTTATCATTATGATGAAAATATAGGTGCTTTCCCTACTGAAACTGATGAAAGAGGTAAAGATTCCGGTATTACTTTAAAATGGGGAATGGGTATTTTAGATGATCAAGTTTTTGGATTAAAAAGTTGTGGGAGTGATAATAGAAAAGTTAGTGATGATTTTAATGATAATTCACCATGGATTGATTTTTATAAAGATACTAATCATAGGAAAGATTTAGATATGACTTATGAAATGAGTATTCCACTTAAAAAATTAAGAATTACTAAAGATGATATTGAAAAAAAAGGAATTGGAATTATTAAAGTTTCTACTTTTGGAACTTCTGGAATGGATTCTTTACCTTATGATAAAAGTATGAGTGATAATGCACATTTACCTTATAGTAAAGATCCTTCTACTTCAATGGAAAAAGAAGATGAAGATCATATTACTTGTAAATTAGCTAGGATTGGAGGAAGTGATATTTAATAAATTTATATTTTGTTTTGTTTTTTAATTAAGGAATTTTTAATTTTTTTTTTTTATTTTTTTTTCATTCTCAAATAAAATTTTTTAAGAATTAGAAAAATATATTATTTTTAAATTCATTAAGAACGCTTATTTTGTATTCTATTCTTAGAAAAAAAGCAGATATATTTTTTGGTTTTTAATTAATTAATAGTATTGAGAATTCAAATATTAATTATTTACTTTATAAATATTTTCAATTATTATTCTTTTTTTGAATATGAGATTTATAAATTAATATTTATTTCTTATTATTATTAATAATTCAAAAAAAATGCTTAAAGAAGAAGATGTTTTATCAAAATGTAAAGCAAATTCTTTAGAAGAAGTTAAAAATTTAAATTTATGGGGTTTAGATTTGGACAATATTGATATAATATCTAAAATGAAAAACTTAGAAATAGTTAGTCTTTCATTAAATCAAATAAATTCTTTAAAACCTTTTGAAAACTTAAAAAATTTAAAAGAATTATTTTTAAGAAAAAACAATATTAAAGACATTAATGAGATTAAATACTTAAAAAATTGTCCAAATTTAAAGTTATTATGGATTGAAGAAAATCCTTTTTGTGAATCTAATCCAAATTATAGAGAAGAAATAATTAAAGAATTACCTCAGATAGTAAAATTAGATAATAAAATAATTTCAAGTCAAAAAGAACATGAACAGCAACAAATCATTGATATAAACAAAATTAATGAAAAAATTGAAAATGAAAAACAAAATGAAAAAAATTCAATTGAAGAAGGAAATAATATAAATATTAATATAAACTCAATAGAAGAATATAATAATATTAATAACATAAACATAAATTCAATAGATGAAGAAAATATAAAAGAAACTAAAGAAGAAAAAAAAGAAGATAGAAAAGAAAATAAAAAAGATGAAAATAATAAAGAAAATGAAGAAAAAAGAACAGAAGAAAACTACAATATAAATGACATAAATTCTTTATTAGAGGAAAGTGAAAACCAAAATCAAATAATAGATATAAATTCCCAAGACCAAATTCCAGATAATACATTAATAAATAATATATTAAAAGAGGTAGACACAACTCAAACAATATTAATGAAAAATAATAAAAATAATGACACAACAATAAATAATATAATTGAAAAAACAGGAATACAAAAAGATAAAATAGTAGATAATATATTAAAAGATGTAGATACAAGTTCATTAATGGGAAATGATAAATCATTATTTAATTGTAATTTAGAAGGAATAAAAAATATAAATGATATAAAAGAAATTTTTAATGAAAGTATTAATTTAGATATTATGAGAAGTAATTCTTTAATTCAAAATCCTACTAATTTTGTTGGAGTAAATAAAAATCATCCAATAAGATATCCTAGTCAAAAACATGAATTTGGAGAATATTATTATAACTATTTAAATCAAAAACAAAATTATCATTATAAAAAAGAAGAACCAATTAATCCAAAAATGAATACTAATTCTATTAATGCTGTTTTACAATTATTAAATTGTTTAGAACCAATTGAATTATTTTATGTGAGAAATTTAGTTGTTAGATTATTAAATGAAAAATAAAGAAAAAAATCTTTTGATGTAAATATACTTTTGTATAAATTTTTAAAATTATTGAATTATTTTAATATAATTTTTTAATTTATTTTTTTAAAAATATACAATGTTCGATACATTAAAAACAACATATCATAATATTATATCTTCAATATCAATTATAGGTTTTGAAGAAGAAGAAATATTAAAACATAAAGAAAAAGTAAATATAGAATGTAATTTATCTTGTTTATTTTGTATTCCAAATAGTGAAAAAAATTCAATGAATCAATTAATTTTTGATATGATGTTTCCAGATAGAACAAATATAAAAGGTTATTATATCGATATACCAAAATTTTTTTCATTAACACTTACTAATGAATATGGAACTCATAGTTATTTATATTGTTTAAAATTTCCAGAAAAATATCAAATTGATGATAAAAACTTTGTTAATGTTCCAATTGTTATTAGTATTAAATCAAATAAAGAAGATTATGAACCTTTTAGAAAATTATTAAATATTATACATGAAATTATAATATGTGATACAATAAAAAAATCACATAATATAAATCAAATATCAAATTTTAAAAAAGTTGAATTATTAAATTTATTTTGTTTTTGTTTTTCTATAATAAAACCAGCACCTCATACAAATATTCAAATGACAATAAAAAGTGAATGTTTACAAAATATATCAAAATTAAATTTTTATTTTAGTTCAAATTGTGAAATCCCATGTAATTCAAATGACAAAGATATAAATATGTTATTTTCATCATTAGATATAAATATAATCTTAAAATTAATAATATCCCTTTTAATGGAAAAACAAATAATATTAAGAGCATCACAAGCTCATTTATTACATGTTTTAATGCCAGCAACTTTAAAATTAATATTTCCTTTTAAATATATTCATTCATATATTCCAGTATTACCTTATGGAAATATTGAATTATTAGATAAACCAGGTTCTTATTTTTTTGGAGTTTTATCAGATTCAATTAAATTTGAAGAAATGATGGAAGAATATCCTGGAAGAGTTGTTATTGATTGTGATACTAATGAAATATTTAATGATAATAGTTATGAACCTTATATTATCAAAGAAAATTCTGGATTAGAACAAGGAAAAAATATTATATTTTTAGACGGAAGTTCATTATTTAAATATGATGATAAAAATAAAAAGAAAATTATGATGAAATGGGAAGAAAAAGATTATTTAGTTTTTGATTGTCAAAATTCTCAATTTGTTATTGATACAGATGTTAATTTAATTGAAAGAGAAGATTATAATTGGTTAAGAAGAAATATACAATTAGTTAAAAATCCTGAAATATTTAATACTGAAAATGTTACTAAAGATAAAGATTCTTTTATGAATATGTTAATTATGAATTCTAAAGGTGAAATTCCTATTTCACCTAAAAGATCTTTTTCTTATAATATTCAAAATATATTTCTTGAATTTTTTGAAATGTTAATTTCTTTTGAAAATAAAAATTTTTTTAAATGTTTTAAACAAACTAATTTATATATGAATTATATTGAACAAAAGGAATTTCAAAATGATTCAGGGAAAAAAATAGTAGAAAATATAAAAAAAACTAAAAAAAATCCAAGAACTTATAATAATTCTTTTGTTATAAATTATTCAATGAAAATTTTTCCTGTTTCAGATATATTAGATGAGATAAAAAATGATAATTCTAAAAATCAAATTAAAAAAATTTTAAAAGATTATTTACTGTTATATACAAACGATGATGAAAATAATTTTAATTTTGACAACAGAAATACAGTAATGAATATGAATATTTTTCCAAAAAAAGATGAAATTAAAAAAAATCATGTTAAAAATTGTACCAGCGTTTTACAACAAACAAGTACAAATGAATCTCTTTTTACAAATGATGAAACTCCATTACTATTTTATAAAAAAGAAGGTTTTTTTTCTTTTTTAAAAGAAATGAGTAAAATAATATTAAAAGATAAAAAAGATTTTAATAATTTTTTATATGTTTCAAATATTAATCAAGAAATTAAAGATTTGTTAAAATTTAATAAATTTATTGAGTTTGAAAATATATTTGGAATTAATTCAAGTGGAAAAAATATTATTGTTGAAGATTTTGAAGAAGAATTAGATGAAATAAATTATGATAAAAATAAAGAAAAAAAAATAATAAATGAAAAAAAAAAAGAAGAGGATGAAAAAACTATTGAAAATATTATTCCTCCAAATGATGAAAATTCAATATTATCATTTATGTTATATAATAATGATGTAAAAGAATCTATAAAAAATATTGAAGAAAACGATTTAAAAATAAATCATGAATTACAATATTATTTATTTCTTGCTTTTAATTTAGAAGAAATAAAAAATGAGAATAATTTTAAACAAGTTTTTTTTGAAGGTTTATCAATTCCAAAAGACAAAACACAAAATATTTATTTAAATGACTTAATAATAAAATTATATAAATTAGCATATAAATGTGAAGATAAAAAAGAATTTCCATATATAAAATTTTATTTTTATTTAAAAAATTTAGAAATAACTGAATTAGAAAAAATTAAATTCGAAGAAGAATATTTAGATTTAAAAAAAATATTTAATATAATATATGAAGATAAGAAAAAAACAAGACAAAGTGTAAATTTACCAAATGTAAAAACCATAGATGAAATAGGGGAAATAGATGAAAATTATTTTTTAACACGATCAATAACATCAAAACCAAAATTTGTAAAAGAATTAGAAGGAATAAATTTTGATTTATTTAATCAAAAAGAAATTTTAAAATATGAAAATGAAAAAATGATAATTAATGAAAATGAATTAGAATTTCAATCATATGGAACACCAAATTTAACTGATTTTACACAAATATTACCTTTAATTATTCAAAGTTCATTACCTTCAATTGATGATTTAGAAAATAAAAGTTTAGAAAAAATAATAGAAGAAACAAATTTAAAAATGCAAAATCAAGCTTTAATTGAAATAATAGCAAGATTAAAAGATTTTAATCCTAAAAATATTGAATCAATTAATGATTCTATTGTTTTTTGGGTAAATATATTTAATTCTTTATTGATTTTTACTATTTTTTATAAAAAATATGATTCTTTAAATAGTGAAAAAGATTGGAAATTATTTTTAAAAAATATACATTTTTATATTGGAAATAAAACTTATTCTTTTAATGATATTCAAATGATTTTATTTGGTAAAACAATTCTTCCTGCAGATAAATATAAACCTGAAAAATATGTTAATAAATTAAGTATTGAACAATTAAGAAAAAAAGAAAGAAAAAGTAAAAATGAAATTGAAAAAAATGATTATTATATTTCTTATTTTTGTTTATATTTACCCACTCCACAATTTTTACCTTTAACCATTTTTAATTCTGATAATCTTAAATCAAGCATGGAAAAAAAAGATAGAATGTATTTATCTCAATTTGTTAAAATTTCAAATAAAATTTTAACCGTTTCAAAATTTCTTTTATATGTTGAACCCTCTTTTACTAATGAAAATACTATAAAAAAATATGAATTAACTATTGATGGTGATGTTTATGAAAGTATCATTGATAAAAGTTATTCTAAAATTATTAAAAATGGAAATGAAGATGATTGGAAGTTAAATTTTTCAAATATTAATGAAGAAATTTTTGCTATCAGAAATATAAACTCAAATCCTAAAAAATAATTAATTTTTATTTGTTTAATTTCTATTTTAATTAAGGTGTAATTAATTAATTTTTTTAAGTTAATTTTAACAAATCACAATCAAAAAAATTTTTTTTCAATTATATTCATATTTTATTAAAAAATAAAATAAATATTAATTAAAATAATATATTTTTTATTTCTATTTTATATATTAAATAATAATGTCATATCAAGATCTATTAAATAAACTTCAATTTCTAACTCAAAAATATCAAATAAATGAGAAAGATAAAGAAGAACTTGAACAATATTATATTTCAATTCAATTTGATTTATCTATTTTTAAAGAAGAAAACAAGAAATTAAAAATAAAATATAATAAAATTTGTGAAGAAAATTCTCAGTTAAAAAAAGGAGACTATTATAGAGACAAATTTCAAAAAATTTATACATTATATAAAGAATTAATAGATGGAGAATTATATGAATTAAACAAAAATTATAACAAACAAGAAAAAGAATTAAAAAAATTAAAAGAAGAAAATAATGAATTATTAAAAAAAAATAAAAAGCAAGAAGAAGAAATTGTGAAATTAAGAAGAGAAAACACTCAATTGTTAAATGATTATTTTAAATTAAATGAAAATAATCAAGAACCAAATAATAATTATAATCATCAAAATGAAAAACATTTCCAAAATAATAATGATGATTATAATAATAATTATATAAAAGCAGTTTATAATATAGAATCTAAGGATTTATTTGATGAGATTAAGATATTAAATGATATTAAAGAAAATAAAGACAATAGTTTGTATTATAATTATGATGAAATTATAGACGAAAATATTGAAGAAATTTGTTCAATCTTTTATAATAATAACAAAATTCAATTTGGATATAATATAAAATTTAAAAAACCAGGAAAATATACTTTTAGATTTGTTTTTTCCAATAATTTAACAACAACCCAAAAATTATTTTTAGGATGTAAAAATTTAGTAGAATTAGATTTTTCTCATTTTAATTCTGAATCAATATATAATATGAATGGAATGTTTGAAGGTTGTATAAATTTAGAAAAATTGGATTTATCTGATTTTAATACATCTAAAGTAAGAGATATGAGTCATATGTTTACAAATTGTTTCAAATTAAAGTATTTAAATTTATTAAATTTTAATACTTTTTATGTTGAAGATTTCTATCAAATGTTTTGTGGAATTAATAAAAATTGTGAATTAATAACAAATAATAAAGAATTAATAAAAGAAAAATCTAAAGGTGATTACGATGAATATAATTTAGTCTATAATGAATCACTTATTATATAATTTAATTAATGAAACTATTGAAATTAAATTATAAACTGTAAATATATAAAATAGAATAGAAAAAGGTTTATATCATATATATCACATCTAAAATTCCTTTTTCAAAAATTCAAAAAAAAATTATAATTTGATAACTCCAAAAAAAAATAATTATAAAAAACAATAATAATAAAAAAAATGAATAACAAAAGTAATAACAAAGATAACGGTTTCACATCAATATTATATGCAGTAGGAACAAAGCCATTACAAAATTGGGATTTCTCAGTAAAAAATGGACACATAAAGCGTTTATTAGATCCAGATATTCAAAGTCCAAGTATAGAAATAATAGGAGCAAATGTAGATTCAAATTACATATATACTCCTCAAGATCCAAAAAAATCTTTAGGAATAAAAATGCATACTATAGTATTATTAGTGAAAAATTTACAAAAATATTTTGAATTCTCAGTAAATATTATAGATGATAAAAAAATTGAAAGAATTTTTAAAGCTTCAAATTTTCAAACTTTAACAAGAGTAAAAGGTAATTTTTGTTCTCTTCCTATGAAATTAGAAGATGGATGGAATCAAGTTCATATATGTTTAGATGATTTTTGTAAAAAAGCTTTTGGAACTAATTATAAAGAAACTAAAAGAGTTCAAATTCATGCTAATTGTAGAATTAGAAGAATTTATTTTACTGAATTTCCTGTTAATTATAGAAAGATTCCACCTGAATATAAAGTTTTTGCTGCTGTTGAAGAAGATACTAGTGATAAATCTCCTAAGGAAGTTATTGAGGAAGATCAAGAAAATGCTTAATTAATTCTGATCTTTTTATTTCTTAATTTTTTTATTTTTGATTTTGGTTTTTAGGAATTTAATGTTTTAAAATTACTTTTTTTATTTTGTTTTTTAAGAATCTTCTACTAATTTTTTTTATTTTTTTGTCTTATTTTTTAGGTTTGTGTAATAATATTATTTATTAAATTTACTTAGAATTCTAAATTTTAAGGTTCAATATTCACAAACTTTCAAATTATTAAATGTTTAAAGTAAAATATGAATAAAAACTATTCATACAAAATAAATTGAAAGAAAAAAAATTAATAAATCATTAAGAAAATATATAAAATTTATAAAAAATATATATATTAATCATCATCACCATAATTACTATTATTATCTCCATCTTCAAAATCTCCAATCATTTCTGCTAAACCTCTAATTTTATCAGTATTTTTTTTAATTAAAAATTCTTTATTATATAAATTAGTCGAAAAATTTTTTTTAACATTATTATAAGCTTGAACAACTTTTAAATTAGGTCTTTTAGTTCTTGATAATTTATCTTTAACTTTTTCATTAATAATATTTTTAACTTCAACAAATTCTTCTTTTAATAAAGGAATAGTTTCAATGATTTTATCATGGGTTTTATTAATACTATCATATAATCTATTTTTAAAATCATAAAAATCTTTTGCAAAATTATTTCCTGAAACTCTTTGTTGTATTCTTTTTAATCTTAATAATTCATTTGAAATGATTAAATCATATTCTTTTAACTCTTGAATTAAATCTTGTGCTTCAGCCAGTAATTCTCTTCTGTTTCCGAAATCAGATTTAAATATTTTTTTAATTTTTTTTTCAGTTGGTTCTGTATAAAAAGGTTCATCAGGAATAATTTCTTGCTCATCAATTGTTTCTCTATATTTAGGTTTTATTTTTATTTTATGTTCATTTTTTGGTTTTATATATGAATGACTTATTGAAGTTGGTTGTAAAAATAAATTATTTGTGTTTATTGTTGAATATTGAGGAAGACTATGTGTCATATTTAATGTTGGACTGTTTGGATTATAAGATGTTGATTGGTATTTATTATATATATTTCTGACTTCATTTGGAGAGAAAGGAGAGTAATTGTTCATTTTTTTACTTTTTTGGTTTTTAAAAAATTATTTTTTTAAATATTTTAAATAGGAAATTATTATTTTGTTTTAAAAATTATTTTTAAATACATTATTTTTAATTTAAATGAGGAAAAAAACTTTGGATGAAAAAATCCAAGAAGAACTAAAATATAGTGAATATTTAAATAATAAAATAAATCAAATTTCTAAAAAAGCTAAAGATAAAAAGAAACAGATTAAAAGAAATCAAAATAATTTTGATTATATAAATGAATTTTTTTATTTAAAAGAACAACAAAAAAAAGTGGAAAACGATTTAATGGTTCAATTATATGATATAGGTTCAAAAGAGAATGATGATATTTTAAGAGATTTTTATTATATGAAAAATATAGAAAGAGATATTTCTTTAGATTTTAAATCAATATTAAATTTAGTTAAAGATGCTCTTCAAAATTATAAAATAAGGAAAATAAATAAAGATGGAATTAAAAAATTATTTGATACTCTCAAAACCTTTGATAAAAATTTAATTACTTTATCAGAAGAAGAATTTAAATTATTAAATTTAGATAATGAAAATAATGACAATAATAATGAAAATAATTTACAAGATGAATCACAATTAAATAAAAGTAATATAACTACATCTACCAATATAGACAATAATTTAGAAATAATAGATTTATTATATTCAAATGATAGTTTTAATAATTTTGGAATTAATGATATAAATTATATTATTTCTCAAGAAATATCCCAAGAAGAAAAAACAAAATCAATAATTATACCTTATAAACATAGTGAATTACAATTAAATAAAAATATAAAAAAAAAAGTAAAAGATATTTATTTATCTTTTCCAATTATTCCATATCAAGTAAATCCTCAATTAAAAGAAAAATTATATTTACTAATAGGAGAAAATCAAGGAAATGATATTTTATTAAACATAGAAAAAACTTTTGATTTAACAAACATGAAATATAAAAAAGATTTTGAAAAATTAAAACAAGAATTAATAAACCAACTTCAAAAAATAAATAAAGCAAATATTCCAATAGAAATTCGTTTACAAACTTCAAACATGAATTATTTCATAAGAAATTATAATAATTCTCAATCAATAACAAAAATGTTATCTAATATAAACATAACTAATAAAAACAAAGTAATATTATATACAACTTATTCAGATTTTATTGATTTTTTATATAACTATAAAAAATCATTTCAATCACTAATAATATTATATAATGATGAAATAAATGAATTAAAATCAACTACAATAAAATTAATTAATCAAGAAATTTCAAATGAAACACAATTATTAAAAGATAAAGTAGAAAAATATGAATTTAATCAAAGAAAAAAAGAATTAGATAAAGCTCATCAAAAAAATAAAGAAATATATGAAATGAAGCAAAAATTAAAAAAAGAAAGAGAAGAATTAGATGAAAAATTAAAGCAAAAATTAGAAAGAGAAAAAAATGAGAAAAATCAACAAAGACAAATGATAAATAAATTAAAAGTGGAAGAATATTTAGAACAGAAAAAAGAAGCAAATATTAAAGCAATGGAAAAAGCAAAAAAAGAAGAAGAATTATTAAGAAAGAAAACAAGAGAAGAAATAAATAAAAAATTACCGATTATAATGCAAAATCATATAAATTCCACAGAAAAATTTATAATAAATCAAAGACATAAAGAATTAATGAAACAACAACAAGATTATAATGAACAGAGATTAAATTATATTATAGAAAATTATAAAGAAAGACCAAAAGTTGAATCAGATCCTGAAAGATTAATATCTATTACTAAAAATTTGGAACATAGATATGAAAGTATTATGAATGGTATTCCTGATAAAGATGAAAAAGTACAATTGTTTTCTAATAATGGTTTTACTGTTGAGCATTTAATGAAAGATTTTAGATATAAAGTTAGTTCTGCTTTATTTGAAGCTGGGATTATTGGAACTCAAGCTTCTAAAGATCTAATGATGCAAATTAATAATACTAATGCTACTAATTTTAATAAAAGTAACATAAATATATAATATTATTTTGGTTGTAATATTTTAAAATAAATCTATTATTTTGATATGAAGATTTTATTTTTATATTAATTCATGAAATGATTGATAAATATTTGGGATATAATTTCTAAATAATATATATTAAATATATTATACATATTTTTTATAAATGATATATCAAAATATGAAAAAACAAATTTTAAAAAAATATTTTTTAATTTTAAGTTATAAATTTTGCCGTAAAAGTTTTCCAATCAAATATCTGAAAAATCGATAAACAAATGATTATCATTATTTAAAATATATTCCACCAATTAAAATTTACATTTTCATTTTAACAATTTCCTCCAATTCAGAAGAAAAACATAATTGATTAATTTATGAATTTTTTGAGATAATTTTGATTTATAAATTGGATGATATAAAAAAAATATATTTTTCTAAATATTATTATCTTATTCAATAATTTCAAAAAAAACATTCTCTTCAAAAAATTCAAATTCTTCAAAACTATTCTAATAAGATGGGTTATAATTTTGTAAATCAACTTAAAGATTTATCTTATATATATTATTTTCAACTTTCATTAAACTTTCAACAAAATTACTTTTATAATAAAAATATTGATATGTAAAAGTTAATTATTACAAAAATTAAATTATTTATTTTAAAATAATAATATTTATATGATGATTATTGCTTGTTATATATCAAATTTGTTTAAACTTCTTAAGATATGAGTGAACAAAAATTGTTTCAAATAATTTATGATAATTAGTCAAAAACATTCCTTGTACAGAATCATGTTATAATATTTTTCAATAAAATAAAAAAAAGTTAATTATTATAATAAAATATTAAAGTGAAGAAAAATAAAAAAATAAATAAAACTTTTCTTTTTTGATAATTTAAGTAAAAATAAATACAAATAAAAAATTAAATTTTAGATTTATAAGAATTATAATTAAAAAATACTAAATTTCTTCATTTTGAATCTCATTTTTATCATCATCTTCATCATCTTCATCATTATTTCCATTCATTAATTTTAAAGTAAAAATAAAATTAATTAATTGAATTACTCCACAATTAATTAATAAAGTCCCAACAACAGCAACTAAAAAAGGAATCCAATTTACTAATCGATTTAAACATCCTGGATAACTAACAATATCTCTATTAATATCACTAAAAATATATTTCATCATTGTATCATTTTTTAAAGTATATATATTAGTATATTTAGTTGTACACCATCCAGTACATTTAAATCTTTTTTCAATTCCTTTCCAATAACTATGAAATTTTTTGAAATCATTAATTTTATTGTAATTATTTTTTGGATTTGAATTATAAATTTCTTGAATAGATTCTAAAGAATCTTCACTACAATTTTCAATATTAAATTTTAAATTTGAAATTTTCATATTTTCAGATAAATGAGAAAAGGTTTCATAAGTAAAATAATTAGTTTTCATTTTATTATAAATATCTTCATTAACATAACATTTACATAAAGGAGAACAAACTAAACTATGAGCTAAAATCATATAATCATCAATATTTTTCCATAATTGAAGAATTCCAGTTAATTTTGTGTCACAGGAAATTAAATTATTAACTTTATAATAAATAATCCCTCCTATAGCATTAAATATACCTATAGCAATTGCGAAGAGAGATGAAAGAATTAGAAAAATAATATACTAATATATTAAATATATAAAATTACTATTGGTATTAATATTTTATTATTTTCAAATAATAAAAATATTATTATTCCTATTATTGATGTTACTGCAGCATATATTGTTGATGTTAATTGAAGTAAAGCTAAATGACGCCAAGGACTTTTGTTCCATTTTACGTTTAATACTTGGAAATCTATTCCTGATATTGTTATTGCTGCTAATGATAATATTAAAGATATTATTATTGTTATTAAACCTAATAATTTATTTTTTGACATTTTAATATTTTATTTAATGAGAAAAAATAATTTAAAATATATGAATATCAATAATATATAAATTGTTTTATTTTTATTTTTATTATTTTTTAATTTTTAAATATTATTTATTAGGATATGTTCTTTATAAATATAGGATTACTCAATATATTATCATTAGGGTTTATTTTTAAATATATTATAATTTCAAATTATCTTAATATAAATAATCAATTAACTCAATAAAAACTTTCGAGTCATAAAAAGGTAAAAAAAAATAAAAAAAAAACTTATAAATCACCCAAATTCACATTTTAAATAATAAACACATATTTTTTTAAATATTTACTCGAGAAATTATTTATTTTTGTTTATTCAAAACAACAGCTTGTGCAGCAGCTAACCTAGCAATAGGGATTCTAAAAGGTGAGCAAGAAACATAATCGAGTCCAATTTTATCAGCAAATTGGATAGATTTAGGATCTCCACCATGTTCACCGCAAATACCACATTTTAAATCTTTTTGAACAGCTTTTCCTTTTTGAGTAGCCATTTGGATAAATTGACCGACTCCTTCAGTATCTAAAACAGAGAATGGATCTGAATCTAAAATACCTAATTTTTTATAAGTATCATGATAAGTGAAATCATCTCTTGAAATACCGAAAGTAGTTTGAGTTAAATCATTAGTACCAAAAGAGAAGAAATGAGCTAATTCAGCTAATTCATCAGCAACAATTGCAGCTCTTGGTAATTCAATCATTGTTCCAAAAGTATATGGAATTTTAACTTTATGTTCATCTTCAAGTTTCTTTTGTTCTTTATCTAAAATATCTTTCATTATTTGTAATTCTTTCTTGCTCATTGCTAATGGAATCATAATATGAGGGAATACTTTTACACCTGCCTTTGTTTGATTTAATGCTGCAGTGAATATTGCTCTTCCTTGCATTTCAGTTATTTCTGGTCTTGAAATTCCAAGTCTACAACCTCTGTTTCCAAGCATTGGATTTAATTCATGTAAGGTTGTTGCTCTGTTTTTAATTACTTCAGGTGATACTCCAATTTCTTTTGCAAGAGTATTAATATCATCGTCTGTTTTTGGTAAAAATTCATGAAGTGGTGGATCGAGAAGTCTTATTGTAACTGGTAATCCATCCATTATTTTGAAAAGATCTTCAAAATCTTTAGTTTGATATGGGAGAAGTTCAGCTAAGGCTTTTTTCTTTTCTTCATCAGTTTCAGCAACAATCATTTTTCTAATTGAAATAATTTTCTTTGGATCAAAGAACATATGTTCAGTTCTTACTAAACCAATACCTTCAGCTCCGAAGTCTCTTGCTTGTTGAGCATCTTTTGGTGTTTCAGCGTTGGCTTCTACTTTAAGATGTCTGATTTCATCAGCCCATTTCATAACAGTTTCAAAATCACCAGAAATACTTGGTTCAATGGTTGGTACTTTACCATGATAAACTTCTCCAGTATCTCCTGAAATTGAAATCCAATCTCCTTCTTTGAGATTATATTTATCACCGAATTTAACAGTTTTCTTATCGAAATCAATTACCATATCACCAGCTCCAGTAATACAAGGAGCACCCATACCTCTAGCAACGACAGCAGCATGACTGGTCATACCTCCTCTTGCAGTAACGACACCTTTTGCAACATGCATACCAGTAATATCATCAGGTGAAGTTTCTTCTCTTAAAAGAATAACTGGACCATCTTTGCATTTAACTGCAGCATCATGAGCGTTGAAGACAATAGTACCACATGCAGCTCCTGGAGAAGCAGGAAGACCTCTTATCATAGTTTCTTTTGGAGCTTTAGGATCAATTTGAGGATGAAGTAATTGATTAATTGCTTTAGCATCAACTAAAGTAAGTGCTTTTTCCTTATCTACAATACCTTCACTAACTAAATCAGCAGCAATTTTAACAGCAGCTTTTGCAGTTCTTTTACCACTTCTTTGTTGAAGAAGATATAATTTACCTTCTTGAATAGTGAATTCAATATCTTGCATATCCTTATAATGTTTTTCTAATTTATCTCTAATACCATCTAATTCTTTATATAATTCAGGCATAGCTTCTTCCATACAAGGTAAATCAGAATGTTGAGCAGCTTTACCTTCTTTAGAAATTTGTTGTGGTGTTCTAATACCAGCAACGACATCTTCACCTTGAGCATTCATTAAATATTCACCATAGAAAATTTTATCTCCAGTTGCTGGGTTTCTAGTGAAAGCAACTCCAGTTGCAGATTTAGGTCCCATATTACCAAAGACCATAGAAACTACATTAACTGCAGTTCCCCATGTATGTGGAATATCATTTAAGTTTCTGTATGTAATTGCTCTTTCATTATTCCATGAACCAAATACTGCATGAACTGCTGCTTTAAGTTGTTCTTTTACATCTTGTTCAAATTCTTTACCTACTCTTGCTTTTACCATTGCTTTATAGTTATTTACTACTTCTTTTAAATCTTCAGCTGTGAGATCATAATCTAATTTAACTCCTTTTTTTTCTTTTTGAGCAGCGAGAATTTTTTCAAATTCAGAATGTGGAACACCCATACAAATATCAGCATACATTTGCATGAATCTTCTATAAGAATCATAAGCAAATCTTTCATTATTGGATTTTTTAATAAGACCTTGAAGAGTTTGATCATTTAATCCAAGATTAAGAATAGTGTCCATCATACCAGGCATAGAGACTCTAGCACCAGATCTAATAGAAACCAAAAGAGGATTTTCAACATCTCCGAATTTCATTCCAACATCTTTTTCAACTTTTTCAATGGCTTTGTCAACTTGATCCCAAAGGTCTTTTGGGTAAGTGTGATTATGATCATAGTAGTAAGTACATACTTCAGTTGTGATAGTGAAACCAGGTGGTACTGGAACTCCAATTGAAGTCATTTCAGCAAGACCTACTCCTTTTCCTCCTAATATGTTCTTCATTGTGTTGTCTCCTTCAGAATATCCGTTTCCATAGGAATATACCCATTTTTTTCCTTCTTCGCTCATTTTTTTTATGTTTTTTTTTGAGCGAAATCCTGCTTTTATATTTTATTTTTTGGGGATTATTTTTTTTTTTATTAATTTTAACATCAGATTTTTAATTTTTTTTTAAAGTGGTGTTTGATATCATTTATTTATTTTTTTAAGGGTTTTATTATTTTTTATTTGTGGTTTAAAAGGGAAATGCTGATTTAACTTTTTTACAAGATTGTGATTTTTGTTAAAGGTTTTATGGTTTTTTATTTAGTTTTTTTATTGATTAAAGGTTGGTTTGTTTTTTTATTTGTTTTGATGAATTTTTTATTTGAAATATTTATTTTATGATTGATTAATTTTGAAGTGTTATTATAAATAATTATTTATTATCTTATTTATTGAATATATTATATTTAAGTTGGTTTTCTTGGAGTGAGGTTTGAACAACATATTGGAGAAAAAAATTAATATATGAATATATCAAAAAATAATTTTTTTGACTTAATTTAAATATATAAAGAAAAATAAATTAAAAAATGAATTGACTATCAAATTTTAATATTATGTTTCGATAATTTGGAATGTAATCATAAAATAAATATTTATAAATGTTAAAAGAATTCACATCATTTGTTAATACCATTAAAAAATTAAAAATTAATTTTTTATATTTAATAAACAATTATAAATTAAAATTCAAATATTTAAAAATAAATTTAACATAATTAAATAATTATTTGAAAATAAAACAAAGTATAATTTTTTCAAATCCAAAAAAAAAACTAAAAAAAAATAATATAAAATTTATCATAATTCTCCATTTAAAAAAAAAAATTAAAAAAAACTAAAAACTTAAAAAAAATAACTAAAATTACATAAAAAATGTATTGGGACATAATAGACAAAAACTCAGGTTTTTCCTTTCGTAACTTTCCTCGTGAAAACTCTCTCCCAACTCCAAAAACAAAATTTACAAAGACAGGAACAACAATAGTAGGTTGTACATTTGCAGAAGGAGTGATCCTGGGAGCAGATACACGTGCAACAGCAGGTCCTATAGTAGCGGATCCAGATTGTTTAAAAATCCATTACCTAGCACCAAACATGTATTGTTGCGGAGCAGGTACAGCAGCAGATACAGAGATGGTGACACAATTAGTATCATCTGAACTTGAGCTACAACGTTTATATACAGGTAGTGAATCTCGAATCTCTCATGCAGAAACACGTCTCTGTAATCACCTATTTAGATATCAAGGTTACATTGGTGCTGCTCTAATTATTGGAGGTATTGATATAAAAGGACCTCAATTAGTTACCATCAGTCCCTATGGTAATTCCATGAGACTGCCTTTCACTACTATGGGGTCTGGTAGTTTAGCTGCTATGGCTATTTTGGAAACTAGATTTAAGGATAATATGAAGGAAGAAGAAGCTGTTGAACTTGTTAAAGATGCTATTGAAGCTGGAATTTTTAATGATTTAGGTAGTGGAAGTAATGTTGATATTTATGTTGTTAGGAGAAATGGATGTGAAAAAAAAGAAAGCTATAGATGCTATAATAAGAAAGTCTTTTCTGAAAGTGAATCTTATAAATTTGATAAAGGTACTACTAAAGTTGTTGAGGAAATTATGAAGAATTGGAAAAAAGTAGAAGTTGTTGATGATAGTGCACCCATGGAATTAAGCTAATTCTTAGGGAATTATATTTTTTTATGATATAAAATGAAATTTAAATTTGTTTTTTTAAACAAAAAATTGATTTTTTAATAATTATTAAATCACTTACTTCATATATTAAAATTTTCATTATATTATATAATAAAAAAGATTAATAAAAAAAATAAGAAACTAAAGTTCGAAATGAATATCAAAATATAAAAAATTTAAAACTCTAAATTTAAGATTTAAATTAGGGAAATACAAATAAATAATAATGAAAAATATCCTCAAGATAATATTATGCTTTTATTGATATTATTTCTTAATGATTTAAGAAATTTAATAATGAAATTATCACTTAAGTTAGAGAATTGACAAAGAAATAAAAATGAAAAATAATATTCTATGGAAGATTATATAATTTAATTGCATGTTATAAGTGATTTTTGATTCCAAATAAATGAATATTTGATTTTGTTTTTTAAATTTATATATCTTTGTTTAATCATTTTTTTATTTATTTTTAAATACATTATATTTCACAAAAAAATCTTTTAATAAATACTTTTATTAAAATAATCATTTGTTAAAAAATATAATATTAATTCAATATCTATTTATAAAAATATTAAATTTTTTTTTTTAGAACAATTCTAACTGTTTTTGGTGTTGAATTTTTTTGTTTATTTATTTTATTTTTATTTTTTTCTCTATTACAACTCTCACATTTTGGAGAAATAGTTTCAGATAATTTTAAAGCTTTACTAAAATTTTTAATTTGTATTCCTTGAATAATTTTTTTTTGAATTGGAGAAGAAGATTTAGTATTAATTCCAGATTTATATTTTTTTCTTCTTGAAGTACTATTATTTATAGTATTAACATTAATCATTTTTTGATTTCTTTCATGACTATAATAATTCTTATTATCATTATTTTTGTATTTAATTTTATTAATAGGATTTGAATTTTGACAAGATGTATTTATGGTTGATGAAGTAACTATATTATTTGTATTATTATTTATAATTATTTTAAATTTATTATTTGATATTGAATTTGTTCTTGAATTATTATTTGATATTTCAGTTTTTCTTATTAAATTTAAATTATTTGATTTTGTTTTTTTTTTCTCTATTTTCTCTACCTTATTATTTTCATTTATTTTAGGACTAAAAATGCCTTTGTAATTTTTATCTTTTTTTTCATTTGATATATTGGTTTTCTTATTATTTTTGCTTTTAAGTGATTGAGTTTTATTTATTGAATTAGAATTATGAGATATTAAAATTCCTTTTGAATTCAATAAACAATTATGATTTCTATTATGATTAACATTATTTTTAATTATATTAACATTATTTTTATTATTACTTTTATCTCCTACAGAACTTTTTCTTGAAGTAAAATTATTTAAATTAATATTAACTTTTATTTTATTAATTAAATCTTTTATCTCTCCTTTTTTAGGATTTAAATAAGAATAAGGAAGAATATTATTATAACTTTGATTATTGTTTTTATTATTTGATTTTGATTTATTCTTTTTTTTATTTATTGAATTATTAATTGAAGAACTAATTGTTTTTTTATGAGAAATAGATATACTTGAATTAATTAAATGAATTTCATTAAAAAAACTTTTATAATTTCTATAATTACCAGAACTATTTCCATGTTTTGATATTGATATTTTTTTAGTACAAGTAGAAAAAAGTTTTCCTGCAATATTTTTATTAATATTTTTTATTAAATTTTTTTCCCTTGGAGCAAATTGCTCTAATAAAAAACTATCATTTTCAGAATTAGGAATTTCTAATTCATATTTATTTATTTCTTTTATTAATTGATTAAAATCTTCGATTGTATTTTCTGAGTTTTTATTATTTTTTTTATTTATTCCAAATAATAAAGAATATAAATCTTCACTATCATTTACAATTGAATTATATATATCTGTACTAAATACTAAATCATCTTTTTCTTTATTTCTTTTATGTTTATTATTTTTATTTTTAATTCTTTTTTTTTCTTCTGATTCTTCAATTTTTTGTTGTAAATCTATCATTTTTTGTTTTTTCTGAATATTTTTATAAATATATTTTGATTCTCTTAAAGCAGTATAATTAGGATAAATTTTACTATATGTTTCATAATATTCAAAAAATCTAGGTAATCTTACTAATGATTCACTTTTAGTATAATATCTTTTTAAAAATTCTGAAAGATCATCTGCAATTAAATAATCTTTGAATATTGCAACAATATGGGTTTTTTCATTGAATAGTATATTCTTAATAACTACACTTCCATATACTAATTCACTTATTTTATATTTTTTTTGAATACTTTTTTTAATATATTCTTTTAAAGTAGGAAAGGATATTAATTTTTTGTTTTGGTCATTCTTCCCAATTGATTTTCCTTTCATTTAAATTAATTAAATAAAAGAAAATTATATTATAAATTCATCAAAAAATTCTTAAAAATTAATATATTGAACTATTTATAAATATAAATATTTTTTATAATTTGTCAAATAAAAATAAAAACCAAAAATAAATAAAAAACATGGATATAGATTCCTTTACAATAACATCAAATATTCTAAAAATATTATACAAACAGCAATGTGAATTAGAAAAATCACCTCCAGATTGTGTGATATTTCATATAAACCAATCAAATCTTTTAGATATTCAAGCAGATATTATAGGACCAAAAGCAACACCATATGAAAATGGAATTTTTAAAGTAAAATTAGAAATACCATTTAATTTCCCAATTAATCCTCCAAAAGGTTTTTTTCTAACAAAAATATTTCATCCTAATATAAGTGAAAAAGGAGAAATTTGTGTTAATACTTTAAAAAAAGATTGGAATCCTAAAGAATGGTCTTTATCCAATTTATTTGAAGTTATTAAATGTTTATTAATTGTTCCTTTTCCTGAAAGTGCTTTAAATGAAGAAGCAGGAAAATTATTTATGGAAGATTATAATGAATATTCTAAAATTGCAAAGTTATATACTAATATATATGCAAATAATAATAATAATAATAAAGAAAATATTAATATAAGTGAGTTAGATGAACATAAAAGGAATAATAATATTAATATTCTAAATGAGAAAAATTCTAATATAATTAATTCTAAAACTCCTGTTAAACAAAGTAGAACTTTTAATTTTAATAATGAAAATTTTACTGATCAAAATATTTTCCAAATGAATAACATTGGTTCTATAAGAAGAAATATTAATATTTCTGATTCTAAAGATCAAAAAGAAATAATGGAAAAATGGTTAAAAAGAATATAACTAATTTAATACTGTTTAATTATTGTAAGGTTGTGAAATGTATATAATTTTGATTTTATTTTAATTTGAGATTTAAATAAAACAATTTTTCCTTTTTTCCAAAAAAACTAATTAATTTTTTATTCCCTTTTTTACTGACAAAATTAAAATGATAATAAAGATTATTAATATTATTAATATTATTTACAAATCAAATTTAAACATATTTATTAAAACCATTTTTCATTAATTACTATAAATATATATCTTTTACACAAATCAATAACTTAATTTAATCTCTGACATCAGTCATACAACATAAAACTTTTTTTATTTTATTAAATAACCCATTTTTTTTTTTAGATAGTGTTTCATTTGTAGAATTGTTATTATTATTGTTGTATGATAAATTTTCTTGTGTATTTGTTCTTTTAAATTTAGAAATTTTTATTTCATTTTTATTAAAATGAATATTCATATTATCAGCACTTGCTTTTTTTCTGTTTTTTCTACCTCCTAATGAATAATATCTTTTAAATAATTCTTGATTATGATTATTTCCACAAGATTTTCTTTTTTCAAAATCTATTTTTGAAGTATTTGCAAAAGGATTTTTAACTTGATATATTTTTCCTACATTAGCATTTTTAATAACTTTATCATTTTCAATAGAATTATTCGATGATGAAGTATGTATAAGAATTTTAGAAGACATTTATTAATCTTTGAATTTTTCCAAAAAAATAAATATTTTCAATAAAATAATATTATAATTATTATAATAAAGAATTTAGATTATATTATTTATATTTTCATAGTTGAAATTAAAAAAATTATCTTGCCTATTTAAAGTGGCAATATTAGTTAAAACTTGTTTAATAATACCATAATTTTTAAAGTGAATAAAATATCCTTCAAATAAACCAGAAATAAACATTTTAATATTTTTAATTTTAATATCAGAAATGTCTCTATCATCCACAAAAATAAAAAGAGAAAAGTTATTTTCATTTAATTCATGAATAATATGAACACATTCTTCTCTTGAAGTAAATCTAATATCATCTGCTGAAATAAATAATAAAATAATATTATCACTAATATCTAAAATATCTCTATTACTTTGATTAATTACAGTTTCAAATATTTTAAATAATTCCAAAAATTCATTTTTAGAATTTGAAAAAGTAGTTTCATTAATTTCAAAAGCTTCTTTATTTGTTTGAATTTTATTAATTAAATGACTTAATTTCTGAGGTTTAAAATGAATAGGAATTTTTCCATTTTTTGCAAATTGAACAAAAGAAAAAGTGTCTCTATCATTATTTTCAAAAAATTTTTGTAAATATTTAACAATAACATCTTTTAATTCAATTCCACATTCTTTTTCGATGGTTTTTTCACTAACACAAATAGTAATTTCTTTTTTAACATTTCTAACATTACCTTGATTGTTATTAGCATGTAAAGATTGAGTTCCAATAATATTAGCAGATAATAAATTACTGAATTTTCTCATTGAGGAAAAAATAGAATTTCTTTCTTCTTTTACTAAAACTTTTAATCTAAAATTAATACGACTAACTTGTTTATAATAAAATTTTTTTAATTTAGGAATAATTTCTAATTTCTTTTTATTTTTTTCAATATATCTCAAAGAAGAAATTAATAATTTACTTGCTTCATTATGTATAGTTTCAATTAAAAAAGGAGAAGTATTAAATATTTGTAAAATTATCCAACCAACTGCATTTGGTTTCTCCGCTAATCTTGCTGCTTGAGCAATAGTCATCATAATTTCTTGAAAAACATGATTAAAAATAAATAACATTAATCTTGGTTCGAAATTTTTAGTTTTTTGCTCTTTAAATAATTTAATTAAATCCATAAATAATATTAATGCTTCATTTAAATATGATATTGCTTTCTTATAATCTTTTTGATATGCTGTTGATTTACCTATCATTATTAAACAATATATTTCTCTTATTGGATTCATACCTAAATTTTTATTTATTGTTTTTGCTTCTAAAAAAGCTAAAATTGCTTCTTGTAAATCTTTTTCTGAAAGATTTGGAATTGATTTTACTTTTGAAGCATATACTGGATTATCTTTTATTTCTTTCACTTCAGAATAATTACACATTGCATATAAATATAATATTCTCTGTTTTAATAATCTTGCTTTTATTAATGGAATTATTGACTCATTTAATTTTTTAAATGTTGTATAATCATTTATATATGATATATCACTATATCTTTGAATTATATCTTTTAATTCATATTGATTTTCTCCTAATTCAGAAGCTAATTTATTTTCTTTTTTTTTTAAGAAATCTAATAAATATTTTAATTCTCTTTTTGTTATTTGATAATTTTTATTTCTTAAATGAGAATATGCTAAAACTAAATAACATACATTTCTAGCATCATCTTCTTTAATACTTTGAATAAATTGTAAAAATTCTTCTTTATAACATGAAATTTCTTCTCCTGAAGCAATAATATTTTTTAAAGCTATTACTTTTTTCATTGAATTAAATATATCTCCTAAAATTTTCATATCTTTCGTTTTATGTTCATAATTTTGGGTGAATATAATTTTAAAATAATTTTCTTGGAATTTTTCAATTGAATCAATATGTCTTTTTTCAAAATTTTGTAATTCTATAATTTCTTCTCCTTCATTAAATATTTTTAATTCATTTTTTATTTTAGATAAAGTTGAAAGAATATGTTCAAGAATAATTCTACATATCATAAAACTTGAAAAAATTATAAAACAAGAAAAAACAATAAAATAACAAGTAACTTTTAATATTTTATTTCCCATTATTTTTCTACTTGTTTTATACCAATCTATATCTGTAATACGAGCCATTGAAACTGAATAAAATATTATATCTCTTTGATTTAAATTTTCTCCAAAATAATTTTTTGTTATATTTACTTTTTTTATATAAATTGGACTTATTGTTATTTGCATTAATGCTTCAGCATCACATTTAACTTTTAAATTAAATAATTTAAATTTACAATAAGTTTTTTTAACTAAAAAAGAAATCGTGTTATTATCAAAATCATTATAAAAATTTTCATTCAAAGATTCTATTTTTTCATTTATAGTATTTCTAATTGAAATATATTCTTTTTCTATTTTTTTTATATCAATTTTATTTCTAAATTTTTCATTAGAATAAATATCATAATATAAAATATTAAATAATTTCATTCTTCTATAATCATATATATTAAAAGAAGTTCCATTAAAATAATCATTAGTATTAAAATCATTTCTAGAAAAATGAAAAACAAAATATTTTTCATCTGAATTTTCTTCTAAAAATTGTTGATAAATTAAAAAATTACTAACATCATCTTTGCTTTCAAAAGAATATTGTTTTAAATAAACTTGAAATTCAAATTCAGAGCAAACAATAGAATTATTATCATAAGGGACTCTTAAGCAAACACACATTCCTATATTTTGTAAATAAGGATAAAAATTCATAAATAAAATTTCATCAATATTTTTTAAAGAATTTAAACAAGAAGGAAAATTATTTTCATTACAATCAAAAAGAGAATAAAGAAAAGATTCGTTAGGTGATTGAACAGGATAAATAAAATAATCAGAATCAGCGTATAAAAACCATCTTAAATGTTGTGAATTTTCTCTTTCAACAATAAAATCTCTTATAAAAAGTGATTTAAATAAAGAAATTAAATAACATATTTTAGTTTCATTTTCATCATTTAAATTTGAATCATTACCTGAAAAACCAATAAAATTCATTACTTTTAACTCTAATAATATATCTATTATTTCTGATTCTCCTTCATAATCTTTTAAAAGCTTTTGTTTAATTCCCATTGTTCCATCTTCATTTCTATATTCTTTAAAATATTCATTTAATAAAAAATCTGTTGTATTAACATTAATTATACAATTTTTATAACTTTTATAATATTCACTTTCTTTATTTATTTTCGGAGAATCTTCATTTGAATAATCTAGTAAAAGTAAATGCTTTCCTATATATATCATTTCTTCTGTTAATCTATTTATATTTTTTGTTAATGTATATGATATTTGTAAATTTAAATTTTGGATTTTTTGAAATGAATTTTCTTTCACTTTTTCTGATATATCTTTAAAAACAGAACTATGGTAAAATACTAAAAAAATTGTTGTTGAGATTTCTAGAATTACTATAAATAAGAATAAATAAATAAATATTTTTGCAAATATTTGATACACTACTTTCATAATAATACAAATAATAGAAATAAATTAAATTTAAAATAAATTTAATTATTTTAAAAGATGATTAAAGAAAAATAATTAGTTATGAATTATTTTTATGAAAGAGAATAACTTAATGTTTATTGAAAATTAATACTATTATTAAATCGGATTATTATAAATATGTATAAAACATGAGTTTCTGAAAAAAACTAAACATCAAAAATTATACCTTATTAATTTTACAATATGGTTTTTGATTTAAAAAGATTTTTTTCATAAATTTAAAATATTTAACATTATCTTTCTTTTCTCATTTAAAAAAAGTAAGAATAAAAAAAATAAATCTAATTAAAAACATAATAATAATATATTATTAACAAAAATAAAAAAAAAAATAAAAAAATTAATAAATATAAAATCAGTTATGAAACAAAAAAAAATTATTTTTAACCCTAAGAACGAAAAACTAAGAAATATTTTCTAGATTCTTCCAATTGGAAATAATAAATAAATTTAGCATCAAAAGTGACAGAAGCGGTGAATTGTTTTCCAATAATAACTTGCCAAACACCATTTTCTTCAATTTCTTCATTAGAAACAGAAGGTTGAATTAAATCAATATCAAAATCTAATCTTTCTTTTAATTTAGCACATAATTCTTTATCAGTAATTGGTTTTTGCTCAGTTGCTCCTTGCATTATTTCTGCAATATATGTTACAATTCTATCTATTGGTTTTTTTTTTTCTTCTTTTTGTTCTTCACCTTCTTCTCCTTCTTCTTTCTTCTCTTCTTCATGTTCTTTTTCTTCTTCTGGATTTTCACCTTCTTCTTCAAATGATTTTAATTTCACTTCAGGATCTTCATATAATAATTTATATTTTGGAATTACTAATTGTTGTACTTCTTGTTCATCTTCATCGTCATCGTAATTGTCTCTCATTTTTTTTTTTTTTTTTTATTTTTTTTTTTTTTTTTGTTTTTTTTTTTTTTTTTTTTTTTTTTTTTTTTTTTTTTTTTTTTTTTTTT
>JAEEGK010005112.1_pt1 | contig 31775 bp, 16 predicted proteins | sample 8958771 | NCBI WGS metagenome assembly JAEEGK01 (sample SAMN16246547, study PRJNA631951) | gut metagenome | biome: gut microbiome; feature: rumen; material: SC-attached | host: Bos | place: Iran: Karaj | collected 2018-10
CCCCAATCCCCAATCCCCAATCCCCAATCCCCAATCCCCCAACCCCCAACCATATTCTTAAAAAATACTTAACATTATAATGAGTCTTATTAAATTATTTTATTTTCAAATTTATTTAAAAAAACTATATAAAACACTAAAAATAATTATATTAAATTTTATAAAAACATTTCACTTCTCAATTTCTTGATTATCATTATTGTTTTCTTCATCTTTATTTTCTTTTTGATTCATTTGCTTTTCCATTAATTGTTTATATAAACCATTTAATTTAATTAATTCATTATGATTTCCAATTTCTTTTATAATCCCTTTTTCAATAACAACTATTTTATCACAATTTCTAATAGTACTTAATCTATGTGCAACAATAATAATAGTCATATCTTCATTAAGTAGATTTAATTCTTTTTGTAATTCATATTCACTTTTAGAATCCAAAGCAGAAGTAGCTTCATCTAGAATTAATATTTTTGGTTTTTTAATTAAAGCTCTTGCAATAGCAATTCTTTGTTTTTGTCCTCCAGATAATTGACTTCCTTTTTCACCAACTAAAGTATTAATTCCATTTGGGAAATAATTCTTATTATAAACAAAATCAGCTTTACTCATTAAAAGCGATTTTTTAACCTCATTTTCATTATAATCATCAATTCCATAAATAACATTTTCCAAAATGGATTTATCTAATAATGCTGGTTCTTGACAAACATAACCTATTTGTTGGTGGAAATTTTTTAAGTTATAATTTTTTACATTAATTCCATCATATAAAATTTCACTTTTTGAATTGTCATTTATTTCATATAATCTTTCTAATAAATTTACTATTGTTGATTTTCCACTTCCGCTTAAACCAACAATACCAATTTTTTCTCCTTTTTTTATTTTCAAATTAAAATTTTGAATAACAGGAACATCAATTTTGGAAGGGTAATTAAAGTTAACATTTTTAAATTCAATATTACCTTCTAATTTTCTTATTATCCCTGTATCTTTTTCTTCATCAAAAGCTTTACAATCAATTCTAGGTTTATAATCCATTATTTTAAATAATCTTTCAGCAGATAAAATTGAATTTGTTATTCTTACTTGAAAATTACCGAAACGATTAAAAGTAGTATATAAAATATATGAATAAATTCCAAATGAAGTTAAATCTCCTTTTGTAATTCCTGAATTTTGAAGCCAATAATATCCTATTTTAAAAACAAATAATAAACCCAAAACAAATATTCCTCTTCCTATATTATCCATTATTTGTGTTTTTATTAATGTATTGTATTCTACATTAAACATTTCATCCAATCTCTTTGAATATTTTTCCAATTCTTTTTTTTCTGTTGAAAAACTCTTTATTATTCTAATATTATTTAAACTTTCTAAGACCATATTATGAGATGTACTTTGATAAGAGTGAACTTTATTATAATCTTTTTTACGAATTGAATTAGATAATCTCTTTAAAAAATATAATAGTGGTATTAAAAATATTAATAATGAAGTTAAACGAAATGAAACATAAAACATTGCTGCAATTGATCCTATAAAATGGAAAATTTCTTTTATCATTTTAGTATATTCTAATAAAAGAGTATTTTTTAGACCTCCTATATCACCTGTTAAAATATCAAATAAATAACTAGTTTTATGACTATCATAAAATTCAATATCTTTTAATAAAAGGGATTTATAATAATCTTTTCTTATTTCTCTTACAAAACTCATTATAAATAAATCTGAAAATATATGATCTAAAGTTAAAATTAAACTTGATATTGCTCCTAATGTTAAATATTTACTTGAGTTATTTATTAATTCTTCAAAATTACCTGATGCAATATTTGTAAGTTTACCAAATAATATTGGATATAATAAATTTTCAGCTGTTATTATTAATAAAGTAGTCATTGCTGGAATTAAATATTTTTTATGATGAAAAGATATTTTCCATAAACGTATCATATAATTATAGTCATCTGATGAAAATATCAATTGAGGAATAATTTTAAAATTTTTCATTTTTTTTTGTTCAATAAAAAATTAATATTTTGAAATTTAAGATTTAAAGAAAAAAATTATAAACAAACTCAATTCTCATTATTGATTAAATAATAAAATTTAGTAAAAATTAACTTATTCAATAATAAAGGATTAAAATAAACTATTTAAACAAAAAATTTAATAATTTTGCAATAATTATTACTATTTCAAGAATGTCATTGAGTCCTTCTGCATTCATTTAATTTTTTTAAGTGTATTTTATGTTTTACATTCAGAACTCAAAATAATATTTTTATCAATTATTTATTCATTGTAATCAAAAAAATATGATGAAAAAAAAAAGTGTCTGATTTAAAAGCTTGTTATTCTTTGAATAATATAAATAATAGGCTCAGAATATTTATAAACATTACTATAAAAAAGGAATTTGAATTTAAAGAATAATAACCAATATTTCTTCTAAGTAATCAGTGAAATAAAAAGAAGTTTTATTTTATTTTGGTTAAAAAAAAATCATCCTAATAAAGATAAAGAATATGTTCATTATCCTGTTAATTAAATTATTAAAGGATAGATAAACTCTATTATTTAATTTTTTATTTATTTTAATTTATGAAGATAAAAATAAAATATTTGTTTGATAAATTTTTTTTGATTAAGAATTTATAATAGTTAATATTTAATTAAAAGTATTTGATATGAAATTTTTTAACTTTTCTATTTTAATTGAGATTTCTTCTTCTAAAGTAAAGGTTTCTTTTATACATATTATATCGAAAATATATTTAAATAATTTTATAAGTACTATTTTTAAAGTATTAACTTCTTTTGAAGAATCAAATATTTGTTCTTGTTCAAAAACATTATTTTTCTGGCATTGTTTAGCATTATCCATTATTTCTTTTTTCATTTGAATCATATCACAAAGTATAATTCCATAATTATTATAATTTTGCTCATAATCATCATCTTTATTATTATTTATTTGAAAAAAAGAATTCAATTTAAATTTGTATAAAAAATTTAAATCTATGTTTTCGTTTTTTTCAAATTCAACAATCATACTTCCAATAAAAGAATTAAAATAAAATTGGCTTAAATTACTAATAATATCATTATGAGAAGAAATAATAATAAATGAAGTGTCAAAATTTTTACTAAATAAATCAAGGAAAGAAATAGCAATTGAAAAAACATCAATTGAATAAGTATTATCAAAAGGTTCATCAAGTAAAATCAAAGATTGATTTGAATGATTTTTTATCATTTTTTGAATGTCAATGATTTGACTAATAAAAGAACCTTTATTTTCAATTATGGACTCATTAGAATCAAATTTACAATAAATAAATTTTCTTAAAGTAAAACAAAAATAATCACATGGAATAAAAGAACCAATTTGAGCTAAAATAATAATTAAAGCTAATTCTTTCATGAATGTTGTTTTTCCTGAAGAATTTGGTCCTTTTAATAAAAGTAAATTAAAATGATTAATTAAAAAATAATCATTTGGTACTAAAGGTTTATTATTGATATCTATTAAATTTTCCATTATGTATTTTTCTAATAAAGGATGTCTACAATTGATTCCATAAATAAAATTAAATTTATTATTAGATGATATTTTTGGTTTATTTAATTTTCCAAATGATATTGCATAATCTGCAAATGCACATATTACATCTAAATTTGCAATATAATTACTTAATACATACAAATAATTAATATTTTTTTTTAAAAGAGAAATAATATTTTCACAGTTTTTAACAGAATTTTCAACTAAATCACATTTTATCTCTTTTATTCTTTGACTAAATGAAATTAAAAAGTTATTTGAACAAGCATATCTTTTATTTATTTTTTTATATAATGTAAATTGATTATTTATAAAATATTTTTCATTAATACTTATATAATATCCTTTGTTTTCACTATAACATAATTTAATTGTTGGATCATTTGAATTTTGTTTTATTCTTTCAAATTCAGAATAAATTTGAGATAAAGTATCTAAATATGTTTTTCTACTTACATCTAATACATTGTTTATTCCTTCTCTAACTAAAAAAAATATAAAATCATTTTTTTGAAATAATTTATTGTTTTTTTCTTTGTCATCAAAAGCAAATTGAGAAGAATAATCATTTATATATTTATCAATGTATAAACTCATATCTTTAAAAATATTCTTGTCAAAAAAATTTATTATTTCCTTTAACAGTTCACATTTATTATTTTCATTTTTTTCATTATTATTATTAAAAAAATAATTTTTTAAATTATCGTTAAAAATTGGAAGTAATTGTAAACAATTTTTTATTCCTTGAATAGCTTCTAAAATACTTTTTAAAACATTATTGTTACTTTCAATCTTGTTAATTTTATGCATTAATTTAGAAATATTAATTTCTAAATCTCTAAAAAGGGAAATATTTTCTTTAATATATAACAATAAATTATTATTTTTTACTAATTCACTGACACAATCATTTCTTTTTACAATATCTTTTTCCAAAGCAAAAGGCTGAAGAATATTACTTCTTAATAGTCTATTTCCACTTATTGTTTTACATTTAAATAAAGAATATAATGAACCATATATTTTTTGATCTTTTTTATTCATAAGTAATTCTAAATCAATAGTAGAATTAAAAGAAATATTTAAATGATTTTCTAAATAATGATAATGAATATAATAAGAATCAATTGAAATATAATCAGGATTATTTTCCAAATATTTAATTAACCCACTTAAAGAAGCCAAACAAACATATTTAGTAGAAATTTCATTAATACTCAAATCTTTAACAACAGATATATTGTAAATATTTTTTCCAAAATCTTCATTGAAATTTTTCCGAGGTTGAAAGCCAATATAGATTTTAGGAAACATATTTTTAATAATTAAATGTAAAGATGAATTTTCTGCTTTTTGATTCATAACAATTTCCAAAGGACTCCAATAATTAATCATAGTTATTGTATCTATATAGGCTTCATTATCAATAAATTGAGTAATAAAAAATTCAGTGGTTCTAAAATTAAAAGCAGTAATTCCAACTTCTCTAGCATAATTTTCTATAATACTTAAAGTATATTCTTGACTATTATATGAGCTTTTCTTTAAAGCTGTAGTTGTAATATGACCTATAAGCGATTTTTTATTGGTTGAATTTTTTTTATTTGTTGTGATAATATTATTTGAATTATTTATTTGATTACTATTTGAATTATTGTTTTTTGAAATTGAACTTTTTATTTTTATTGAGTTATGAATATTAGTTATTCTTTTTTGATTTGCATTTGAATTGGAATTTGAAATAAAATTAATTTGATTTGAGGATGATAGTGAATTATTACTTAACGTGTTTGATTGGTTTAAATAGTTATTTAAAGATGAATTAATATTTCTATTTCGAAATTTTATTAGTTTTTGGTTTAAGAAATTAGATGAATCATTTATTAATTTTGAGGAATTGCTTCTTGATGTTGAACTAAACATATTTAATTTGTTTAGTGAATCTGACAACATTTTTTCACTTAATTTTTAGTTTTTATTTTTTTTAAATTTAAATTAAATAAAATAATTAGAATATATTCTTTTATTTTTTTTAAATATTTAATTTTTTTTTATTAAATAAATAATATTCAAAGCAAATTAATTTATTTTTCTTTTGGGAAAAGCATTTTTTTAATCTCAGGTAAATATTGTTCTTTACACAACATTAATCTATCTTGTAAACCATTACTTAAAATAATTTTTTTATCACTATTCATCAATCTAATTCCACCAAATTTATTATCAAAATATTCATTGTCAATAATTAATTTGCATTTATAATCTCTTGAAGTTTCTTTTTTCATAAAATCAGAATAACTTTTTTCGCATTCATTTAAAATGGATTTGACATAATTTTCATCTTCTTTTCTAATTTGAAGATAACAAGTTGATTCTAGTAATTTTACCATTGACTCAATTATTAATTGCTTTAATATTTTTTTATACTCATTGTTATTTGGATTTGCAAATGTTTTTATTTTTTCCAAAGTTTCTTCTATAATTTGATTAACTAAATCGTTTTTTTTTTTCATTCTTTCTAAATTTGATTGGTTTTTTGCAGTTGAAACTTCAATTTTATTTTCTGTATACTGTTCATCATATTGTTTTTTATATTTTAAATCGATTTTCTTTTTTTCATCATTCATTATTTTTTCTCTCATTTCAGTTAAAGCTCTTTTATTTCCTATTTTAATTTCTAATATTTTATCGAAAGTATTTTTCCATATTGATCGTACAATTTTTGAATTTTCGAAAGCAACATTATCATTCATCTTTTAATAATTAAATTTTACTTTATTTTTATAAAAAATTAATATAATCAAAAAACTTAAGTATATTTATTAATTATTTATTATGATTTAATAATATCATAGAAGTTTTTTAATCTTAATCATCGTCATTATTTTCATTTTGAATATAATTTCCTGCATTTTCTTTCAATAAAGCATATTTTTCAGGGTCATCTTCTTCATTTTCTTGATATCCTATTTCTTCATTTTCATTTTCATTTTCATAATTATTATTATTATCAAATAAATCTTCATTATTTTCTATATTAATATTTTCTTGATTTTCATTATCAATGTTATAATTGTCTTCATTTTCATTTTGATTATTATCTTGTAAAACACCTCTGTTAATTAAATCATTTTTTTCAATATTTTGCATTAAATTTTTATCTCTTATTTCTCTTAACTTTTTTTGTTCTGTAATTGAGTTTTCATCTTCTTCTTCTTTTTCATGATTGCTATCATTATTATTTTCTACTTCATTTTCATTGTCATTGTCATTGTCATTATCATTATCATTATCATTGTCTTTATCTTCTGGCTTTTTATCAATTGAAGTTATCATCTCTTTTTCTTTAAAATTCATTTCTCCATTTGGGAATAATTTATTACTGTATTCATTTTCCTCTTCTTTATTTTTATCTTCATCATCATTATAAATTAATTGGCTTTTTTCTTTTTTTTCTTTCACAATCTTATATAAATAAAAAGAATTAGAATCTAACCCTAAAGGAATTTTAGCATTTAAAGTTATATCTAATATTTGTTCTATTTTATCATATATTTGATTCATTTTTTCATCAATTTCATAATTAACTCTAAAAGCTAAAATATCTGTTGATTGGATTTCTAATTCATCTTCCTTTTGACTTAAAATTTTAAAATAATTGTTAAAATCATCTGCTGACATTCCTTTTCTTTGTTTTGTATATTTCATATATATTTCAGTTAAAATTTTTTCAATATCATCGTTTGTAATATTAGTTTTTTGTATATAATCAGCTAATAGTAAATCAGCATCTAATGTTTCGTTATTATTAGGGTTAATATCATTCATAAATTTATTATATATTTCATAAATTTTATCGTACTTATCTTTTAAAATTTGATAACGAGAATGAATATTTCTTTTATTTGTGTTATTATTTCTTTTTTCATTTTTTTTACAAAAATCTTTTGTAGATTTAATATTCGATAAAACTTCACTTTGTAATGTGATTGCATATAATTTCACACTTTCAACTAAATTATCAATATCTACTTGAGTAACTCTATGACTCTCATGTTCTTTGTTTATTCTACAAGAATTACAAATAAAATCTTTACAATTTCTACAATAATTTCCAACTAAATCATTTTTACATGAACATATAAAAATCCCTTTTTTTGATGCTGATAATTTATTTATTGGATTTTTTTTTTCTTCCTCGTGAATATTTATATGTTCTTTATCTTTTTGAGAATATGTTATTATTTTTATATAAACTTGATTTTTCCTTTTAAAAAAATCACCTATTATACTTTGTTCATATGGAGTAATATCTTTATGTTGATATATTAATCTTATTTCAAAGTTTATTGGATAAAATAAATTTTTTGCTAAATCTTTTATATATTTTATTGTTTTATAAGGAGGAACATCTGTGGATATTTTCCTTCCTTGATATTCTAAATTTATTTTAATTTTCTGTCTTAAATAATTTGACATGTTCGTTTTTAATTATAAAAAATTATTTATTTTTTTTTTAAATTTTTAAAAACTTATAAAATACATTTATAAACAAAATTAATTAAAACATTAAAACTTAAAAAACGAAAAAAATTTATTTTTATATTTAAATCATCATACCTTTAAACATACCATTAATATTAATAACTTTATAGGTTTTGAAATTAGATATATCTAAATAAGCCAAAGAAATACATTCTGCAAACATTTTACTCATATCTGTTATATTATAAGTTTCAAAGTTTGAAAAATCAAAAGATTTTATATCTGAGCATTTATAAAACATATGATTCATATCAGTGTTTTTTTTAGTATTAAAATTGGATAAATCTAAATTTGAAAAAGAGGAACAATTATAAAACAACTCATATCTGTAATTAATTTTGTATCAAATTTTGTCAAATCAATACTTTTAAGTAAATTACAATTAAAAAAAATTCCCCTCATATTCATTATCTTTTCTTTGTTCTCTTATAACAATTTCTTTTATTTTTTGACTTTTGTTCTTCTGTGTGATTTCTCTATTGACATGCACTATAAGTTTATATTTTAATATTAAATTTTCCCTTTTATTTACTGTCTAAATTTAAATATTTTATTGTTCAAAGAAGAAGCAAACTCTTAATTTATTATTAAATCAATTTCCAATTTATTTTGATGAATTTATTTTAATTTTATAAAAAATTTTAAAATTAAATTGGATGATTTAAAGATTTTAAAGAAAAAGAAATTATTTTAAAATATTTATTTATTGAAATAAAATACTTAAAAAATCCTTGATTGATTTCAAAACAATATTTTTATAAAATATTTAAGCCATGATACTGAAGACTTAATTATTAGGTATTGAATTTTAACCTCAAAGTTTGGAAATTATAATAAATTGTTTCAATACTTATACTTTTAAAGATTTTATTGCAATATTTTTGAAAAATTATTACTTGTGGATAATTTTTTTGTATAAATAAAGGTAAAAAATATTGATAAAATTTAAATTTCACAAAAATCACTTTTTGATAACTATCATTATTTTTTATGCTATTAATTGGATTTTTAAATTTATATATTGAATTTAAATTTATTTCTGAATTTTCAATATTAATTACTTTGTTGACTGAATTCATTTGATAATTGGAATTAGAACTCTTAACTTTTATATCATTATTACTGATTTTGTTGTTAGGAGCATTATTATTAATATCTATATTAAAGTTTAAATTTCTTTTTTTTATTTGATAATTAAAAATAGTTGTATTAATAATATCTATTTTAATAACTGTACTAGTAATAAATTTGACCAGTGCTTTTGTACATATATATATTATATTTATTATTACTTGAATATTTGCTGCTATTTCAGGAATTTTTAAATATTTTCTATCGATTTTTGTTGTTTTATCTAATAAATAAAAATTAATTGTTCCAAATTTTTCTCCAAGAAATGAATACTCTAAAGAAAAGTCACTTGAAAATTTTTCAAGATTATAAACTTCATATCTATTTATATGTTCAAAAAAAAGACCGTTATCAGAAATATATTCAATTTTAGAAAAATAAAAATTAAATTCTTTTAATAAACTATTAGAAAAATGTATTTTTTCATATTTTAAAGAAGGAAAAATTGGATTTGAATAATTATAATTATCATAACTTATTTCAACAAAAAATAAATTAACATAACCAGAATATAAGTTGTTAGCTTGAGATTCAAAGGAAGAACAATTATCATATTTAGTCTCATTTAGACATAAAAAAAAATCAATAGATAATATTGAAGAATCTAATTGACCATTTCTTCCTTTTAAATAAATTTCTTTTGTTGAATCTATGCAATAATAATTAGTAAAATTAAATGTTTCATAATTCATAAAAAGTGAAGAATAATTTTCTATTAATAATGTTTCATTACAATGATTATATTTAATATTTTCATTGAAAATTCCTGATTCATTTGAAAATTTATAATTTATTTTTAATCTAAAATCATAATCTGCTATTGAAGATTGATTATCATTCCTTATCAATGAAAAAAAAATTGGATAATATAGTAAATTCATTTTTGAAGATTGATGATATTCTGAAAATATAATTGAAAATTTTTTTTTTGAAAATAAATCGTTAAGTTGGAATGAAGCGTAAACTATGAAAACAATCATTGAAATAATTCCTGAAAATAATCCAAGTTTAGTTGTAATCTTTTTTTTTCCTTTAAAATAAAGTGGAAATTCATGTGAATAAATATCAAACATATCATAAAGATAATCACAAAACATTTTTTTTTTAAATAAATTTTCATCTGGAAAACTTGTTGAGTTTATATTATTCATTAATTTATTTATTTATTATTTATTTATTTTGTTTTTAATAAATTTCATTAAAATATTTTTTAAAAAATAATTGTTTCATAAATTTTAATATTGAATTTTTTGTTTTGAATTATATTTTTTATATTCTTTTTTTTCGGTAATATTTTTTCATTTATTTCTTTATCAACAAAATAAATAATTAAAAAAATGAATAATTTATTATTTAATTTAATTTATATGTATCTTTTTTCCTTTGTGATGAGATTAATCTTCCAAAAAAAAAATAATTATTTAAAATATACAAAATCATTTACGTCATCAATATTTATGTTTTTTACACAGATAAAAAAGCAAAATAAAAAAAAGAAAATCAAAATATTTTTTATTTTAAAATGGGAAATTATCAAGTATATGGAGAAAAAAACCCTCTTCCTTATGGAATTTTTAAAGACGAACCAGCAAAAAAAGGAGAATCAAAAATATTGAGAAGCCCTTATAATATAAATAAACCTTTACCAACATCAACTAAAAAAAATTTAAATACATTAATAGATGCTTTTGAAAATAATTTAAAAAATACTCCTGAAAAAAAATTTTTAGGAACAAGAGCTCATATTGAAGGAGAAAAATTTGATAACTTTTATAATTGGAAAACATATAAAGAAACAAATGAATTAATTCATCAATTCATTTTTGCAATAGAAAAATTAAATTTTTGCCCTGAAATTGAGTATGAAAATACTAAATATAAATTTTTGGGAATTTATAGTAAAAATAGAGAAGAATGGATAATTTCTTACTTAGGTTGCCAATTAAATTCTATTACCGTTGTTACTTTATACGATACTTTAGGAGTAAATGCTATTGAATTTATTTTAAAACAAACAGAATTAACAACTGTTGTCATTGAAAGTAATGCTTTGAAAAAAATATGTAAATTAAAGACTGAAAATAAATTAGGAAATTTAATTAATTTAATAGTATTAAATAATTTAGAAGAAAAAAAAGAAATTATTAATCAAAATATAGAAAAATGTAAAGAATTAGGATTTACAGTATATAAATATGAAGATTTTATAAATTTAGGAAAAGAAAATTTGAATAATGAAGAAATAAAAAAAAATTTAAAAAAATCTCTTCCAGACTCATATACCACATTTTGTTATACAAGTGGAACCACTGGGAATCCTAAAGGAGCCATGATAAAAAATAGATGTTTATTAAATGGAGTTTATGCTGTTGATCCAATTGGAAGAACAGTAAAAAATACAGATATATATTATTCTTTTTTACCTCTTGCCCATATAATGGAACAATTAATTTTTGCAGCTAATTTATATTATTCTTCCCAATATGGATTTTTCAGTGGAAGTCCAAAAAGAATTTTAGAAGATTGTCAAATTTTAAAGCCAACATATTTTTGTTGTGTCCCAAGAATATTAACAAGAATATATGATGAAATAAATAAAAAAATATTTCTGATGAAATTTCCAATTAATAATATAATAAAAGAAGCAATTCGTCAAAAATTGAATAACTATGAAAAATATGGTATATTAACTCACTCATTATTTGATAAAATAATATTTTCAAAGTTTAGAAATATTTTAGGAGGAAATTTACAATGGATACTCGTAGGTTCAGCACCAATTGAAAAAAAAATAATAAATTACTTAAGAATAATATTTTCAATTCCAATAACAGAAGGATATGGTCAAACAGAAGATTGTGCAGCAGTATTATTATCTAATGTAAAAGATACTTCAAGTGGTCATTTAGGAGGAGTAAATACTCCAATTGAATTAAAATTAATTGATGTACCTAGTTTAAATTATTATACAAATGATTTTAATAAAGAAACTAATTTAATTGAGCCAAAAGGAGAAATATGTATCAGAGGAGATATACTTTTTGATGGTTATTTTAAAGATAAAGAAAAAACAGAAGAAACATTAGATAAAGATGGTTGGTTACATTCTGGTGATATTGGAGTTATTTTAACTAACCATGGTAATGCTATTAAAATTATAGATAGAGTTAAAAATATATTTAAATTAAGTCAAGGAGAATATATTGCTCCTGAAAAAATTCAAAATTTATTAGTTGAAAGTAAATTCATTAGTCAAGTTTATATTCATGGAGAAAGCTTATTTTCTTTTTTAGTTGCAATTGTTGTTCCTGAAATAAAAGAATGTGAAATTTTTTTAAAAAGTATTGGAATCGAATGTGAAAATGAAAATGATGTTGAAAAATATTTTGATAATATTTTGCTAAAAAAAAAAATATTGGAAGATATGGAAATAATAGGAAGGAAAAATGATCTAAAAGGATTTGAATTAGTTAAACAAATTTATATCACAAAAGAACCCTTCACAATTGAAAATAACTTATTAACTCCTACTTTAAAAATTAAATCTTTTGAAGTAAGAAAAAAATATGCAAAAGAAATTGAAGAAATGTATAGAGTTATTTAGTCAACTTAGAACTTTAAATTTTATTTATGATATAATGTCAATATAAAAAAAGTTTAAAAATTAATTTAAATTGAATATATTTATAAATCACATTAATTTTAATATTTTACTTTTAATGATTAAATATTTTTAATCATATATTAATTTTTAATTAATCAATTATTATTTTTTTTATTAATGGCTTAAATATAATAAAAATTCAAGATCTCTATTATTATGAGAAATAGACAAAAATAAATAGATTTTTAACTTTGAAATTTATTAATCAAATTTCTTTTAACTAAAATATTTTTGAACAATTTTTAACTTTTAATAATCTTTAATTTCTAATCAAACGAAAAAAAAAAAAAAATAGATTACGAATTTCAAAAAATAAATATCTCAATTAATTTCACATTTAAACATTAAAATAAGAAATTTAATAAAAATATGAATGATGACTACCCTCTGGGTCTAATTGAAAATGATGATAGTCATGTTGATTGTGAAATATACAATGAAATGTTTTTTTTTCGAGATAACGGGAATATAATAAAGGAACAATTGATTGGTAAACAAGAAAAAGAAGAAAATATCTATAAAAATGTTCCTGAAAAAGTTACTGCTCAAACTGAAAATGAAGAAATATTAGAAAAACAGGAAAAATTAAATAATACTGTTAATATTATATTTCCTGATGACAATAAAGGGAATATCAAGAAAAAGGGAAGGAAAAAAAATGCAGAAAAAACCCCATTCGAATGTTATAATAATAATCATAATAAATTTAAGCCTGATAATATTAGAATTAAAATTAAATCTCATTATCATAATTTTATTATTAATTTTTTCAATGAGTTAATCAGATATCATTACAAATTTCAAAGATTTAAATTTAGAAAAATTGCATATATGATTACAAAGGATGTTACTATAAGAAATAATATTGCATTAATGAATATGAATTTAGGAGATTTTTTATGTCAAGATGTCTCAAGAAAATATAAATGTGAAACAGATGTAAATAAGCAAATTGTAAATAATCTTAAGTTAGTATTTCAAGATATTTTTAGTTTCACATATTCTGATTTTTATAAAAAAGTATATATCAATCCCAATGTTAAGGAAATTAAAAAAAAATTTGGATTAAAAAAAAATATTGAATATTTTTATGATTTAGTTAATAGAATAAAAGATGAAAATTATAAAACTATTTTAATTGAAATTGCAAACAAACAAATAAATAAGAAATATATTAATAACAAAAAAAAATAAAAAAATAAAAAAAAAGATGATAATAATAATTCAAATTTGTTAAATAAAAAAAGAAAAAATAAATGATTAATTAACACTGAAATTTTAATATTAAAATTTAAAGAAAATTATAAGTATATTTTAAAATAATATACAATGATAAACGTAAAACCGAGTTATAAAAACTAATTTTAAAAAAAGATTTAATATATTATATATAAATGTATTAATAATAAATGGTTTTAAAGTATTTAATATAAATATATAAATATTGAAAAAATTCAAAAAAAAAATATAATTATAATAAAATTATTCTTTATTAAATTTTAAATGATCATTCATTTTTAAGATATCATCAGTATATTTATATTCGATATCACGAATATATTTATCTATTTCTTGGATTTTTTCAATGTTTCTATTATCAACATTTCCATAAGTTTGTGTTTTAATAATTAAATTATGTATTTTTTCCGGTATACACATTCTAGAAGTATTTTGTTTAAATCTTATTGAATATCCATGTAAATTAGCACCATTTTTTGTACTATAAATTTAATATAAAAATAATATACTTTAGTTTTTCTGGAAAATTTTTATTATATTTTTTTAAATATTCGTATATTTCATTTTCACTTTCTTCAAAATTTTTTTTTTTTACTTCTTCATATAAATTATTTATGTCTTCTTCCATTTGAATTTCATGCAATTTCTTCATTTTTTTATTCATTCTTGTACTTATATCTTTATAATATTGATTATTATTATTTTGATTTACCATTACACTTTTTCTAAAAGAATTTGGTTTAAAACTTAAAACAAGAGGTTCATTCATCATCATACTATTATGATTTCTACTTTTTTTTATTGATTGAGATTTTGTTAATGTTTTTAAATTAATTTTATTCATATTTTCTTTTTTTTTTTTGAATGTTTCAATTTCATTTTCATTTGCCTTATCATTTTCTATAATATTTTTTGATTTATCATTTTCTTCATTACTATTATCAGAGTAATTATTTTCTTCATTTTCAGTATTTTCCCTTACAAATTGTTTTAAATTATTACTAAAATTCACATTTAAATTCTGACTTTTAGTTTTTTTATGTTTTATAGTAAAATTTGTTTCAACAGTGGAATTTAATTTTGATTTAGATAAATTATTAATAATATCAAAATAACTTGTTCTAGTTGAAGAAATAATATTTTGATAATCACCATTATTATATCCATCATAATAACTTATTGTTTTATATTCATTATTAGAATTAAAATTCATATCTTCAATTGTTTTTTTTGTTTGTTTAATTTCTTTTTTTAAATTTCTTATTCTTTCAGTATAATTATAATAAGGGAAAAAATCATCATCTTCTTCAATTAAATTATCTTTAAATTTAACTTCTCTGTTAAATTTGAAATTTTCATTTTTATGATATCCTTTTAAAATATTATCTACTTTTTCTAGATATTGTTCAAGTTGTAGTCCTTCTTTTTTTCCAGTTATATTAAGTGTATTTTCGTAATTATTATTATTTTCTAAAAAAATAGATTTTGTAAATAAATTATTATTTGTGTCTGAAAATAATTTATTTGTATCGTAACCTTGGTCTTTATATCTTTTTAATAAATCTTGATATAATATTTTATCTCTTTTAATTTGTTTACTTGCATTATTATCTATTGCAACTCCTTTATATCCTTTTGAAAAAGTTTTTGTTTCTTTTGATATTTGTGATAAAAATAATTTTTTATTCTTTAAATTATTTTGAAAATCTATTAATTTATTTCTCATTATATCTTTGTTGGACTCTACTTTTTTTGCTTCATATTTTGTTGGAACAAATTGTTCTGAAGTAAATAAATGAGGTTTTAATGCATTTCTAAAATTCCTTTGTGTATTATATGGTAATTTTAAAATTGCTCTTTCTAATTCTGGTGAGAAGTGTTTTTGTTTCATTTTTTTTTGAATATAATTTAATTTATCAATATTTTTTTTCAAATTTTGATAATACTTTTTAAAAATTATTCATTTTTAAAAAATGAGTCTGGAAACAATAAAATATCAAATTAAAGAAGAATTAATTGAGAACAATAAAATGGAAATTGATGAAGAAAATAAAGATAAAACCGAAAATAATATTTTAAATATCCCAATTGAAGGAAGAGAATTGACAAAAGAAAAAAATTCTGTGATTATAGAAAATTTACAAAATAAAATCCAAAATTTAGATATTTCACAAGAAAAAATAGAAAAAACTTCTTTATTTATATTAACAGAAATCTATTCTCATCCTCAATTATTAGATAATATAATTTTAATGATAAAAGAAAAAATTATTCATTATAATGGAAATTCAATTGAATTTTTATATTTAATAAGTGAAATTTTAAATCGATTTAAATCAGATTCAAACATAAAACCAATAAATATTAATTTAATAGATTGTTTTTATAATGAATTAATAAATATTATACCTTTTATGTCAAAAACATTAAATACGAAATTAAATCAAGAACTTAATAAACTTTTTGTTATTTGGGAAAAATTGAAAATATTTTCAAAAGAACAAATTGAGGTTTTAAAATTTCATAAAACTCTATCTTTAGAACCTGAATTAAATGGTACAAAAGAGGAAAATGATATTTTATTTAATTTAATAAATAATAATATTTATTCTTTAGATAATTATTTATGTGAATATTCTAAAGAAATAGATGCTTTAGAAGGAACAGATGAAGATAATAAAAATAAACATAGAAAAAATATTTTAAAAATGACAAAAGATATTATAAGTGAACAAATGAAAGTTTATTTAAATCATATTAAATATCTTAAACATTTAGATTCCATGCTTGATAAAATTTCAACTTTTAAGAATTATAATAAAGTTTTAGAAAATAATAAAATTTAAAAATTAAATAATATTTTTTTATGAATTCTAATTTATAGAAATATTTTATTATATAAAAAAAGAACTTACATTTTTATTGTATTAATCAAAAATATTATTTATAGATTATTTTTAAAAATATTTAATATATATTAATATTATTCTTCTCCTATAATTTTAAAGTCTTTTATTAATTTTTTCACATTATTATCTAGAATTTCAGTATCATTATATTGTTGAATAACATTATTTTTTTTCATTTTAATCAATGAATCATCTGATTGATCCACTTTAATATTAACTTTAATTGGGATTTTATTATTATGAATTTTTTTGAAATTATGAAATTTTAAATTATTATTTCTCAATTTATTATAAATTGGAATTTCTTTTGGTTTGAACTTTTGTTTTTCAATCAAATTGTTCAAGTTTATTGTTTCATATATTTTATTGGAATCATTTTTAATTAAATTATTACCTATTTTTGGTAAATGTAAATTAATATTTGATTCATTGTTGTTTCTAGTTCTAAGTTTAATTGAATCTATAATAAATTGATTATTATTGTTGTAAAAACCGTTAAAATTTTTTTTTATGTTTAAACTATTTCTATTTATTTTTCTATTGAAAGAATTATAATTTATAATATTATTTTTTTCTTTTTTGTTTGGAGAATTTGAATCAATAATATTATTGCTGCTTTTATTTTGATTTAAATTATCTTCTATATTATTTAAATTATAAGCATTACCTACTAAAAAAGAATAATTATTTTGTCCTTGGCTTAAAGATTTATCTCTTTGAAATATATTTCTTTTATGAAAGGCTGAAATTGCTCTTTTTTTATCTTCTTCAGTAAAGATATTATTAAGTTGTTGAAAATTTCTTTGTTTCTTAATATAATTATTGTTTTCATACTTTTTTATTGGACTCATATTCTTATTTTCATTTAATTCTTTATTATTAATTTTTCCTAAATTATTCTCAAAAATTTCATTACCTTCCTCATTTTGTTCTTCTTTGATTATGCTTCTTTCATTATTATTTCTTTCTTTAATAAATGAATTATTATTATTTTTGATAAACTTTTTTTTTAAATTAATAGGATTATATTCATTCACATTTTTTGAAGAAGTTTTTATTGGATAATTATTATTATTAATATTATTAATATAACTAAGATTGTTAAAGTTTATGTTAATTAAAGAAATATCTTTATTATTATTTTCAGTTAATTGATTCAAATAACTTAAATTATAACGAGTTTGGGATTGTGATCTTTGTGGAATTTTAATTGGATAATTTATTAAATTATTCTTATTATTTTTTTTTTCATTTATTATATTGTTCATTGGATTAATTGAACTTGTTATACCATTCTCACTGAAAATATTATTGTTTGAATTGGATTTTTGAATGTTTTTTTGAATAAAGTGATAATTTATTAAATTTGATTTTTGATTTTCTATTTCTTCTAAAAGATTTTTACCATTTTCATTGTTATTGTTATTATTTTGATAATTTTTATTTATATTTTTTTGTGAATTATCCTCTAAAATTGAATTTACATTTTCAGAAAAATTAATATCTTTTTTTATATCATTTATCAATACATTGACTGAATTCTTTATATTAATGTCACTATTATCTCTATATAAATAATTAATATTATTATATTTATTTCTAATATTTTTCAAGTTATGAGAAGGATTAATAACATTTGATTCACTGTAATAATAATTCAAAATTTTATTTTTTTCGACATCTGTAATCTTTCTAAAATGATTGTTTTCATTTTCATTTTTATCAGTATATTTATCATTGATGAAACTTAAATAATCTTTAGGTTCATTAATCTGAATTTTTGGTAATCTATTTCTCATATTAATTACGGCACTTTGAATATTTCTTCTAGTAGTTGAAGAAGAATATCTATTTTTAGGTAAAAATAAATTAATATCATTTAATCTTTTAGGCATTTTTATAGTATTTAACAGTTTATTATCTTCATCATTATGATAAAAATTTTTCTCAATATCAAATTTATCTTCAATTATTACATTTTCATTTTGAATAATTTCACAATTATCGTCACATTTTTTCCCATTGTAAGGCATTCCATCATTATTATTAAGTGAAATTTTTCTTCCTTCCAAATTAAACATACTAATTTGTTTATCAATAATATTGAGCAACTGTGCACAAGTAGGTCTATTAATAGGGTTAGTCTGTAAACAAATATAAACAATCCCACTTAAAGCTCTTGAATAAATTTTAGGAATTGGATCATAAATTCCTTTCATTACTTTATCATAAACTATTTTCATAGAAGTTCCTCTAAAAGGTGCTTTTAATGAGCAAATTTCATAAATTAAACATCCTAAAGACCAAATATCACTTTTAAAGTCATATGATTTATTATCCCAAACTTCAGGAGAAGCATAATAAGGTGTACCAGTTTGTGTATTATGTAAATTATTTTTTAGGATTTTACTTACATTTAAATCCCCTATTTTTACTATGTTATCATTGAATAAAAATATATTTGCTGATTTTATATCTCTATGCATTATTTTATAATCATGTAAGCTTTTTAATCCTTTTATTATTTGAATTATCATATTTAAAATTTCATATTCAGAAAAATATAAGTTTTTTCTTTGTCTAATAGAAATTTTTTTTTCTAAATCACCACATTCTGCATATTCCATTACAAGACATAAACAATTATTTATTTTATCAAAAAATGATTCTTTATATTGTACTATATTTTTATTATTAATTGAAGCTAAAATTCTTATTTCATTTAATGAATTCTCTTTTTCTTTTGGTTTTAATTGGTTTAAATATACTTTTTTTAAAGCATAAATATTATTATCTGTTCTTCTCTTTACTTTATAAACTGTTCCAAATGAACCTCTTCCTAATTCACATATAATTTCAAAATCTGACATTGATGATTGAACTGAATCTAATTTACTATTTTTTATGTAAAAAGGATTTAGCATTTTTAAATTAAATTATGGTTTTTAAAATTCTCAAAAAAATTAACTTATTTATTTTATTTATTTCAAAAGAAAAAGAATACAAATATGGGAATTGAGAAAAAAAATATTTTTAACAAAAAAAAACGATAATTTTTGACTTATTTTATTTTAATTATTTTAAACAATAATTTAAATTATGAATTTTTTTCAAAAATTAGATTGTATAAAATAACTTCATATATTGAAAATTAATTTTTAGAAAATAATTTATTCATTTTCTATTTTTTAAATTTATAATTTATGTTTTTATTTTTTATTATAAATGAAACAAGTAGATTATACTTTATCAAGTGAATTAAAAAAAATTTTATCAGACAAAAAAATCAACAATAATCTTGATAATATTACAAATACCTTAAAAATTACATTAATTTATAAAGACATAACACAAATTGGAGAATATATTCCTTATCAATTCCAAGGAGTAACTCATTTATTATTATCTAATAATAAAATTTCTAATTTAAATGGAATTCAACAATTTCCAAATTTAACTCATTTTTCTATTTCTTTTAATTATATTGAAGATATAAAAGAATTTAATAAAATTGTAAATAAAAAAATATTACTTTCATTAAGTGTAAAAGGAAATTTATTTTGTAAAAATCCTCAATCAAATATAAAATTAATAAAAAAATTTCCTAAATTGAAATATTTAGATTCTTTTAAAATAACAGAAGCTACATATAAAGTAATAAATGAAAAAGATAATGTAGGAAAATTATTATTATTTTTTTTTGATTTTATGAATGAAAAAATAGAAAGCGTTAGAAATATTACACAAAAAATAAGATTAAATAATGAATATTATAATAAAGTTAATTATTTTAAAAATAATGAAACAATAAATGAATACTTAAATAGACTTAGATATTTGCTAAATATTAATAATTTAATTGATGTTGATAATGAATATATTTCAAAATATTTAAATTCTTCAATTAATCCAAGTGTTCATATTATTAAAAAAATAATTGGGAAATTTATTCCTACGGATACAATTCCACAAAATTTTGATATTAAAAAATTTAAAAGTTTATATTCTCAAATTTTTTTAGAAGTTATTCAGTCATATGAGTCAAAAAAAAATAAAGCAGAATTACCTTTTTATTTAAATTATTTATTAGTTTCTTCTTCACCACTTTTTGAAAAATTTTTAACTGAAAAATCAAAAGAAATTTTAAGTAATAAAGCTACTAACTCTCAAGAAAGTTTAAACATCAATTTAATTACAAGGAATGAGATGATTGATTATATTTGTAAAAATTTTAATGAGATTTTAACTACTTATTCAACTTATACATTGAATGAAATTCATAAATTCCAATTTTTAAGTTTTTATTATATGAGTAATGGAAAAGATGATGAATTTATTAATAACAAAGAAAATGATATATTACAAATATCTTATAATGAAGGAAAAGAATTTATTCAATTAGATGGTTTAATTAGAAATACTTGTAAATTTTTAAATGAATTTTATTGTGATTCTTTTCCAATTTTTGCTTTAAATTTTGATTATATGAGAAATATTATGACTATTGTTCAAAATAAAATTAAAAGTTATATTCTGGAATTTTATGAAATCAAAAAAATTTTTAATGAATTATTTGAAATTAAAAATAAAAATATTTATTTGAATGAACCAATGGAAAAGAATATAAATTTAAATATAAAAAAAAAAAATCCCAATAAAAATAAAAGCAGAAGTTTAAGTCAAAAAAATATTACAAATGAAAATGAATTACCTCAGTATAATAATTATAATGATTATGAAAATGAAGATTTAACAAATTATTATAATCCAAATCTGAATTCAAATATTTTAAATTCTAATGGTAGAGTAAAAAAAAAATATATAAACAAAAGCAATTCACCATTGCAAAATAACAATAATGAAAACAATTATCAAACAAGAGGATTTAAAGATACAGGTTATGGTTTAAAATTAAGAAATAATCATAATAATATTAATTATAATAAAATTAAAGTTTATAGAAATGATACAGGAGAAGAATTAGAATTATCTAATATAGAAAAGAAACAATTAGAATATGAAAATATTAAAAATGGAAATAGTTTAACAAATAAAAATAATAATAATCAAAATATAAATAATCCAAATGAATCTAAATATATTTATAATCCATTTAATCAAGTAAATTATAAAATAGATCCTTCAAATACAAGCCAAGAAAATTTTAGTAAAAATTCAAATTCTTTTAAACAAAGTGATAATAATAATTTTATTAATTCTGGATTTTCCAAAAATAATGGTGAAGAATTATCAAATCTAGAAATATCTAGGCAAAATTATTATAATAGTTTAAGTAACAAAAATATAGATGATAATCAAAATATTTCAAATTTAGAAAGAACAAGACAGAAGTATTATAATTTAAAAAAAAATAACAATGATTCTTATCAATATAATTATTATATCCCAAATAAAAATGAATTATTTACTCTTGGGCAAAATGAAAAAGAAGAGAAAAACAAAAAAATAGAAACTAAACATTATAATGCAAACAATAATAAATCAAATTATAATAATCCCTTAGTTGCCAAATTATCAAATATTGCAAATGCAATCTCAATTCTTGATTATTTAATTAATAAAAATATTTATGATTCTTTTATAATTCAATTAAAATTTAATAGATTATTTTCAAATATTTCTAGATTTGTTATTCGTTTATATAGGATATATATTTATTTATCCAAGAAAAAATTTATTCATAATTTAAAAGATTTAAAAAAAGTAAGTTATGCTTTTTATAACATTAGAAAAAAATATGCAAAAATTACATTTTTAAATGCTTTAAAACAGAATTTTTTAATGTGCAAATATGAACAAAATTTATATATTAGAAAATTAAAAGCAAAAAGTTTATATGGATTATATAATAATAAATTAAGGCAATTGCATAAGAAAAGTAAAGATACTAATGCATTAGCATTTTATTATCAAACAATTATAAAAAAATTATTTTTGATGTTAAAATTCAATTATCATAACTCAGAAAAATACCAAAAAAGAAAATTATTAGAATATCAAATGCAAAAACAAAAATTATTAAATGATGATTCAGAAAATATAAATAAAGAAAGTTATGATTTATCAAATTATAATAATAAAATTTTTAACTTCTTTCATTCAAATGATAATGAAAATGAAGATGAAAAAAATGATGAAGATTTTGAAAAATATAATAAAATGTTCAATCAAGATAATTTAAAAGAAATAAGAAATAAAATAAAGGAAGAAAATGAAATAAGTTTAGTCTCAGAAAATTTAAAAGAAAACTCAACAAATTATAATAATAATAATGATATAAATCATTTATTATCAAAACTAGAAAATAAATATAATTCATTTGTTAAAAAATCAAAATCAAAATTAAATGTTTCAAATTTAACAGAAAATAAAAAAGAAAAAGAAGATAATAAAAAAGGATATAAAAGAGGAAAAAGTGATAAAATGAAAGATTATGGTTCTCAAATTAAGTATGGTAAAAAAAAAAATACAATAAGTGGAGTGAGTTGTCCATATTGTTCAGCTGGAATACCTCATAATATTTGTATTGGAAATTCAAGTGGTCCAATTGATGATGTTTTAGGTGCTCCAAAATTTATGCAAAGAACACAAAATTTTGCACATAAAAAGTTATAATTTTTTATAATTTTCTTTTTTTTTAAATTTTTAGTTTGGTTAAAACATATTTATTTTATTTAATTAAAATTTGTTTAAATGCCATTTAAATTATTATCAAAATTTATTAGGAAAATTTATTGAATAAATATAAAGGCCCTAAAAAATGTTATTATTAATAATAGAATTAAAATTTAAAAAATATAAAAATAAGAAAATTGAAAAATAATAATATGTCTTTGATGACAATAAATTTCTTCATAATTATTTTAATTTTAAAATTCACAAAAATAAAAAACCAAAAAGAAATAGAATTAAACAAAACAATAACAGGAACAATTCGTAATGATGATTCATATGAATATTATTCATTAATTATTCCAAATGATACAGAATCAAATAAATATAATTTAGTCTTCGTGGTAAAAGAAGATCAAAAAAATATAAAAGAAGGAGAAGAACTTTTCAGTGATCCTGATATTTATGTTTCAAAAAAAAATGAAAAGCCAAAATCTTCAAAAGATTCAGAATATTATTCTGAAAGATATGGAAGTGATATATTAACAATTCCATCATCTGAAGTAAATGTTAATGATACTTTTTATATTGGAATGTATTGTCAATATTCTTGTAAATATGAATTAAAAGCTTATTTATCAGAAGAAGTAGAAATTGAAATTGGAAAAATATATTTTATACATTTAAACAAAAGATCATCTTTAAATTACGAAATTAAAATTCCAGAAAAATCAAATTTTAAAGAATTAAATATAATATCAAATTCAAATTCATTTACTGAATATAAAATATTTGTTTCAACACAAAATCCTTCTTCTCAAAATACATTGAAACCAATTCCATCATTTATAAGTGGATATACATTTTTAATAGATAAAAATTCAAGACATTATTGTACAAATTGTTCATATCATATTTTAATTCAAAGTGAGAAAGAAGATGTAGAGCTTAGTCTATATGCCTTTTTTCAAGATTCAATAACAAAAATTGTAGCTGGAGACTTAGTTCAAAGTGCTCTTAAATATAATAGTAAAAGATGTTATTCATTTGATGTTGGTTTAAATTATAAAGAAGAAAAAATCATTTTAACTGTTTCTTTATTCTCTGGTTATGGTTTATTATATATAGAAGGATGGAAACATAATGATTATTTAAAGTATGAAGATATTCAAGATAATAACAATACATATGAAATTTTAGGTGAGAGAAGTATTCTTTTAACTAAAACTGAATTTAGAGAGTTTGATAGAAAAGATAGTGATTTTGAAGGGAAAGATTCTGTGTTATATTTTTGTATATATTCAGATAGTGAAATGTCTTATACTTTAAAAATATATTATTTAAATCAAGCACAAGAATTACAAGAAAGTAATTTTATTTTTCCAAAAAATGAAGTAACAGGTTTTTTAAATAGTGGTGATATCACAACTTATTTATTAATTGAATTTAGTTCAGTTTCCAAAAAAACAAAATCCAATATTTTAATCAATTTCAAATCAATTTCAGGTTTTCCAAGTTTTTATTTATATTTTTGTTTTAATGATTTTGGTTGTTATTTTGATAAACAATTTTTTGATGAGAAATATAACTCAAATGAATTAATTCCAAGTGTTTATTCATCATATTCAAATTATTTTATTTCTCTTCTAGGAAAAGATAATAAATGTTATGAACAAGAAAAGAATTGTGAAATGTATATAGTAGTTTCTTGTTTATCATTCTTTGGTATTTGTCAATATAAAATAAATTTAAATGTAGAAGAAAATGCAATGATAATGTCACCCAGAACAACTTATCAATCAATAATACCAAATGGTAAGACTGATTTATATCAAATAAATATAAATGATCCAGAAACAGAATCAATTGTAATTGTTTTAAATAATCAAAATGGAGAATGTTCATTAAGTGCATTTCAACAAAATTTAAGTTCTAATGAAAAAAAAGAAGAATTAATTGATGCTTCTTTTAATGAAGATTATATGCCAAATGTTATTAGAATTACTCCTAAATCAATTAAAAAAGATAATTTAATTGGTAATTATATTGTGAAAGTTACTGCTTTAACTTTTTCTTCTTATAATATATATTATTATATTACTTATAAAGAAAAAGAAGAAGAAAAATCAGAAGAAGTTGATTATGAAAAAGTCACAATGAGTTTAAATGAAGGATATATGATTCTTGATTATTTTCCTAGTGATTTAAATTATAAGATTTATTCTTATACTCCTTATTCACCAATTTATAAAGAAGATATTAAATTTACTCTAAATTCTCAAAATATTAAATTTAAATTTAAAGTATTTTTGGATCTTAAAACATTTAAATATGATAAAAATGGAAAAACAAACGATGAAAAAATTAAAGGATTTGATTGGGAAAGTGATTCAAATAATGAATTAATCATTAAAAAAAATGATCCTAAATTTAGTGATGATATATATTATATTGTTGTTTATTTACAAAATGATATAACAGATTTTTTAGATAATTCAATTATTAAATTTTATATTGGAGTGACTAAAAAAGAAGTTCCTTTTATTTTATATGATGGAATAGAGCAATTTCATACTCTTTCAAAAGATTTTACAAATCAAAATTTTTGGTTTATTCATAATAATTTAAGTAAAAACTTAGAAATTTCTTTTAATGTTTTAGTCGGAAAAGCTGATATTTTCATTGATGTAAATCTAATAAATGAAACCATTGTAAAAAAATATGAAAATAATTTGAATTTAAATAAAACAAAAGATAATACAAAAGAGTTTCCTTCATTAATTTCATTAATAGATTTTGATTATTCGGACTCAATAATTTTGGATCATAATTATTTAAAAAAAAATTGTCAAAAAAAAGATAATAAACAAAGCAAAATTCCAACATGTCCTATTTTTATATATATTAAATCATCAAAGAAAATGCTTAATAATAATTTACAATGTAAATTTTCACTTGTTGTTGTGTCCTCAGAAAATACAATTGAAACTTTAACATTAGGAATAAAGAAAAAAGGTTCAGTCAAAAATGGAGAATATAAATATTATTTAATTGAAGAAGTCAGAAAAAGAAAAGGATTAAAAGTTTCAGTAAATTTCGAAAAAGGTTATGGAGAAATTTATATGAAAATTTTAGAAAGAAAAGAATATTCAAAAAAGAATTTATATCCAAGTGAAACAGATTATACATTAAAAGGATCTATTGCATATGATGGAAAAGAAATTAATGTTCCTGAAGAATATTTTAATAAATTAAATGAAAATTTAAAAATTAATATGTTAATTGCTGTTAAAGGGGAAAATTATTTTTCTCTTGATCAAAATAATATCAATAATTACACAATATCATTTTCATATCCTTCAGAAGTTGAATTTTTGGTTCATAATAAACCATATTTTAGTTATTTAAAAGCAGGAGAAAAAAAGTATTTTAGTTTATATTTTGATTCTTCAACTAAAAACATATATATTTCATTAAGTAATATGAATGGAGATGCTGATTTATTTTTAAATTATGGAAAAGAAAATTTACCTTCTCCTCAAAAATTTGATTGGAAATCTTCCAGAATAGGACATCAATATATTATCATAAATTTAGAAGATGATTTTTTCAAAAGAACAAATAATAAGACTTTAGAAGGTTATTATACTTTATTAATTACTTGCTATAGTGATACTTCATATATTCTTTACATTTCTGCTCATAAAAATTTAGTTCTTCCTCTTCAAGATAATTCTCCTATGAATTGTATTTGTGAAATGAAAGGCCAAAAATGTCATTTTAGATATGATGATATATATTCATATGATGAAACTATTCATAATAATCAAATTATTTTTACTAATCAATATTATTACGGTGATGGAAAATTATATGCTAAAATTTCAAATGAAATGGAATTAAATAAAGCTGATCAAGAAGATAATTTATTAAAAATATTCCCAGATTCAAAAAATAATGATGCTTCCACAGAAAGTAGTAAACAAAGAAATTATTTTAAAATTAATGTTCAAAATGACAAATATAATGTAGATTCTATTGTTCTTTTAACTTTTGAATGTGATGAACCTACAGAAGTTGAAATAAATACTGCCTCTTTAAATTACGATAATTCATATGATACTTTAGATGAGACAAGAGAAAACATTTATTATTTAAGATATGACAAAAATAATCCAAAAGAATTATTACTTTCTTTTTTAAATTTAGAAAAAAAAACCTTAATGTATACAGTTCATTCATATATTGGGAAAGGAAATATCGAAATATTTACTAATGAAAGTTCATATGATCATTTAACTGACAAATTAAAAAATAAAATAGAAAAATTTGATAACTTTGATGTTGATTCAAACGATGAATTAAATGCTCCTGAAACTTATTCCAATTATTTACAATCTTCAAATAAAATTTATAATACTGCAATTTTCTTTAAAATCAAACCGTATTCAGACTTTGGATTTTTTATAAAATTACATTATGAAGATAAATGGGAAAAAATAATAATTGGAAAGCAACATGATTATCTTCTATTAAATGATAAAATGATTGGTTACTTTGATATATATGATGAATATGAATCAATTGAGTTTTCATTGTCAATTGAAAATATGCAAGTTTTAGAAGCTATTGTATATATTAAAATTAACCAATTACAAAGAAGTTCTAACGAAAATGAAAGCAATAATTATAATGTACCAACTGAAAGTAATTATGATTATAAAGATAATACTGATCCATATTTAGGAACTTTATCTATTAATATAGAAAATTTGCCTAAAATTAATGAAGATGAAAATAAATTTATTAGAGGTTTATTTTTAATAGAAATAAAAAAGCTGAGGAATTGGGAAGATAATTATTATGATGATGATTATGATAATGATAATAAAAAAGACAAAAGCAATAAAAAATTAAATACAAAAATTAGTATTTTAGTAAGCCCTCAAGAACAAAAAATTCAAAGAAATTTTTTAGAACAAATGCAAACTTATTATACTGAACAGAAAATAAAATATGATAATAAAGGAAATATAATAGATCAAGGGGAAAAAATATTTAATTTAGAAAGAAAAGAAGACATAGATGACTTAATGGTAATAGAAATTTCATCATGTTCAGGAGAATATACATTTCGATTATCATCGACATATGAATTTGAATTAGAAGATATTGATTATGAAGAAAATGATGAAAATGGGAAAAAAATAATAACTATAGAAAATTTAAATAATAAACATGTTTATTTATCAATTGAACCAATTGAAACAAATGAAGAATGTGAAGAAAATAAAGGAAGAACATGTACAATTAATTTCAGTTATATGATGTATTATTATACTACAACTTTAGAGGATTATGAACAATCAATTATAAATGATAATATTACTTATTCTTCCATTAATAATGGTATTAAAATTACCATTCCTACTATTTCTAAATTAGATTTCAATGGTGAAATTAGAGAATTCAAAACATATAAATTCGATGCTTTTATTACTACTGATGAAAATGAACTAAAAAAAATGCAAAGTATTTGTTATTTATCTAAATTATTTGAAGAAAATGAAGAACAAAAAACTTTTAAAAATTTCAAATTAGACAAAAATAATTCTTACTTTATCAAGGATATAAACCTTAACCAAACTTATTATTTAAATATTCTTGCAAGGAATCATAGGACAGGGGAAATTATTGCATTTAGGCCAATAATTTTAGAAAAAAAATCATTTTTTTCTTCTTTAGGATTTCCATCTTTTAAAACATTAATATATTTATTGGTTTTGTGTATTATTTTATATATTTGTTATAATTATTTAGGTGAATTTGTAATGAATATTTGTTCAAAATTTGGAAATAAGCAAAGAGATAATTATAACAGTAGTTATAATAGAAATTATAATGAAGGATACCAAAGACCTGGATTCAGTAATGAAGGATATCAAAGACCTGGAATGAATATTGAAATGCCTTCTATGAAATTAGGTTTTTCTGATAAAATAAAATATACTAATTTATCTGATAATTAAATTAATAATATTTACTTTTAAAAAATAGTAAAATATAAAATAATATAATAAATGAAAATTAAATACTATCTATTTTGATTTTTCAAATTTAGATATATTCATTTTTTACAAATTTAACTAATTTTTAAAAATAATTATGACTAAATAATGTTTTAAAAAATAAAAAGATTAATTCAATCTCATAAAATTCTCAAAAGAAAAAAAAGAAATAAAAAAATTAAGAAATATTAAAACTATTATAAATTGCTCGTTTAAATAAATTAAAAATGTAAATGAAATTGATGATGAAATTTAACTCAAAATTATTTATTTAATAAATTATCTTTGAAAATTTATTTATATTTTAAACAATAAAAAAGAAAGAATTATAGAAGAAATATATTGAAATCAATTTAATTATAATGGATTTTACAAGAATAAAATTAAATATTATCAATATATAAATTCAATAGAAAATAATTATTTTCTTGTCTTCAGAAGAAGAAATAATAACTTATTCAAAATTAATGACATTACCTCAAACAGTTTTACAACATCATATCATTAAAACATTTATATAAATCACATATTAAATAATCTCCTAAGATTTTAAAAAATCAGTTTTGTAGGGATAACTGACTATTCATGTATAATTTTTTTATAAATATTCAAATTTGTTTTTTAACATTTATTATAATTTATTTAAATAATTAGATAATAATTAAATGTTTATAAAAAAATTTTAAAAATTAATTATTTTCATTATTATCAGATTCCCACATTTGAATGTTGTCATATAATAAATTAATAATAGAAATAGCATCTTTATATTCTTCATTATCTTCATCAACACCATTTAAAGCTTCTTTAGCTTTATTTAAAGTATCATTTGCTAAATTTAAAGCCTTTTGAATATTAAAATTAACTTCATAATAATAAACAGATAAATTTAATAATAGACCTAATTTAGCTGAATTTTTATAACTTAAATTATTTGATTCTATTAAACTTTCATTATATGTTTTAAAACATAAATCCGAATATTTTTTTTTTATTTCTCCTTCTGTATTTTCTGCTATATATCTATAATAATCTCCTTTCATTTTTCCAAAAAAAACTTTTGTTTCTCTATTTTCTATTTTTGGAAATATTAAATTTTGAATATTGTCACATACTTTTACACATTCTTTTTCTAATTCTTTTATTATTTTTTCTTTATATTCTTTTATATAATTTAAATACAGAGAATTTTGATCTTGTATTTCTTTCTTTTCATATGATAATATTATTTTAATTGAATTTCTTATTTCATTTATATAATTTTTGTATGCGATTGAAACTAGGTTTCTCTCATCACAATTTATTTCTTCTTTTTTTAACTTTATCATTTCTTCTAATATTTCTATCATATCTTCATATCTTTCACATTGTTCTGCTAACATTGCTAAATATATTTTCTTTTCATTTTCTATGTAATTATACATATTGAAAAAAAACTAAATAAATATTTAAAAAAATGATATGTTTTAATTTTAAATTTATCATTAAAAATTTAAAACTATTTTAATACTTAAATTCAAATTATTATTAAATAAGAATTATTGTTTATTCAAAATATCAAATTTAAGTAATTTAGGTTATTTTTTAGAATAATCATTTTAATAGATAAAGCAAATTATTCATAATTTCTTCATTATTAATTGTAAAAATAATCAATTTTTGAATTTAATATAAGTAAGATTATCAATTAAAAGCTAATAAATTTAATTAAATAAATTATAAATTATTTAAATTCAATGGTTGATGAAAAAAAAAGTTAATGTTTTTATTTAAAAGTTTATAGATAATTTAGATAAATTAATTTTTAAATGATTAAAATTATATGAAATAAATATATTTTCCCCAATTTTAATAATTTCAAACAATCTGATTAGTTTCATTTTTTCCTTAATGTATTTTTTAAAAAAATTAAAAAAAAATAAAAAAATGAATGATAAAAATAAACATATATATTTTAATAAACAAACATTCACAGGACAAATAAAAGGATTATTAACAGATTA